>SXGQ01164671.1_pt1 | contig 15057 bp, 16 predicted proteins | sample 3178371 | NCBI WGS metagenome assembly SXGQ01 (sample SAMN11356859, study PRJNA531348) | freshwater metagenome | isolation source: freshwater sample F1-20 | place: China: Fuxian Lake, Yuxi | collected 2017-12-25
ATGGGCATGATGGGGTTCTGGGTCACGCATCCTAAGGAACGCCATCCGCTGATTGCCGAGGTCGACCGCGATTACTGTTTTCTGCTGGGAGCCTATGACATCGACCCGGGAAGCTACACCCCTCGCGTGATGACCATGCTCGACTTCAACTTGTGGGCCTGGAACAGCCGTATCTTTCCGGGCATTGATCCGCTGGTGGCGCGACATGGCGAACGGGTGCGACTACGAGTGGGCAATCTCACCATGACCAACCACCCCATCCATCTGCACGGCCATGAGTTTGTGGTGACGGGTACCGACGGCGGCCCTGCTCCGCTCGCGGCGCGTCAACCTGAAGTCACGGTCGACATCGCGGTGGGCCAGATGCGTCAGATGGAATTCATCGCTGACGAAGAAGGCGATTGGGCGTTTCACTGCCACAAGAGCCATCACACCATGAATGCAATGGGTCACGGCGTTCCCACCATGATTGGCGTCGACCACCGCGGCGTGGCGGGTCGCATCATGCGGCTCATCCCTGACTATATGGTGATGGGGGAGCGCGGCATGAAAGACATGACCGAGATGGACATGGCACTGCCGGACAACACCGCCCCGATGATGGCTGGCCAGGGGCCATTTGGCGCGCTTGGCATGGGCGGCATGTTCAGCGTGCTGAAGGTTCGCCGCGACCAGCCTGCGGGGGATTACCGGGATCCGGGCTGGTTCAAGCATCCGCCCGGAACGGTGGCCTACGAGTTCACCGGCGAACTTCCTCAGGTCAACCGCAGCGGGGCCGCACCGTCACCGGCTGGCGGCGTCGAAGTTCAGGTTAAAAAACCTGGTGGCGCGCGTAACCACCAGCACTGACTCCTTACCCCTACCTTAATCAGGAACCCCCATGAAACCTTCCCTGATCATCGCAGCGATCGGCCTCAATACGGACCTCAAGACGGGCCGGACCGCTACTCACTCCACCGGCCGCGCGCTGTGTCTGGCGCTGTGTCTCGCCCTTGGCCTCGCTCCGGTCAGCAACGCACTCGCCCAACACACGGGGCATGGTCATCACGGCCATTCCAAACCGGCTTCGCCCGCAACCGATCCCGGCACCCGTGCGGAGGCGTCCTCAGCGGGTGCAAAGGAGTCCGAATGGGTAGACGGCGAGGTTCGCCGCCTCGATCGCGAACAGGGCCGGGTGACGCTACGCCATGGCGATATCCGAAGCCTGGATATGCCCCCCATGACAATGGTGTTCCAGGTGACCGACTCCCGGCTGATCGACTCGCTCGCACCCGGCGATACGGTGCGATTTCGCGTGATCGCGGAAGGGACCCGCTATCGGATCACCGCACTTGAAAAACGTTAGGCTGCGAGCGCTGCCGAGTCGTAGCGGTCAGAACCGAAACCCCGCAGCGAACCGGGTCTGATCACTGGTCGTGAAATTCACATTCTGCGCGCGCCCGATCCGTGCGAACTGCCCGCCCCGCTGATAGTGGCCGACCCATGTGGTGTGCTCGCCAAGATTGCCGCGCAGGTTCTGGTCGGTGGCAAGCGGCGTGTCACGCTTGGCATACACCGCCGACGTGAACTTGAAGGCCCAGGCCTCTGACTCGGAGGCCTGTACCGGCAGGCCAATGACCATCAGGGCGAACCCGGACAGCGCCGCTGCCTGTCCCTGTGCGGAGAGAAAAGCGATCCGGTCCATAACTTAAGCTCCCGGGCGGGCAAACCCCGCCACCTGCTCATAGCGCGCGGCGATCTGCCGCAGATCTTCCTGGCTGATCAGATCATCGATATGGTTAAACGGCTTGCCCCCCGATAGTTCATCGGCCTTCATGATGATGAAATCGGGCGGCTGGCTGCGATTGGTGGTGACCACCCGACCGGTGACCTCGCGGCGAGCAGCCTCGTAGTCGTCCAAGGCCTTCAGCGGATCGGAGGCGGCCGCGAGTGCCTCTGACAGCGTGCGCGCGTCGATCAGCGATTGTGCAGAGCCATTCGATCCCCGGGGATACATGGGATGCGCGGCGTCTCCCATCAGCGTGATGCGGCCGTCCCGCCAGAACGGCAGCGGATCACGATCGACCATCGGGTATTGCAGCATCTGGATTGATGCGCGCACCAGCGCAGGCACATCGAGCCAGTCAAACCGCCAGCCTTCGAAGACCGGCATGAAATCGGCAAGATCCGCCCGGGTGTTCCAGTCATTCATGGGCGCGTCATCGCGCTGGATCTCGGCCACCCAGTTGACGAGCTGCCGTCCCTGATCATCGTATTTGCCAACGATAGGGTAGATCACCATTTTTCCCGTGGCGATGGTGCCGATCCGCAGATACGAGCGGCCGGTGAGAATGGGATCAAAAACGCTCACGCCGCGCCAGGTGTTAATGCCTGCGAAGCAGAGCTTATCCGCCGGATGCATTTGCGCGCGCACCGCAGAATTGACCCCGTCACAGGCCACCGCGATATCGGCCTTTACGCTTTCGGTTACACCGTCAGCGCGAATAAACTCCAGGGTAATTGCGGACGCGGTCTGCGAGTAGCCTCGACAGCGCATGCCGATCCGAATAGCCTCTGGCCCCAGACGTTCTTGGGCCAGCGCGAGCAGCGTGGCATGCAGACGCGCGCGATGTATCCCCAGCTCGGGAAAAGCATGCCCCGCATGGCGACCACGCAGCTCACGATAGACAAACTGCCCGTGGCGATTAAAGAAAACACTTTCGAGGTTTTCGATGCCGAGCGGCTCGAGCCGCTCGAGCGCACCCAGCGTCGCAAGCTCACGGCAGGCGTGTGGGAGCAGCGTGATGCCTACTCCCACTTCACGGAACTCGGGCGCAGCGTCGTAGACGGTTGGGCGCAGTCCGTGTCGGTGCAAACCCAGCGCAAACGCAAGCCCCGCGAGTCCCCCGCCCACAATGGCAATGTTCATGATCGCCCCGTCAGTCGGCAGTGATGCGTTGAGTCTGAATCAGGTTCGCCCAGCGGTCGGAATCGGTACGCACCAGCTGCTGATATTCCCTGAGGCTCACGGGCGCCGCGTCCATGCCCTGCGTGCCGAACGCCCGCGCCGCTTCCGGGCTTCCAAGCAGCTGATTGATTTCGCGGTGCAAGCGCTCAACCAGATCCGGGGCCATCCCCTTCGGTCCGAAAAACCCGTACCACATGGCGACATTCACATCGCCCGCGCCCGCTTCCTTTAGCGTCGGCACCTCCGGCAGCAGCGGGTGTCGCGCCGTGCCGCCCAGACCCAGCACGACCAGGCGCCCAGCGCGAATCAGGGGCAGCGCCACATGGATCGGCATGAACATGGTGTCGACGTGTCCGCCCACCATGTCCTGCACCGCGGGGGCCGTACCGCGATAAGCGATGTGCGTGATGAATACGTTGTTGACGCTCTTGAGCATCTCCATCGACATGTGGTGCGGGGTTCCTGCACCCGGTGACGCATAGTTGAGTGAACCGGGCTTCGCACGCGCCGCAGCCAGCAAGTCGGCTGCGGTCTTGAAGCCCGTGCGCGGATGCGTCACCAGCAGCAATTGCCCCCAGGCAGCAAGCGCAATGGGCGTGAAGTCGGCAAGCGGATCGAAGTTGAGTTTGGGGTAGAGCGTACGAGCCATCACCAGCGTGTTGGCGCTCACCAGAATCGTGTTGCCATCCGGCGCGGCCTGGGCCACCTGCTCGGCGCCGATATTACCGGAGGCCCCCGGACGGTTTTCCACAATGGCGGGCCGGCCCATCTTCTCGCCGAGGCCGGGGCCAATGGTGCGGGCGACCATATCCATCCCAGTCCCTTGGGTGAAGGGAACGATCAGGCGCATCACCTGCTGTGTGGACTGCGCGAACGCGAAACGTGGCAGCGTGGCCCCGGCGGCTAGCACGGCAAGCGCGGAACGGCGTGAATTCATGACGTGGGTCCCCAGCGAACGCTTCAAAAACGGATTGCACACTCAGTCCAGTCAAGCGTCTGGACAAATTTTTGGAATTGTAGGGCCTCGTGCGGCAGACGCCACTTGCAGGGACATTGCCGTAGACTCTTTCTGGGCTTTCCGCACTGAACCGCATCGGGCGGCATCGGACCGATCATTCATCAGGCAAGTCCTTCACGAGACCAAGCCATTGAAGGAGCGGGTCCCATGTCCATGATCAGGCCCTCAGCAATCCGCATGAACCCTGTGAGGGCCAGCGCCACGCGCCTGGTCGCGCTGTCTGTCGCGCTCCTCGCGGGCTGCGTCACCCCGCCCGTGGCCACCCCGCCTGCCGCTCCACCCGCAGCCGACCCGGTATCGCCGAACACCGCAAAGCCAGTGGGCCTGCCTAACCCCGCTACCGTCGCCTGCATTCGCGCGGGGGGCGTCGCATCGACCGAACGCGGCACCGACGGCGGCGAGCGCGGTCTCTGCCGCCTGCCCACCGGCCAGGTCTGCGATCAATGGGCCTTCTTTCGGAGCGAATGTGGATCCACCCCGGTTGACCGTCGTACGGGTTCATGATCGGATCGAGCCTCCTCGAACGCAGCGCCTGATGGAGCCCCCACCGATGATCCCGACCCGAGAACTTGGCCGCAGTGGCCTGATGGCCGTCCCGATTGCGTTCGGCGGCAACGTGTTTGGCTGGACAGCGGACGAAGCGCGATCGTTCGAGCTGCTCGATGCTTTTGTGGAGGGCGGGGGCAATCTGATCGATACCGCCGACAAATACTCGAGCTGGGTGCCGGGCAACCGCGGAGGCGAATCCGAGACCATTATCGGCCGCTGGCTTAAGCGCAGCCGCAAACGGAACCGGGTCCTGATTGCCACCAAGGCTGGGATGGACCTGGGAGGCGACCGCTCGGGGTTATCCCGGCGACACCTGATGCGCTCGGTCGATGAGTCGCTCGGCCGCTTGGGCATCGACTGCATCGATCTTTATCAGGCGCATATCGATGACGCGAACACCCCGATCGAGGAAACCCTCGGCGCCTACGCCGACATGATCCGCGCCGGCAAGATCCGTGCGATCGGGGCCTCGAACTACAGCGCCGAGCGGCTGATGCACGCGCTTGATACCGCCCACCGACTCGGCCTCCCAAGGTTTCAGACGCTGCAGCCCGAATACAACCTGATGGTTCGACAGCCTTTCGAGGCATCGCTACAGGCGCTCTGCGTTCGCGAGCAGGTCTCGGTCATCCCCTATTACGCGCTCGCCTCAGGCTTTCTCACCGGAAAATATCGTCAGGCGGCCGATGCGTCGGGCCGCGCCCGCGGCGGCCGGGTAGCCACCTACCTCAACGAACGCGGGTTCCGGATCCTTGCCGCGCTCGACACCGTCGCCGCCCAGCACCGCACCAGCCTGACCGCAGTGGCCCTGGCCTGGTTGCGTGAGCGCGCCTCGGTGGCGGCACCGATTGCAAGCGCCACCTCAGCCGCCCAGCTAAACGACCTGTTCTCAAGTCTGCAGGTCGTGCTTGACGAGCAGTCAAGGCAACTCCTCGATGAGGCGAGCGCATGACACCGAGCCCAGTCGGCGGATTTCTGCTCTGGGTGCAGTTCGGTGCGCTCGCATTCCAGCTGCTCCTGAGCAAACTCGCGCTCGACGTGGTGGAGGCCCCCGGCTGGACCCTTGGCTGCATCGCGGCGGGTATCGCGCTGGTCGCCTGGGCGCTCGCGGCCAACCGGCCTGGCAATTTCAATCTCCGTCCCGAGCCCAGGCAGAGCGGCATCCTGATCACCCACGGCCCCTATCGCTGGCTCCGGCACCCGATGTACACCGGTTTGTTGCTGATCTCGGCTGGGCTGGGCGGCATCATCGACAGTTTTCATGGCTGGATGCTGTCGCTCACGCTGCTGGGCGCCCTCCTGGTTAAAGCAAGTTTTGAAGACCGCTGGATGTCGAGCGCCCATCCGGAGCATGGTGCCTACCAGGCCCGCACCCGGGGATTCATCCCTTTCATTTACTGATAGAAAGCGCCACCGGCAAACCCCCGAGCGTTGACAGCGCCCCGTCGCTCGCGCGTTAATACGCCCGCCTTAACGCCTTACCGCTTTTCCTTGAGGAGTCACAAATGTCCGTCAGAATGATTCCGGCCATCGCGGCCGCCGCCGTATTCGCCAGCGCGAGTGCCGTCGCCCAGGTCAAATGGGATTTCCCGACGCCTTACGCCGACCGCGAAGTGCTCACCAAGAACACCGTTCAGTTCGCCGAGGATGTGCGACGGGCGACCAACGGGCAACTGGTGATCACCATGCACACTGCCCAGTCGCTTATCAAGAACCCTGAGATCAAGCGTGCGGTCCAGACCGGCCAGGTGCAGATCGGTGAAATCTTCAAGCCCAACATGGGACCGGAAGATCCTGTATTCGAACTCGACGCCATCCCCTTCTTCGCTCCGGGCTACAAAGAAGCCCGCGCGCTCCTCGAAGTCTCGCGCGAGGCGATCTCGCAGCGGATGCTCAAACAAGGCCTGCGCGTGCTCTACATGTGCCCCTGGCCCTCCCAGGCGTTTTATGCCAAGAAGCCAATCAACTCGCTCGCCGACCTGAAGGGCACCAAGATGCGCACCTACAATGCGCAGACGGCCCGCTTGGCGCAGCTGATGGGTGCCATCCCCACCACGGTGCAGGCCACCGAGATTCCCCAGGCATTCACCTCGGGCATCATCGACACCATGTTTACTGCAGCCGGTACTGGCGTGACCACCAAGGCTTGGGACTACACGCGGTATGTGTACGACACCCAGGCCTGGGTGCCGAAGAACATCGCGTTCGTCAACGAAAAGGCGTTCCAGGCGCTGTCCGAGCCGATTAAGAAGGCGGTGCTCGAACAGGCAGCCATCGCCGAGAAGCGCGGCTGGGAGATGAGCGAAGCGGAAAACATCGCCGGACCGAAGCAGCTGGTGCAAAACGGCATGACGCTCGGCCCGATCACGCCGCAGTTTTCTGCCGAATTGAAGAAAATCGGTGAGCAAATGCTTGAAGACTGGCTGAAGAAGGCGGGTCCGGAAGGCAAGAAGATCACCGATGCCTACTACGCGCGAATCAAGTAACGCTAAACGTTTCTCTACAGCGCGATCGGGAGACGGCCGCCCGCCAGGCGGCCGTTTCACTTGCCGAATCGCGTGACTGGCGTCGCGCGCCAGTCTCCTCTCCCATTCCTGGACCGCCCTCATGAGACAGACCCTGGATTCGCTATACCGGCTAAGCGGCCTTCTTTCAGCTTTTTTTCTTCTCATGATTGCGGTACTCGTCACCGCACAAATCGTCGGGCGGCTGTTTGACGTACTGGTCCCTTCGGCAGACGACTTTGCGCGGTTGTCGATGGCCGCGTCCTCGTTTCTGGGCCTGGCGTGGGCGCTCCGCCGCGGCGCCCACATCCGTGTGGCGCTGCTGGTCGAAAAACTGGCTCCCCCGAAACGACGTATTGCGGAACTGATCTGCCTCGCGCTCGGCACAGCGCTCGCTGGCTACTTCGCCTGGTACGCCGTTGATATGGTCATCGACGGCATCGTATTTCCCGAATACACCATCGGCCTGATCCCAATTCCGAAATGGATTCCGCAGATCGCCATGGCTACCGGTGCGATCGTGCTTTTTATCGCCTTCCTCGACGACCTGGTGGTCGTTACACGCGGCGGTACGCCGTCCTACCAACAGGCGGCTGAGGGCGATGACGCAGATCGCCACGCCGCCCACGAGTGAGCGGCGGCCATGGAACAAACACTCGCAATTTCAGTTCTACTGCTCGCCGTCTTCGTTCTGCTGTCGGCAGGCGTCTGGATCGCGCTGTCGCTGGTGATGGTCGGTGTGATCGGTATCGCACTCTTCTCGAGCCGCCCGGTGGGTCAGCTGCTTGCCACCACGGTCTGGGGCCAGAGCTCGGAATGGGCGCTCACCGCGCTGCCTCTTTTCATCTGGATGGGTGAGATCCTGTTTCGAACCCGGCTGTCTGACGACATGTTCACCGGCATCGCACCCTGGATGCGAAGGCTTCCCGGGCGCCTGCTCCATGTCAACGTGATCGGCTCCGGAATTTTCGCTGCCGTGTCGGGGTCGTCAACTGCGACCGCCGTCACCATCGGCCGGATGACCATCCCCGAGCTCACCCGACGCGGCTATGACGAGAAGGTGATCCTGGGCTCGCTCGCTGGCGCGGGCACCCTCGGTATCATGATTCCGCCCTCCATCATGATGATCGTCTATGGTGTGGCGGCTGACGTATCAATCGCACGGCTGTTCATCGCAGGCATCGTCCCGGGCATTATGCTGGTCGCCCTGTTCATGCTCTGCATCATGATCCACGCCTGGACCCGTCCGGGCGCCATCCCGCCCCCCGACCCGCCCATGACACTGGGTGAGAAGCTCTATGCTTCGCGTCGCCTGATTCCGATCGTGCTGCTGATCGTACTGGTCATCGGTTCCATTTATGTCGGGCTGGCGACTGCGACCGAAGCCGCAGCCGTGGGCGTGGTGGGTTCGCTTATTCTCGCTGCCTCCACCGGAACGCTCACGCGACAAAGCTTCACCGAGAGTCTGCTGCGCGCCACCGAGACGTCCTGCATGCTGGCCTTTGTGCTGGCGGGTGCGGCCTTCACCACGGTGGCCATGGGCTTTACCGGTATTCCCAAGAGCCTCGCCGCGCTGGTGAACGACTGGCAGCTGAGCGCTGGCATGCTGATCTTCGTGCTCACCATTCTTTACATCATCCTGGGCTGTTTTCTCGATGGCGTATCAATGATCGTGCTCACGCTTTCGGTGGTCATGCCCATGATTCACGCCGCCAAGATCGACCCGATCTGGTTCGGCATCTATATTGTGCTGGTCGTTGAAATCGCCACCATCACCCCGCCGGTCGGATTCAACCTGTTCGTGCTTCAGGGTCTGGCAAAACGCGACATTCTGTTTATTTCGAAAGGGGCGATTCCGTCGTTCATCGCGCTGGTGTTTGCCTGCTGGCTGATTTGGGTGTTTCCCGGCATTGCCACCTGGCTGCCCTCGGTGATGTTCAACAACTGAGGCCTCCTATTCACCCGACGCGCCAACCGGTGCCGCCAGCGCGCTTTCAGGAGAAAACACATGGCTCAACCCTGGGAAGGGATCGTTTCCGCTGACGAAATCGCCGCCTATGAAGCGGCGGGGTTCGGTCGTCCGCAAGGTATGGGTAAGCGCCCGGCACTTCTCATCATCGATGTTCAATACCGCACCGTCGGCACGAAACGCGAACCTTTCTGGGACGCCATCAAGGAGTTCAAGACGGCGTGCGGCGAGCCGGGCTGGCGCGCGGTCGACCATATTGCGCCGCTGCTCGCGCTGTTTCGCGAACTCAATCTGCCGGTCATCTATCCCTACGTGTCACCCAAGGAATCATTCGATGTGGGGCGGCTGGCCGAGAAGGTACCTGCCCTCATGAAAGTGGCGGCAAACGGCTACCAGTTCGTGCCGGAGGTTGCGCCGCGCGAACAGGACATCCTCCTTCCCAAGAAGCACCCCAGCGCATTCTTCGGCACCCCGCTCGTCAGTTATCTGGTCGATCTCGGCGTAGATAGCCTGGTAGTCACTGGCTGCACCACCAGCGGCTGCGTGCGCGGCAGCGTGGTCGATGGCTTCGCCTACAACTTCCGCTGCACCGTGCCAATCGAGTGCGTCTACGACCGCAGCGCCACCAGCCATGCCGTGAACCTGTTCGACATGGCAGCCAAATACGCTGACGTAAAGCCGGTGGCCGACGTGATGGCCGAACTGAGATCGCTCGGCGCCAAGTGACCGGTTGAGGCGGACGCGGTGCCGCCCGCTCACCCAACCTCCCCTTCTGGCAGAGGACACCCCCGCATGGAACGCTTCGATAACAAGTTCGACCGCTATCGCTTCTCCGCACTTCCCTCCCGCCCCAAATACGCCTGGCCCAACGGCGCGCGGCTCGCGGTTTACTTCGCGCTCAATGTCGAGGCATTCGAATTCGGTCGCAATCCTGGCAATGACTTCACTTCCATGCCGGCTGCGCCGTTTCATCGCGGCTATGCCTATCGCGACTATGGCAATCGCGTGGGAATCTGGCGAATCGCCGAATTGTTTCAGCGCTATCAGGTGCCGCTGTCCATCCTCGTGAATGCCAGCGTCTACGACGTCTGCCCCGAAATCCTGGTGCCATTTCGCGAACGCGGCGATGAGTTCGTCGGACACGGGCGAACCAATTCCGAGCGGCAGATCGACATGGACCTTGATACCGAACGTCGAATGCTCGGTCAGGTCCGAAACCGCTTCATTCAGGAGGAAGGCCAGCCGCCCAAGGGATGGCTGGGTCCCTTTATCTCGCAAAGCCCCAACACGCCAGAACTCCTTCACGAGGCGGGCTTCACCTACATGCTGGACTGGTTCTTTGACGAGCAGCCGCAGTGGTTTCGTACCGCGCGCGGTCCCATCCTTGCGGTGCCGTACCCCTCCATGGAACTGAACGATCTGCCGGCATTCATCAACCGGGGGGCAAGCGATGTCGAATTCACGCAGATGGTCCGCGATTCGTTCGACCAGCAACTCGACGACTCCGAGCGCCACGGCTGGCCGCTGGTCTGCGGCATTTCGATTCACACCTTTCTGATGGGACATCCCCATCGCGCCCGGCAACTCGCACGCATGCTCGAGCACATGGCGGCGCAGCGCTCGCGTGTGTGGTTTGCCACGCCCGGCCAGATCGCCGACCATGTAGCGGCCTTGCCTGCGGGTACGGTCGCGCTGCCCTGATCGTTGGGCAGCCGGATCAGGTTCTCGCCCCGCTTTGCCCTCACAGGATCTCGCATGACTCACCCCGCGCCTCATCCCGCGAAGACCGCCAAGCGCGACGAGCCCGAGCTCACGTTCTTCGACACACCCGGGATGGACCGGCTCGCCCAGATGCTTCTGGTCATGGCCTCGGAACTTCACGTGCTCCGTGACCGGGTCCGGTGCCTGGAGTTCATGCTCGCCGAACAGGGGCAGCTCGATATCCCTGCACTCGAGCGTTTTCAGCCCAGCGATGCGCAGGCTGCCACGCTCGCAAATGAGCGCGACGCGTTCGTTGCACATCTGATGGAAGTACTAGACGGGCGCGCCAAATCCACCAGCGGACGTTTCCCTCCCCTTTCGCCGGAGCCCCGTTCATGAACGCGCCCGTTCGAGCAACCGTCGCCTTTCAGGAGCTGATTGGTTCGGTGCGACAGCACTGGGCCAATCAGCTGTATCCGGCGCTCCACGCGCGTTATCGCGAGATCGATCGCGGCGGCACCCCCGCGATGACCGACCAGGCTATCGCCCAGATCACTGAGACACCGCTTTACCAGTGGTTTGCTTTCATCGAGCGCCACTATCAGCGAATGAAATATTCCGACCCGAGGTGGGGACTCGCCGTAAATTTTGAATCGCAGCCTAACTGGGTGCGCGAGCGGCTCGCCGCCGCTGAATCCAGCCCATATCTCGAACTCAATGCTGATCTCAGCATCCCTCACTATTACCGCGAAATCGATATTCATCAGCACCCGGGTAACCTGATCGGTGCAGACTATGACGGGCTCATGTATCGGGCAAGCGCCACCTCGATTCATCCCAACACGCGACGCTTCGAAGCGCACGAGCGTTTCGCCGACACGGTGCTCGCACGCCGCCGGTTCAGATCGGTTCTCAACATGGGCTGCGGCTTTGGAAAATGCACTCTGCCGATCGCGGCGCGACTGCCTGAGGCACGGGTGACCGGCATTGATCTGTCATCGCCCTGCCTGAGGTTGGCTGCCGCCACGCTGGCCGACACCGCACTCACCAACACGCGATTTGCCCAGCGCGACGCCCTGCGATCCGGTTACGCCGATGGCAGTTTCGATCTCGTCACTTCCACCCAGCTGCTGCACGAGCTGCCGGTTGAGGACAACCAACGGGTGCTGCGCGAATCATTCCGGCTGCTCGAACCAGGCGGCGAGGTGATGCACCTTGACTTCCGCCCGCGCGGCCGCTGGATGGAGTTCCTTCTGGACGGCCACGCTGTGCGCAACAACGAAGGCTTCATGCCCGCGTTCAACCGGGTGGACATGCATGAAGCGCTCCGCGAGGCCGGGTTCGTTGATGTTGGGATCGAACCTTTTGCCGAGACCGAGGGCGCCACGCGTGCGGATTGGCCCTACTGGCGCTTTCCCTGGACGCTGTTTCGCGCGGTCAAGCCGCTCTGAGCGATCCGGCAAGCTGCCGCGCGGCCTGCTCGGCGAGGTCCGCCGACCGGGCTTCCACCATGACCCGAACCAGCGGCTCGGTGCCCGAAGCGCGGATCAGAATACGGCCCTGATCGGCGAGCTCACGTTCCACCTCGGCACGGGCGCGACTGAGCGGCTCATGCGTCTGCCAGTTGAAGCCTCGCTCGATACGAACATTAATAAGTGTCTGGGGCATCATCTGCAGGTCTTCAGCCAGTTCGCCGAGAGATTGCCCGGTGCGCTGGACCGCCGCCAGTACCTGCAAGGCGCTGATCGTGGCATCGCCCGTGCTGTGATGATCGAGGCAGAGCAAATGGCCCGAACTCTCCCCGCCATACAGCCAACCACGCTCGCGAAGCATTTCGAGCACATACCGATCACCCACCTTCGCGCGGGCAAAATCCACCCCCAGCCGGCCAAGCGCCTGCTCGAGCCCGAGGTTCGACATGAGCGTGCCGACCGCCCCCGCCACCGGAGCGCTGTGCAGACGCTCGCGCACGATCAGATAGAGCAACTCGTCGCCGTTAAAGATCCGCCCGTCGCCATCAACCATCACCACGCGGTCGGCATCGCCATCCACCGCTACGCCAATCGCCGCACCATGCTCGCGCACAGCCGCCTGAAGCGCTGCCGGATGCGTAGCCCCCAGCTGGTCGTTGATGTTGAAGCCATTGGGTGAGGCACCCAGGGTGATGACGTCGGCGCCCAGCTCGTGAAACACATGGGGCGCTGTCTGATAAGCGGCGCCATTTGCGCAGTCAACCACCATCCGCAAGCCCTTGAGATCAAGGTTTGCAGGAAAGGTGCGCTTACAGAATTCGATGTAGCGGCCGGGCGCATCATTCACGCGCCGCGCTCGCCCCAGAGCGGAGGACGCCACACAGCCGATGGGTCGTTCGAGCTCTGCTTCGATCGCGGATTCGACTGAGTCGGGCAGCTTGTCGCCATCGGCGGAAAAGAACTTGATGCCGTTGTCATCAAAGGGATTGTGCGAGGCGCTGATCACAATGCCAGCCGACAAGCGGAGCGCTCGCGTGAGGTAGGCCACGGCTGGCGTGGGAAGCGGCCCGCACAGGAGCACATCCACCCCAGCGGCCGACAGCCCGGCTTCGAGCGACGCCTCCAGCATATAACCCGAGATGCGGGTGTCTTTTCCGATGATGACCGCGGGCCGCGTGCTCGCGCGCCCGCCGAGGGCAACCGAGTTGGTGGCGGGCGGGAGATCGGCGGTGCCCGCACCAGCCAGCACCCGACCCGCTGCATAGCCCAACCGCATCACGAAATCGGGCGTGATCGGCGCCTCGCCGACCCGCCCTCGGACCCCATCGGTACCGAAAAACTTACGCCCCATCGCAGGCCTCCGCCTTCAGCGCATGCCACACCCTGAGGGCATCACGCGTTGCCGCCACATCATGAACCCGCACCACTGCGGCCCCGTCCTGGACCGCTGCAAGCAGCGCCGCGAGACTACCTGGCAGCCGTTCGCCCACGTCACGCCCCGTCAGACGTCCAATGAAGGACTTTCGTGACACCCCAACAAGCATGGGCCCCACCTTCTCCAAAACGGATAACGCGCGCAGTAGCGCGAGATTATGGTCAAGTGATTTTCCAAACCCGATCCCCGGGTCAAACATCATGCGCGGCCGGGACACGCCAGCGGCCTCCAGCGATGCGCGCCGCTCGGCGAGAAATTCAGACACCTGGACCACGACATCGTGATACTGAGGCGCGTCCTGCATGGTGGCCGGATCACCCTGCATGTGCATGATGCACACGCCGCAGTCCGTCGCCGCCACTGCCTCGACCGCGCCCGGCGCCGTCAAACCGCCAATGTCATTGATGATGTCGGCACCGTGCGCGAGGGCCACCCGCATGACTTCAGGCTTTCGGGTATCGACTGAAACAGGAATGCCCCGGCCCCGCATGGCTTCCAGAACGGGGAGGATGCGGTCGAGTTCGAGCGATGTATCAACTCGAGGTGCCCCAGGCCGGGTGGACTCGCCTCCGATGTCAAGCAGATCGGCCCCCTCGGCGACGAGTCGCTCGGCCCAGGCGATCGCTTCTGCCGGACCAGTACGGTCGCCCCGCTCGGAGAAGGAATCTGGCGTGACATTAACGATTCCCATTACGAGTGGCCGCTGGAGACTCAATCGGAAGCGGCCGCAGACCCACTCGGAGGCCCTGTCGGCCGGCACCGGATGCATGGCGATCAAAGAACGGGCACAAGGCCCGTTCAGGCTGCCGGTTCAGCCGAGGGCGATCCCGACGAGGCGCTAGGCTGGCTGGCCGGAGTACCTGCCCCGCCCGCACTACTGCCGGTCGATCCGCCCGGCTTCGGTGGACGCGGCGGCCGCCCCGAGATGATGTCGTCGATCTGATCTGCGTCGATCGTTTCCCAATCAAGTAGCGCCTTGGCCATGGCTTCGACTTTGTCGCGATTGGTGTCCAGGATGTTGCGCGCCACCGCATACTGCTCGTCGATGATCCGGCGAATCTCGGAATCGACTTTGCGCATGGTCTCTTCAGACATGTTGGTGGTCTTGGTAATCGAGCGGCCGAGGAAGATCTCTCCTTCGTTTTCCGCATAGATCATCGGGCCCATCACATCGCTCATGCCATAACGGGTGACCATGTCGCGCGCAATTGACGTGGCACGCTCGAAGTCGTTTGAAGCACCGGTCGTCATCTGGTGCATGAAAATCTCTTCGGCAATTCGCCCGCCAAACAGCACCGAGACGGTGTTCAGCATGCGGTTTCGGTCCATGCTGTAGCGATCTTCAACCGGCAGCTGCATGGTGACGCCCAACGCACGACCGCGCGGAATGATAGTGACCTTGTGCACAGGATCGGTCTTGGGCAGCATGCGCGCCACCACGGCATGACCTGACTCATGGTAA
>SXGQ01597756.1_pt1 | contig 15056 bp, 14 predicted proteins | sample 3178371 | NCBI WGS metagenome assembly SXGQ01 (sample SAMN11356859, study PRJNA531348) | freshwater metagenome | isolation source: freshwater sample F1-20 | place: China: Fuxian Lake, Yuxi | collected 2017-12-25
AACGTGCTGTTCATCTGTGGCGGCGCGTTCTCCGGCCTCGAGCAGATCATCGAGAGCCGCATCGGCCACAAGGGCGTGGGCTTCCACGCCACGGTCACATCGAAGGCCGACAAGGACCCCGGCAGCCTCTTCACAAAGGTGCTCCCCGAGGACCTGTTGAAGTTCGGGATGATTCCCGAGTTCGTCGGTCGCCTCCCCATGGTGGGTGCGGTCCACGCCCTCGATCGCGACGCCCTCATGGAGATCCTCACGGAGCCGAAGAACGCACTGGTCAAGCAGTACACCAAGATCTTCGAGTTCGACGATGTGGAGCTCGACTTCACCCCCGCGGCGCTCGGTGCGGTGGCAGACCTCGCCCTCACCCGCGGCACCGGTGCGCGCGGTCTCCGTGCCATTCTCGAGGAGACCTTGCTCGACGTGATGTACGAGGTACCCGGCCGCACCGACATCGGGAGGATCATCGTCGACGAGGACTGCGTCGTGAACCGCAAGCCCGCCGAACTGGTCCCCCGTAGCGCGCGCCCGGCCCCGAAGCGCCGCGCCGCCAGCTGACCCGCCACGTGCGTTACGAAGAGGCGCTGACCTACCTCGACGAGCATGCCTCGTACGAAAAGACGGGGCGCGTCGACAGCCCGTCCACCGAGAAGATCGAGCGCCTGCTGTCCGTTCTCGGCGACCCGCATCTCGACTATCGCGTGGTGCACGTGACGGGCACCAACGGCAAGGGCTCCACCACCCAGATCATCACCAGGCTGCTGGTGGCCCACGGGCTGAAGGTCGGCACGTTCAGCAGCCCGCACCTCGAGGACGTGAGGGAGCGCGTGCAGGTCGACTCGGAGCCGGTCCCGCACGAGGACTTTGCCTCGGCAATTGCTGCCGTGGCCGATGCCGAGGTGATGTCCGGTGTCCGGCCCAGCTACTTCGAGATCATCACTGCGGCGGCGTTCAGGCATTTCTCGGACTGCGCGGTCGACGTCGCCGTGATCGAGGTCGGCATGCTCGGCCGGTGGGATGCCACGAATGTGGTCCGGCCCGACGTCTCTGTCATCACGAATATTGCCCTTGACCACACCGAGTTTGCCGGCCCCACGGTCGAGCACATCGCGCGGGAGAAGGCCGGGATCATCAAGGAGTGTGCCGTTGCGGTGGTGGGGGAGACGCGGGCGTCTCTCGTGCCGATCTTCGCTGCGGAGCCCCACGCAGGTCTGGTGCAGCGCGGTGAGGATTTCGACGTGGTCGACAACCACCTCGCCCTCGGCGGGCGGCAGCTGCACATCCGCACGCAGCGTGCGGAGTACGCGGACCTCTTCCTCGCGCTCCACGGCGCACACCAGGGCCAGAACGCATCGGCTGCCCTCGTCGCCGTCGAGGAGTTCTTCGGCGCCGCACTCGACCCCGATGTCGTGGCGGAGGCATTCGCGGCGGTGTCCATGCCCGGGCGCTTCGAGGTGCTCGGTCACCAGCCGCTCGTCATCATCGATGGTGCGCACAATCCCGCCGGCGCCGACACATGTGCGCAGGTGTTCTTCGAGGACTTTGACCCGCCCGGCCGGCGCATCCTCGTGGTGGGGGCACTCGGTGGTCGCGATGTCGCCGACATGCTCGGGGCGTTGCGCGCCGACGAATTCGACACTGTCGTGTGCGTCACTGCCCCCTCGCCGCGGGCCCGCTCCGCTGACGAGGTCGCGGCCGCTGCGGTCGCCCTCGGTTGCGACAACGTGGAGGCCTTCTCTTCGGTCGAGCGGGGCTGTGACCGGGCCCTCGTCGACGCCGGATCCGACGATGCGGTCCTGGTGGCAGGTTCCCTGTACGTGGTGGGTGCCGCAAGGACCCATCTGCGCACCGTTCTGCCCTGAGAAAGAGGCCCGGGCAACGCCTGACGGGGCATCCGAACCGTCTCCCCGTAGCCTGAAACCCATGTCCAACCGCACCCTCGTCCTGTTGAAGCCCGACGCCGTGGAGCGCGGCCTCGTCGGGGCCATCCTCTCGCGCTTCGAGCACAAGGGCCTCCGGATCGCCGCCATGGAGCTGCGCACGCTCGACGCCGGAACACTCGCACGTCACTACGAGGAGCACGTCGGCAAGGGCTTCTATGCCGATCTCGTGACCTTCATGTCCCGCGGCCCGGTGGTGGCCCTGGCCGTGGAGGGCCCGGAGGACACCTGGGAGATCGTGCGGACGATGATGGGCACGACGAACCCCCGCAACGCCGCCCCCGGCACCATCCGCGGTGATTTGGGCACGCTTTTCACCGAGAACCTCGTCCACGGCAGCGATTCCGCGGATTCTGCCGCCCGCGAGTTGTCCATCTTCTTCCCCGCGCTCCAGGGCGGGGTCTAATACCATCGATCCCGACAGCTTCCCTCGAACCGAGGCGGGGCCGGGTCGCACCGCCGCCGAGGAGTCCCCATGAGCCGAAACAACCCGCTCGCGATAGGTCGCGACATCGCGATCGACCTCGGCACGGCCAACACCCTCGTCTACGTCAAGGGCCAGGGGGTCGTGCTGAACGAACCTTCCGTCGTGGCAATCGACACCCGGGACGGGCGACCCGTGGCCGTCGGTCTCGAGGCCAAGCGGATGCTCGGCCGGACCCCGAAGCACATCGAGGTCATCAGGCCCCTGAAGGACGGCGTCATCGCTGACTTCGACGTCTGCGAGAAAATGCTGCGCTACTTCATCCAGCGCATCTCCACCAGCCGGTGGAGCAAGCCCCGGATGGTCATCTGTGTGCCCTCGGGGATCACGGGCGTGGAGCAGCGTGCGGTGCAGGATGCGGCCGAGTACGCGGGTGCCCGGCGGCCTGTCCACATCATCGAGGAGCCGATGGCCGCCGCGATCGGTGCCGATCTCCCGGTGCACGAGCCGAGCGGCAACATGATCGTCGACATCGGCGGGGGTACCACCGAGGTCGCGGTGATCTCGCTCGGCGGCATTGTGGTGGCCCAGAGCGTCCGCGTCGCCGGTGACGAGCTCGACGAGGAAATCGTTGCGTACGTACGGTCGAACTTCGCGCTCGACATCGGCATCAACACCGCAGAGGAGATCAAGGTGCGGATGGCGTCGGCGTGGCCGCTGGCCCAGGAGCTCACGGCGGACGTCGGCGGCCGGGACACAGTGACCGGCCTGCCCCGCACCATCGAGCTCACGAGCGAGAACGTGCGTGAGGCCATCGCCGAGCCGGTGACTGCCATCATTGATTCCGTGAAGTCCACGCTCGACCGAACGCCGCCGGAGCTCGCCGCCGACATCATGGACAGGGGCGTCTGCCTGTCGGGTGGCGGGGCCCTGCTGACCGGTCTCACCCAGCGCATCACGCACGAGACGGGGATGCCCTGCTACGTGGCGCCCGACCCGCTGTACGCGGTGGCCATCGGTTCGGGCCGCGCCCTCGAGAACATCGAGGCGATGCGCGGGATGATGTCCTCACCGGGACTCGACGTCCAGTAGGCAGGTCCCCGTGGCGGGCAGCACCTTCACACGCCGCAGGGCGATCCTGCTTCTCACGCTGACCACGGTGATGCTCGTGACCATGGACCTGCGCGGCAGTGGGACCGTGAACGGCATCCGTTCGCTGTTCGGGACTGTGTTCCGCCCGGTGGAATCCGTCACGCGCGTCGTGGTGCGACCTGTCGAGAACGCGTGGAACGGCATCGTGAATTACGGGGACGTGCTGGAGGAGAACCAGCGGCTGAAGGACCTCGTGGCGTACGGCGAGGGCGCAAAGATCGGTGCGATCGCGAGCGTGCGCGAGGCCCAGGAACTGCTTGCACTGAACGGGCTCCCCACGCTCGCGGGCATCAACTCGTGCTCGGCCCAGGTTGTCGGTGAGTCACCGTCCAATTACGCCCAGACTGTGGAGATCAACCGCGGGAGCGAGTGCGGCATCAAGGTGGGAATGCCGGTCCTCAACGCGGCGGGGCTCATCGGGAAGGTGACGGATGTCTTCAACGGGCGGGCCGTCGTCATGCTCGTCACCGACCCCAGCTACTCGCTTGCCGTGAAGGTGGTGAACACCCCGCCCACGACGACCGTGGTGCCGGGGGCACCGGGCGTCACCGTCGAGACCACGACCACGACCACGACCACAACGACGACGATCCCGCGCACGACGACAACAGGCATCCCGGGATTCGTCCCCGGCGGCACGGTCGCACCGGTACCCACCACGAATCCGTCAGCGGTGACATCGCCGAACGCCACCGTGCAGCAACCCACAGGCACGGGCGACATCAACAAGCCCGGCCAGGCGAACCAGTCCGAGATCACCGTGCCGGCCGGCGCGGACCTCCCGTTGCGCGAGACGGGCGCACTCGAGGGCCGCGGGATCTCGAAGACCCCTGTTGTCCGGTTCATCGAGAACCAGCCCCGCTTCGGTGAGGTGAACCTCGGCTCGCCGGTGGTGACAGCGGGAGGTGCCTCCTCCCTCGCGCCGCCCGACATCGTGGTCGGCACCGTGTCCAGGGTCATCAAGCGCGCGGGGAGTCTCGGCCCGCTCCTCGAGGTGAAGATCTCGGCGAACCTTGATGCCCTGAACTTCGTGCGGGTGATGCTGTACCAGCCGACCACGGAGAAGGTGGGCGCACCGTGATCGACCGTCTTCTCGAGATCTCCCAGAACCGTTACTTCCGATTGTTCCTCGTGGCGCTCGTCGTGCTGTCGCTCCAGACCACGTTGTTCAATGACATGCGCCCGTTCGGTGTCTGCCTGCAGGTGATGCTTCTCCTCGCGGCGAGCGCAGGTCTTGCGCGGGGCTCCGAGACGGGGGCCATCGCCGGGTTCATGGTGGGCCTCATGTATGACATGGTGCTCACGACCCCTCTCGGTGTCGGTGCGGCCGTCTTTGCCGCGGTGGGTTACCTCGCGGGCTACGCACACTCGTTCGTGCACGAGCCCAACTGGTGGTCGCGGATGCTGCTCGCGGCCGGCGCGAGCGCCGCGGGGATGATCCTCATGCCGGTGGCTCTGACGGTCGTCGGCTCCGAGGGTGTGCTCACGGTGGATGTCATTGGCATCGCCTTCGTCGTCGCCGCTTTCAACGCGGTCTTCAGTCTCCCGGTCGAACGGGTCTGTCGCTGGGCGCTCAGCGAGCCCAAGGTGACACGCTGATGGCCCGCGAACGGAACGTCTCGCGACTTGCCGTGCTCGCGACGGTCTCGATGGTGCTCGGCTCGCTGCTCACCGTGAGGCTGTGGTTCCTCCAGGCCGTGGACGCCCGCGGCCTCCAGGAGCGGGTCCAGGAGGTGCGAACGCGGACAGTGAAACTCACTCCGGAGCGGGGCCGCATCTTCGACCTCGAGGGCCGCATCGTCGCCGACAACGAGAGGATTCTCACGATCACGATCGACAGGGGGATCATCGTGCGCCCGCTCGACCGTCAGCAGATGTGGGACAGGCTCTCCGGTGTGCTCAACATGGCCCCGGATGCGCTCGAGGACCGGTTCGTCTCGAAGCGGTACGACCAACTCCAGCCGGTGCCCCTGAAAGAGGACGTGTCGGAGGACCTCGCCACCTTCCTGCGGGAGCGGAGCGAGGACTACCCCGGAGTGGACGTGCGCGAGGACTGGCGCCGCGAGTACCCATACGCGCCGCTCGCCAGCCATGTCATCGGATTCCTCGGTGCGATCCAGGAGAAAGAGCTCGAGTACTACCGGAACCTCAACTACGACCCGGACGCGAGGGTCGGACAGTTCGGCGTGGAGCAGACGTACGAGTCGCTGTTGCGCGGGAAACCCGGTTACGTGAAGTACGAGGTCGACTCACGCGGGCGCATCCTGCGCCTGCTCTCGCGCAAGGAACCTGTCCCCGGCAACGACGTTCAGCTGTCCGTGGACCTCGACATGCAGCAGCACATCGAGCAGGCACTCTGGACGGAGCTGTGGGTCCGCCGGCGCACGGAGGCACCCACGGTTCTCGCATTCGGCGAGCCGGACCCGCGCTACCCCCTGGTGAACTACTACAAGGCTCCGGCGGGCTCGAGTGTCGTCATGAACCATGACACCGGTGAGGTTCTCGCGATGGCGAGCTACCCGAACTTCGACAACAGGTGGTTCAACGCGGGCATCACGTCCGAGAAGTTCAACCAGTTGTTCCCGAAGACCGACGACCCTGACCAGTCGATCCTCGTCAACAGGGCGATCAGCGGGAGGTACAACCTGGGCTCCACCTTCAAGCCCTTTGTCGCGTACGCCGCGCTGAACACCGGACAGCTGCCGGGTGGCGTCGAGTACACATTGCGCGACCCGGGCACCTACAAACTGTCGAGCATCCCCGAGGAACGTTGCCAGCTGAACGTGAAGTGCGTCTTCAAGAACGCGACCTGCGGCAACGGCGCCCCCTGCAAGTACGGCAGGGTGAATGTGGTCGATGCCCTCGCGGTCTCCTCTGACGTCTTCTTCTACAAGATCGGCGAGGAGATCTTCAGCCAGCGCGGCTACCGTCCGGTCCTCGAGGAGCAGGTGCGCCAGTTCGGCTTCGGCTCGCCGACCGAGATCGACCTGCCCTACGAGTTCGTGGGCACCGTCCCGAGCAAGGCCCTCAAGCAGCAGCTGGCGGCGAGCGGTGCCATCGCGAAGGAGGAGGGCAAGGGCTACTACGTCGGGGACAACGTGCAGTTCTCGATCGGCCAGGGGCTGCTCTCGGCCACGCCCCTTCAGCTTGCCGTCGCCTACGGCACGATTGCCAACGGCGGCAAGGTCGTCAAGCCCCGCGTCGTGCGGGCCATCTGGGGTCCGGGCACCCCGAAGGGCAAGTCCGGGCGCGTCAACCTGAAGGAAGGGGTCGTCCTGCAGGACTTCTCGGCACCGCAGATCGTGCGGGACATCAACATGGACGGGGCGGCGCGCGAGGCAATCGTGGAGGGTCTGACCAGGGTCATCACGGGTCCCGGCGTGCGGTCGGACATCTACCACTCGACCACGGGCGAGAAACTCTTCCGCTCCTACCCGAAGCGTGCGCTCCCCATCGCCGGCAAGACGGGTACCGCCCAGGGTGCGGGGAACCTGCCGTGGAACGACTCGTCGGCCTTCGCGGCATTCAGCAAGAACGGGAGAATCCCCTACACGGCGGTCGCGTACCTGGAGAAGGCGGGCTTCGGCAGCCGGGCGGCTGCACCGGTGGTCAAGTGTGCGTTCACCGCGCTCGCAGGCAAGACCACGGTGTCGCCGGCCCTGCCCGCCGACCCGCTCGACGTGAACAGCGTGACCCCTGCCATGGAGCAGCGCCTGAGGAACCCGCTGTGTCTGGTGGGGACCGGGTCGTCGGTGCGTGACTGATGAGTGCCGTGTTCAGGACGCGCAGGCCCGACTCGGGGCTGGGGAACATCAAGCGCGGCTTCGCCGACCCCGGCCGCAACATCGACTGGGTGCTCATGGCCGCCACCGGGGCACTCTCCATCATCGGCTTGTTCCTCATCTTCTCGGCGACGCGGCCGAGGCTCATCAGCAACGGGCTCGACCCGTACCAGTTCGTGCAGCGCCAGGTTGCCTTCTTGATCTTTGCGATCCTCGTGATGGCGGCCGTGATGTGGGTCGACTACGTGCAGCTGCGGGGGAGCGCGCAGGCGCTGTACGCGCTCACGATGTTCCTGCTCGTCATGGTGCTCGTCGTCGGCGGCGTGAAAGGCGGAGCCAGGCTCTCGTTCGACGTCGGTCCGATTGCCGTGCAGCCTTCCGAGATCGCCAAGGTGACCACGCTCCTCATGCTCGCCGGCTTTCTCGCGGACGCGGACACCGCCAAGGTCTCCTACGAACGGCTGATCCAGTCACTCTTCATCGTCGGTGCACCGGCGTTCCTCGTGCTCATCGAGCCGGATCTCGGATCTGCCTCTGTCCTCGTGGCGTGTGCGATGGGTGTGCTCCTCGTCGCCGGCGCGGAACTGAAGTACATCGCCTTCATCACGGCAATGGGTGTCATCTCGGCGGTCGCAGGCGTGCTCTCCGGGGTGGTGAAGACTTACCAACTGCGGCGCATCACGGCGTTCCTCCGGCAGAACTCCGACAGTGCGGACCTCCAGAACCTCGTCACTCAGGTGCGGTTCGCCAAGAGGGCCGTGGCGACCGGGGGATTCTTCGGCCAGGGCTATCTCCAGGGCCCCCTGACGAACGGCCGGTTCATCCCCGTGCAGTCCACCGATTTCGTGTTCTCGGCCCTGGGCGAGCAGTTCGGGATGGTGGGTTGCACCGTGGTGCTCGCTCTTTTCGGGGTGGTGCTCTGGCGGGTGTTCAGGATCGCCCGGATGGCCACCGAACGCCTGGGGACTCTCATCTGCGCTGGGGTCTTCACCATGGTCCTGTGGCAGAGCTTCCAGAACATCGGGATGACCATGGGAATCACTCCGGTCTCGGGAGTTCCCCTGCCGTTCCTGTCGTACGGGGGGTCCCACACGGTCGCCTTCGCAATGATGATCGGGCTTGTCCAGAGCGTCCATATGCGCCGATTCCGGTAGTTGCACAGGTAAAGTTGCCTTGATCGTTCGCGGTGCGGGCGCCTCCACTGGCTGCCCATTCCGCGCATGGCGCGCCTCCCCGGGCGCGACGTGGGAAGGGAACTCTGATGGATAACAACGGCTCCGCGCCCGACTCGGGTGCTGGCACCCCGCAAGGCCGCCCTGTGGACAACGGCTCGACCGGCACCAACGGCAACGCTTCTGGCGGTGGCGGGGCTCCGAAACGGCGCCGTGGCAGCCGTGGCGGCAAGAACCGCAAGAAGCCCGCGGGCCAGCCAGGGGAATCTGTGAACAGTGCCTCCGGCAGGGGTGAGGGTGACTCGGCTCCTGGCCGGGGCCGCAACCCGCAGGAACTCCCGGATCCGCCCCGCGAGGGCCAGGTCTCCGACAGGGGTGCGGCCGAACAATCACTGGTGCGCAGGCCCCAGATCGGGGACACACGTCCTGCCCCCGCCCAGAAGCCGGTGTCACCGGCCCAGAGAGGTGAGAGCTCCGGCAACGACAAGCGGAGGCGTCGCGGGGGCCGCGGACGGTCACGTTCCGGAGGCGGCGGCGGCGGTCAAGGTGACCAGCGGGGCAACGGTGCCCCGCAGCGCAGCCGTGAGGCAACCGAGGCCGAGATCATCGAGAAGCGGCGCGGTCGCGAGCGCGACGGGCGCCCCGTCGGTCGCTACATGATGTGCGTGCAGGTCCGCGACGGTGTCACCCAGGTGGCCGTGCTGGAGGGGCGCAGCCTCATCGAGCACTACGTCAGCCGTCCTGCGGACGACATCAGTCAGATCCACGGCAACATCTACCTCGGCCGCGTGCAGAACGTGCTCCCCGGCATGGAGGCCGCGTTCGTCGACATCGGCACCCCGAAGAACGCCGTCCTCTACCGCGGCGACGTCCAGTACGACAAGGAGGACGTCGACACGCCGGCCGGTGACGCCCGCATCGAGCAGATCCTGCACTCCAAGCAGATGATCCTGAGCCAGGTCACGAAGAACCCGATCGGCGCGAAGGGTGCCCGTCTCACCCAGGAGGTCTCGCTGCCGGGCCGGTTCGTGGTGCTCATCCCCAACTCAAAGACCTACGGCATCTCGAAGCGCCTGACGGATGCCGAGCGGCGCCGCCTCCGGGGAATCCTCGACAGAGTGAAGCCCGCCGAGCACGGAGTGATCCTGCGCACCGCAGCGGAACACGCGACGGAGCAGGAACTCACCGCCGACATGTCGCGCTTGCTGGACGAGTGGTCGCGCATCGAGGCAGCACAGAAGAAGTCCAGCGGCCCGACGCTGCTGTACCGCGAGCCCGAGCTCGCCGTGCGCGTGATCCGCGAGGAGTTCAATGCCGACTACCGCGGCGTGATGATCGATGACCTGGCGCTCTACGAGGAGGTCAAGAGCTACATCTCGGACTTCAACCCCGAACTCGCCGACCGTGTCACCTACTACGACCGCGAGGCCGAGGGCCTGTCGCTGTTCGAGCACCAGCACGTGCACGAGCAGCTCCACAAGGCACTCGACCGCAAGGTGTGGCTGCCGTCGGGCGGCTCTCTCATCATCGAGCACACCGAGGCGCTCACCGTCATCGACGTGAACACCGGGAAGAACGTGGGCACGAACAACCTGGAGCAGACCGTCTTCCAGAACAACCTGGAGGCGGCCCAGGAGGTCGCCCACCAGCTGCGCCTCCGCGACATCGGCGGCATCATCGTGATCGACTTCATCGACATGGAGATCAAGGACAACCGCAAGAGGGTGGTGGAGTCATTCCGGCAGGCCCTGGCCCGGGACAAGACCCGCACCCAGGTGTTCGACATCTCTGAGCTGGGTCTCGTGGAGATGACCCGCAAGCGCATCGGGGAGGGGCTCCTCACCTCGTTCGCCGGCCAGTGCCCGGAGTGCCACGGCCGTGGCGTCAACATCGATTTCGGTCTCCTCGACTGACAATTGCCAGAAAAATGGGGTACCGGCAGATTGTCCGGCCCCGTTTCCGAAGATAAGGTTCAAACCCGCTATGTACGCAGTGATCGCATCAGGTGGCAAGCAGGAGAAGGTCGCCCAGGGTCAGCAGATCCGGGTGGAGCTCCTTCATGTCGAGGACGGCTCCGAGGTCTCCCTCACGCCCGTTCTCGTCGTTGACGGCGCCACCGTCCTCTCCACCCCCGACCAACTGAAGGGCGCCACCGTGAAGGGCCGCGTCGTCGGCACGGAAAAGGGCCCGAAGATCAACGGCTTCACCTACAAGCGCCGCACCAACCAGCGCCGCAAGTACGGTCACCGCCAGAAGTACTCCGTCGTCGAGATCACCTCCATCGCGAAAGGCTGACATCAGATGTCAAAGACAAAGGGCGGCGGCTCAACCCGCAACGGCCGTGACTCGAACGCACAGCGCCTCGGCGTCAAGGTGTTCGACGGCACGGCTATCACCGCAGGCACGATCATCATCCGCCAGCGTGGCACCAGGACCCACCCGGGCAAGAACGTCGGCATCGGCAAGGACGACACCCTGTTCGCCCTGGTCGACGGCAGCGTGAAGTTCGGCGAGCGCCGCGGCCGCAAGATCGTGGACGTGGTGCCCGTGGCCTGACGAGGCGCAGATTCGCTCTCGGCGCGCCTTCGGGCGCGCCTTTTGCGTTCCCGGACCGGTGCGGGGCCTCAGCCCGCGGGGAGCGTGTCGATGCCCTGCGGCAGCCGGTCAGCGGAGTAGTCGAGCAGGGTGACGGCCTGGCGGCACGCGAACCTGTCCGTCATCCCGCCCACGTACGCGACTGCGGCGTGCGCGGCCCCTGCGGTGCCGGCATCGAGGGAACCATCGGAGTGCCCCGGCAGAAGGTGCGGCGACGCGACATAGGCATCCACGAGGGCGCGGAGCATGTCGATCACCGCGGCGGCCTGCGCGCGTGATTCGGCACGGTGGTAGATGGACTCGTAGTTGAACCTGCGGAACGCAGCGAGCGCCTCGGCGACGTCGGGCACCATGCCGATGCGCCCGGTGTGCGAGGTGGCGTCGATCATGGCGGTGATGAGGGCACCCAACTGCTCGCGCCTGGTGGTCCCGCACCGTGAGCTGACGACCGAGGGGAGATCGGCCGGGGAGGCGATTCCCGCGTGGACTGCGTCCTCGAAGTCGTGGCAGACGTACGCAATGCGGTCGGCCCAGCTGACCACCTCGCCCTCCGGGGTGCGCGGCGCAGGACGAGACCAACTGTGGTTGCGGATGCCGTCGAGGGTCTCGTGGCACAGGTTGAGCTGCGCGAGCGCGACATCGGCTCCCCAGACGGCGTGGTCGTATCCGCCGTCGATGTACGGGGCGAGTGCGTCCTCGCTGGCGTGTCCGCCGGGGCCGTGGCCGCAGTCGTGGCCGAGTGCGATCGCCTCGGTGAGCGCAACGTTCAGGCGCAGCACCCGCGCGACCGACACCGCGACCTGGGCAACCTCGAGGGCGTGGGTCAGACGGGTCCGCTGGTGATCGTCCGGGAACACGAAGACCTGTGTCTTGCCGGCCAGGCGCCGAAAGGATGCCGCGTGGAGGATCCGGTCGCGGTCGCGCTCGAAGCATGTGCGGTGGGGGTCGGGCTCCTCCGTGACGTCCCGCGAGCCCGCACCAGTGGCGCGCGTGGCAAGCGGGGCCATCTCGCCGTCCGCGGATTGCTCGCGGTCATGGCGGTCGGCGATGTCACGCGTGCCGATGCCGGCCCACGAATCAGCATGGGCGACAGTGACGCCGTCGGCGGAGGGACTGCCCGACATGGTGGAGACCCACGTCTCGCTGCGCTCCGACGGTGCGTCAGGGGAGTCCTCCACGCATGGAATCGTAGGTGAGCGGTGTGTCTGCACCCGGGAGGCTCCCGGAGGCGGTGAAAGACCACGGGTAGCCTTGGCGCGTCCCTATGAGTGCGTTCGTCGACGAATCCCAACTGAACGTGCGCGGAGGAGACGGTGGCGCGGGCTGCGTCAGCTTCCGTCGCGAGGGCCCCGTTGCCATGGGCGGGCCGAACGGAGGTGACGGCGGCAAGGGCGGTGATGTGTGGCTCGTGGCCGACCGCAACGTGGCGTCACTCCTCGCGTTTCGCGACCACCCCCACCGCCGTGCGGGCAACGGTGTGCACGGCAAGGGCAAGGACCTCCACGGCCGCCGGGGAGAGGACATGGAGATCCACGTCCCGGAGGGGACGGTCGCGCGCGACATGTACTCCGGTGACATCCTTGCTGACCTCGTGAACCACGGGGACAGGTGGCTGGCGGCCACAGGGGGGCGCGGTGGGCGCGGAAACGCGAAGTTCCTCAACAACAAGCGCCGCGCCCCGTCGTTCGCCGAGCAGGGCGAGGAGGGGGCCGACAGGTGGCTTGCGCTCGAGCTCAAACTGATGGCTGATGTCGCGTTGGTCGGGTTCCCGAACGCCGGCAAGTCGACCTTCATCAGCACGGTGTCCGCTGCCAAGCCGAAGATCGCCAACTACCCGTTCACCACGCTCGAGCCCCACCTCGGTGTCGTGCGCGTGGACGACGCGACAGAGTTCGTGATGGCGGACATCCCGGGTCTCATCGAAGGTGCCAGCGAGGGCCGTGGGCTCGGACACCAGTTCCTGCGGCACGTGGAACGGGCTCGTGTGCTGTGCTATCTCGTCGACCTCATCGCCATGGACGGCGTGACCCCTGCGCAGCAGTTGAGCATCCTCCAGCACGAGGTCGGCAACTACAGGCCCGAGCTGCTGGAGCGGCCCTTCCTCATCGTCGGCACGAAGACGGACAGCGCCACCCCGGAAGCGATGGAGGCGTGGACCCACGCATCGATGTCGTCCGTCACCAGGCACAACGTCAGTCGCATCGTCGGTGAGCTCGCATCCCTGGTGGCACGCGCGAGGCGCGAGGAGCCCGTCGGTGAGTCCACGGTCATCATGCGGCCGGAGCCATCGCACGCGTGGGTGGAGCAGGTGGGCGAGAACGAGTTCCGCGTCCACGGCAGGGACGCAGAGCGCGTGGTCGCACTGAACGACGTGACATCCCCCGAGGCCCTGAACTACATCGACGACCGTCTGGCCAAGCTGGGGGTGCCGCGGCTCTTGTCCCGCGCGGGGGTGCGCGAGGGCGATGTGGTGTGGATCTCGGAATTCAGTTTCGAATTCGTCCCGGAGATGTGAACCTAGGGCAATGCGTGTCGTCGTCAAGATCGGGAGTTCCTCGCTCACGGATGAGTCCGGTCACCTGCGCCTCGAGGTCATCGACGCCGTGGTCGGCCAGCTCTCGGCCGTCCGGGGGCTCGGTCACGAGGTCATCCTCGTCACCTCGGGTGCGGTCGCGTCCGGCGTCGCGGGTCTTGGTCTCGCCTCGCGACCGGCCGACGTGCTCTCGCTGCAGGCACTCTCGGCTGTCGGCCAGCCGCGGCTGATGGCCGCCTACGGCGCCGCGTTCGCGTCGCACGCTGTCGTCACCGCGCAAGTCCTTCTCGTCCCGCACGATTTCGTGGACAGGCAGCAGTACCTCCATGCGAGAGCGACGCTCGGGAGACTGCTTGAGTACGGGTGCGTGCCCGTCATCAACGAGAACGACGCGATCGCGAACAACTAGATCCGCTACTGCGACAACGACCATCTCGCCGCGCTCGTCGCCCACCTGGTTGCCGCCGACATGCTCGTTCTCCTCACTGACACCGACGGGCTGTTCACGGACGACCCGCGCACCAACCTCTCGGCTCGGCGCGTGGCGCATGTGGCAGCCGACGACCCCCTTCTCCGCGTGACTGCCACGGAAAAGGGCTCTGACCGGGGCAGCGGGGGGATGGCCTCGAAACTGGCGTCAGCGCGCATCGCGTCATGGTCCGGGGTCACAGCGGTGATCGCTGCAGCGACCCGCGACGGGGCCGTGGTGGCTGCGGTGAACGGAGATGACTCGATGGGAACGCGGTTCGAGCCGCATGACAGGAACCTGTCGGCCCGCAAGCTCTGGATTGCCTTTGCTTCCGAGACCGAGGGCACTGTCACGGTGGACGACGGCGCACGGACGGCACTGGTGGGGCGCGGGACGTCTCTCCTTCCTGCGGGGGTCACAGCGTGCGCCGGCTCGTTCGAGAGCGGGGCCACCGTCGAGATAGTCGACGCGGCGGGCGTGGTCGTTGCCCGCGGGATGAGCACGATGTCGTCAGGGCAGGTGACCGCGGCTGCGGGGAAGCGGTCCGCCGACCTCGATCCCTCGTGGCCTGTCGAGGTCATCCACCGCGATGACCTTGTCGTGCTGGTCTAGGTCGTCGTCTAGGCGTCCGCGCCGACGTCGGTCGAGCGCCGCGGCAGCACCGACCTGAGGTCATGCATCTCGGGGACCCGCAGGAGGTACAGACCGACCACGTAGGTCACGAGCCCTGCCATGACCGCGAGGAACAACTCCGCCGACTGGGTGAACCCGGAGCGGGCCTCGAGCACTGCGGGAATCACCCACACCACCAGACCCATGGCGGCCGACACCGAGACCGTCTTGACGGTGATTGAAGCGAGCCGCGTCCATTCGATCGCCCCGTGCTTGGCGTGCAGCACCCACAGGACCATGACCGAGGCAACGACGTACGAGATACCGAAGGCGAGACCGAGGCCGAGCACCTCGTGCCTGTCCACGAGGGTGACGGCAAGCAC
>SXGQ01619559.1_pt1 | contig 15056 bp, 31 predicted proteins | sample 3178371 | NCBI WGS metagenome assembly SXGQ01 (sample SAMN11356859, study PRJNA531348) | freshwater metagenome | isolation source: freshwater sample F1-20 | place: China: Fuxian Lake, Yuxi | collected 2017-12-25
TCAGATGTTCACACACAATATCTGTTAGTTCTTGACAGTGCATTGTTAACAGAATTGTCTGATGATACAACTCGTTTATCAGATTCATTGATGAATCAAGTTCCATACGCCAATTTTTTGTTGCAAATTTAACGTCTAACTCAGCTGATATCAGTACGCTATCGCGTTGAGCATCTAAAACAATTCGATGTGACCTCATGAAAATTTGACTTGTTGCTGCGCGCGCGCTAGTGCTAGGATACAAAACTCCTATAGGAAAATTCTTTAGACCTGATTGTGGATTTTTATCAAATGTCATGGGTACATTCTTCACAGTCACTTCGCCAGGCTTTTTTTGTGGGGTCATTGCCAATGTCACGCCGGTTAATGCGGGTGTCAGTGGTGCCACTTCCTCCGGAGCTTTGACTCTGTTCGTATCATACGATGCTTCAAACTTCAAATTTAGATCTCCGCGTCTACCCTCATGCAAAGGCTGTTTATCCTTGCCAGCTTTGAACGGTATTACCGGGACTTTCTTTGAAATCTTTGAAAGGCCTAATCCACCCGCTGGATTCATATGATATTTCAAATTCTGATCAGATGTCACAACAATTGTTGACGCATCCGTTTCAATACCCTCCATTATAGTCGGTGAAGCGCCTTTGGCGCGGTTTGCTAATTGAGTAGCTCCGGGTTTAGCCGCGGCGCCGACCGACAGTATCATCAACGGATTACCAGCTACAAGTGGTATTAGAACAGAGTATATTGGTGATGGCGGCGCAGCTGGTTTTATCCAATATGCTTCTGTCATGTTAGCAGGTCCATTGGTAAGAGCCGAGGTAGCCATGGGAGTAGCAGTCATTCGGATTGAAGATCCATGCCGGTCTTCGAAGATGGTATCGCCTACAAACGGTGCTACTCTCGCGATGTTTTTTCTAGCAAATGTAGGTGGTATTGGTTTTGGTACAAAAGGTATTTCTGTTGCACTACGTTGGAATACCCCATCTCCTTTATTCATATTGCGACTACCATCAATTGAGATAGGCCCGACATAGAAAAACGCTTGAGAACTAGTTGGACCTGCTCCTGTGGGCATTGGAGCTCCTATACATAATATGAATTCACCTTGCAGTGGTATCTGTTGTAAATACGGAAATAACGGAGATGCAAAACCAGTTACCGATCCTTCGGCTGATCCTCCACCAGATCTCCATTCAACAGTACCCACAGGAGTAGGCCCATCTCCACTAAAATTTGATGCAAATGAAGCAATTCGGCCTTTGATATCAGTACCATACGCGGGTCCGTCATCAATAACTTCAGCTACGAATATTCGTGCCATCTAAATCCTTTTTATTGTCTGTTTCAATTGGTATTACCGCAGCAGATCGTATTATTTTAATTTCAGATTCAGCCTCTTCTAATAATCGTCGACGCTCTTCATCTGAGATACCAAATTCGTTGCCGTCATCATCTTTACTAGACACAGAAACTAATCGCTGTACTATTGCCGCTAACTTCACTAACGCATCATCATTTTTAACTGAAACGTCTAGATAATCTTTAATAAGCGGTACAATCACAGTGGCATCACCGATATTTTTAATCAATGGCTGCAGTTCTTGTATTAATGAATCAATTTGACGTGATTTTTTTTTTGAATTATGATACACATCTCTCATAAGATCAGAAAATGTTGTACCTTTAAATAGCTCAAATTCATTATTCATAGTAACCCTTTAATTTAATAATAAATATCAGGTTAACATGTTTTAATAAATTATATGACCAGTTTCAGAATATCTTACATACATACGTTCAAAATCTGCACGTAACACATTCAATACTTTAGTTATGTTCTGAGTTTTAAGATTGGTACGTTCTCTTATAAGAATGTAAATAGCTTTTTTATTGAAATTTTCAATTGAATCAACTGTACGAAACAATTCAATTATTGTGTCTGCAACTAATATATCACGCTTGTTCGTGAATACTCGGTTAATGTTTTGATCATACCAATCACACCATTGCTTAACAAAATCGCGCAATGATTCCTGATAATTTGTCAAATTTATTTCGTTGATCAGATCACGCGATTCATCTATCTCTATTGGTAATGCACGCCGTTTTAGTTTAGCATAATTTGTATTGTTCTGTATTATAAGATAATTCTTTGCAACAATTGAAAAATATGAAAAAGCTTTACCTTTACCTTCAGTAAATTTAGTTATTTTTTCGTTAAGAAATGCAACAACTTCACATTTTATATCTTCGTATGGTACATCAAAATAACTGAATTTGAACGTATAATAAATGTTTTCTACAAGTTTATTAAATGGATAATCAATATGATCCTTATAAATCTTGTTACGTAGGTGTTGGTTACGTTCTTTATTATAGGCAATGATAGCCTGTTCTGTTATGTAGGTAAAATATTGGCGTGGATTTGGTTTACGTCCTCGTCGCTTTGTTGTCTCCGTTAGGGCTACTTCATTTTCATGCCACTCATAAAATTTTTTTACAGCTGACATTAAATTCCTTTGTTTAACATTTCTATTACGTCTTTAATTTCTTTGAATATTGATCCGGTTTCATCATCCGATTCAAATGATCCCACTCGGTCAAGTTGTCTAATATACGAATATGCGTTCCCCATGGCAGTTTTTATTTGTGTATAAAACTCATTGTAACTAATATTCGATGTTTCTAATTCATCAATATACTGTTCTAATGTTTCCACTTTACGTAACAAATTGTAAATTACAAATAACGATACTATTAATAATACCGATATGATTGATATTGCTATGATCATATTAAGCTCCGAATAAATCTTTAAACAGTTGACTGGTATCTACTGATTGTGTTGATAAACTTAAAGATTTTTTTGATGATGTTGTTTTAGGTTTATGTGATAATGGTACGGCCGTATCTCTCCACATTTCAAATTCAATTCTAGCAGCCATTAAATCTGCCTGGTGCATTATATATGGTAAATTAGTTCGCAATTTAGAATCTTTACTACGCGAAATGAAATACGGTTTGTTTGCATCGTCGTATAATCCATCGGTACATTTGATACCTATCATTTCATTGAACGATATAGATATACCATAGTACTGTAATAACCATAATGACATGTCGTTAACTAATGCAAATGGATTGTTCTCATTATGTTTAAACACGCGGCCTTGATTTTTCACATGCCAATCAGAATCATTTGCTACATAAATTTCGCCATTTTTACCTGGAAATCCTAGTTTACCTAGGTCATGATGCAATGCAACAAACATAAGTTCTTCTGCCGTATATCCTGACATGTCTGCACCATTGTCTTTCCATAACTGATATACTTGCTTGGCACACCGTGTAACTCGTAATACATGGTCGATATAACCGCCAATAAAGGCGTTATGATAATGATCGATTGACGATGCAGGTGATGTATTGACTCGATCTCCTAAATCTTCGTACATTGCTAAAATCTTTTTAGCGCGCTCTTCCGGAAAATGTGTTTCAATTACTTCAACAAAATCTTCCCAATTTTTTGCAATTTGATCTACTGTTAAACTCATAGTTGTTAAATTATTATGTCAATAACTCCGTATTCTAATAACTGTTCGGCTGTTAAAAACAAATCAGATTTCATTTGGTCTTTCCACCATGATGCATCTTTTTTTGTTCGATCTGCTAAAATGTTATATACGGTTGTTTCTAACTGTTTTACATATTCTAAATATGACGATAAATCACTTATCTTACCATCTAAAAAACTTGATGATTGGTGAAACATCACAACCGATCGCCGGCTCATACTACGTGTACCTGTGCCACAAGCAAGTATAACAGCAGCCGCTGATAATGCTTGTCCTCTACATATTGTATTCACTTTGACTGATAACGAGTCTAAATAATCTATAATCGCAATCATTTCAAAGAAGTTACCTCCTGGTGAATTGATAATAATGTTGATCGGGTCATCCATCTTTTCAAACTCACGGCTTTTCAATAATGCGCGAATTCGAATCATTAGATCAACCAATGTAGTATCATCAATTTCATTTGACATGTATATGACAGAGTCATCGAAATCCATTAAAGTAGCTAATTGTTCAGCTACAATGGTATACTGTGAAGCGTCAGTTTTTTCTATTTGCTGGCTTTTATTTTTATCCGTACGATCATCATATAAACTCATATCATAAGTATATAGAAATTATTACTAAAGTCCTAATATTAATTAAGCTTTTTTAACTGTCTTTCAATACGCTTCATATTTGACTTATTAGCGTTAATATCTTTTTTAAGTGTTAAATTAGATAATTGACCTCGTATAAATAACATTTGCTGAAATAACTGGTCTTTTAATTCTTCCTTTTCTCGTTTTGACAATTTGAGTTTTTGTGTTTTAGCGGTAGTATCAGTTACTGGCAAGGTACCTTTAAGAGTCGGTTGTTCTACTCCTTTAAAATATACAGTACCGTCGGTATGAACAAATTCTTTCATGAATTGCCATCCGCGTATAAATCCTTTACTTTTATACCCTGAATGATAATTTGGTGGTTCAGTCAATGCCATGGTACATTTATAACATAACACTGCGGTAGTATTGCTACTTACTCGACACCAATTATCGCATTTACGACGGTTGTAGTATTTATCTAATGGATTACTAGAACGACATATCATATATCGCTCGCCTTTAACAGTTTTTGTTTTAAACATCATATCATTAAAATTAAAAATTACCAATAAAATGGTTTGTTATTTTTTTGTTTGATAATGGGTTCAGTATGTACATTTTCAGGTACTGATACAGTGCTGTCAGATGCGGTATATGGAATAGGCGGTGCATTTTTTGCTAGTGTAGTTGTCTGATGACCACTATCCGAGTTAGATGTGATTTGATTAAATACAATAAATAGTACAATAGCTAATGGATCGAATATAAGTATAAGTAAAATTGTGAACCAGTTAACAACGGTATTCATGTCTAGACCAGTCAGTTTAGAAATAAATCGTAATTGACCTACTTCACCGGATAACTCGGAGTTACCATTTTTTTCTAATATATTTCTATCTAATAACCCAATACTATCATTAAAAGATGTAATATTTACATTTAACCGGTCAATATCTAACGTCAGTATATTAATTTGATTATCAGCATCTTTGATCAAAGCTTCTGTTCGTTTAGCTGCTGCAAAAGAACTGCTATTATACAATGATTGTAACCGTGATTCTTGTTGAGTCCGGACAGTTGATAATGTATTTATTCGATTAGATTTGTTATCAATTTGAGTTTGAATTCGCGCTATATTGTTTTGAAAATATGTCTTTTTATTTGATATCACTTCAACTTCATTATCAAGTAATTCAACTTTTGTTGCTGTACGCTGGTATGCATCTATAAGAAATCCATAGATACCTATACTAGTAATTATCATTGAAAGTACAATCGCCAAAGTCAAATAGACTTTAATTGACCGGGTCAATACTTTACGATATTGGTATAGTACTGACGTGCCTATCACTTTAGACGTTTCTATTGCAATACCCATGATAATAACCGCGAAAGACGATCCAGCATAAAAGTTAGATAGTCCTGTTATAGAATAATATGCAGATGTCCCGGCTAATGTCACAGCCGCGGCCATGATTAGATATGGTAAAATCTGTTTCATTTTTAACTAATAATAACTCGATCTGTTACAAACTGTACTTTAGCACGAATTACCTTTAATCGGCGAACTGCTTCATTGGTTTCAATAGCTTGTCTTTTAGCTAGGTCCGTTAAAATCATAAGCATATTATCTATTTCATCTAATGATCTTAATACATTATCTTTGTCTTTCATAGTAAAACTTTTTCTTTTTGGTTGTTATATACATAAATATCGCGGTACCGTAGAACTGCTAATTCTTTAGCTTTTGCTTCGACTACAATGTCTAATGGCTTGCCATATGTGTTAATTTCATCTTGAATATAATCAGAATGGGCCTGCGGACGCGTTTTGGCAATTTCACGATAAATGGCAGCTAATGTAGGCCATTGGTCTAAATTGTCATATGAAATGTTGTTACGATTCATCACATCTTCCAACATAAAACGACGTTCAATAATACGGCCTTCTGAATAATGGCAGCATTGCCGCACATCAATTGGCCATGTATCACTAGCCATATCCAATGCTTCGAACTGAGATAATTCATCTGGATGAAATGTATGATGGTGATAATCAAACGTGATTGGAATTCCGGCTTTAGTATAAAATAGATCATAAAGTTTACGTACAGAAAACATGGATGCTTTATCATCATTTTCTAGTACTAATCGCGCTCTACAACGTTCTGATAAACGATAATAATTTGTTAACCAATGTTTAGATGTGGCTACAGGATCACCGTAACAACCACCGACATGTATATTAATTTTATTTTCAAATGACGGCGAATATCCCATTAAATCAAACGTTTCAGAATGCCGTTCTAAACCAATTAAGGATCGATTGACTACGTCTTCGCGCGGTGAACCTAACACATGGAATGGCCCGGGATGAGTAGTCAACCGGTGACCATGCGCACGTGCATATTCACCACATTCAAACAGTTTAGCTGCTATTTCATCATATTGTGGTAGTTCATGTATTTCATAATGATCATGCCATGGCAATATCTCGGAACCTATTCGAAACAATCGAATTTTATTTTCTTCATTCCATTTAAGATAATGTATTAAATCATTGGCATTGGCTAAAGCTTTTTCGCCGACTCGAAACAAATTCCAAGTAGGTTGCCAAGTATCTTTACGTAAAGTTCGTGATGTCGTCACAGGGCCACCTAACTTACGAGGTCGGCTAGTCAACGTCATATTGACGCATGCATAACCTAAACGTACATTTTCGTTCATATATTTAATTGTTGGCTTACTCTAATTGTCATGTCTTTTATTTTTTATTATACTTAAAGATAAGTAATAAAGCAACGCGAACCTAATCTTTTTCAGAAAAAGTTTAACTTTTTTTTGTATGAGTATTGATTAACTGCGAGTTTTATCAATGTAACTTATTAATTAATTGCAACTTTTTTTGGTTTGCATTCGGTTGTTATTGGCATATGCAATTGCAATAATCCATTTTCCAATTTGGCAACTAGTTTGCTCAAATCATGCCGTCTGCTAATACGCCATCCCATGTTAAATGCGCGACGGGCTATACCTTTCTGAACGAAGATCATCTTTAAATCATCTTCAGGTAAATCTTTTTTGTATTCTACTCGTAGAATATCACCTTCAATCTTAATGTCTAAATCTTTTTTATCAACGCCGACGCATGCGATATCAATGTTTAATCCGTCATCCGTCGTATAAATGTCGACGGGATAGTTAAATCGAATTTGGTTGAATGGTGCGAAGTCTGATTCAGACTCGAAGAAATTTTTAAATAGTATGTCAAAAGCTGACGTACCGGGGAATGCTAATGTTGGTAATTCTCTCATATTAATCTCCTAAAATAATTATTTTTTTTTGTAATAAAAACCCGCAGTGTAATCAATTACATTTATATATTAATTTTCACAAATTGGCATACCTGTCTTGCAGACATTGTATGCTTTAAAGTATTTGTAAATATCAAAATCTTTTTCTTTTTTAATTATATTATTACGTGATAGTATATATCCATCATGAAAAAATTTTCGTACGAACGATCGCAATACACGTAAATTATCTGAATTTAATGTTAACACGCCATTGATTATACATATACATAAACGATTTGGCCCAACCGTAAGATCTTGGCTAGTACCAATATTACTCGTATATATATCTGATTTTGTTTTCTGTAATTGTTTAATAATTGAATCAGATACGCCAATGGTTAACGCATCGAATAAAAATTCAATTTTTTCATCATCATTGAGTATACAAAACAAATCATACTCATCAGATAATATATCTAGGTCAGCCAAGTTTGTCATAATAATCTTTTAGTAATTGTGATGCCACATATGTATAATCAATATTAAATTGAGCTTTAAATTTGGATAGGTATGATTTTAGTTTCATTAGTTTTTGATCACGCGAATAATTATTATTTGTTAAAATTGTATTAATAAATATTTCTTGTGCTAACGTAATCATACATTATCTTTGTTATAAATATCTGCATAAACTGGTTCATCTATAAATTTGAAACTAGTTTTTACTTGATAACATGTATTAAATTTGTATTAACGTAATAATCCTAATCGGTATGCTTGACGTAATGCTGTTTGCGCGTCCCGAGCAGTTTGTTCAATTTTTTCTAATTCTTTTATAGTTACTGGAATTTGTCGGTCTCCTATTATAAACTTACCGACGGGAATGTAATCACCTTTAGTATAATAGTCATCTGCTATTAAATTTTCTTTGATATCAAAATCAATACTACTAAAATTTCGACCGAATCGGTTAACTCGATCTTCATCGATACCGAATCTATTGTTAATGCTCATACGTTTACTTATAAATTATTAAACAAAATACGTCTTTACTTGGTGTATGGTCAAGTGCAACGTTATTAAACTCTTTCTGTGCCCAATTGAAAATAGCCCCCGGATCATGTTTGATCACAACACCATCAGATTCTACTAAATCTGATAATAACATGATAACTAGACCTTTGGTACAATGCTGATACATTTTACGTATAGTATTCTTTGTATATTCGTCATTAGGAACCGTGGTATCAGCATCGTATCTTAAATTACATGAATTTATATTGATTGACCAATCACATGTAATCGTATCATCTAAAGTAAACCAATCCATTAGCATTAATTGAGCATTTGGATACAACTCTTTGCCGACGTTAATTAATGGTTCATTTGAATCTATACCAACATATATTGGTACTGTATTATATTCGGCCATGTAAAAAGGAATAATATCTCCGCGACCACATCCAAAATCTAATAAACTATCACCAATTGTAGTATGTACCATGACAGATCGATATATGTTCCATTGCTGTTCGCGATTATCATATCCTACAACTTCTGCAGAATACTGTAGATAACCATCATCATACTCATCTGATATTTCTGTCTTTTGATTGTCGGTCGGAACTAGTTCTTTCATGGTGGTCATATCAATTGAGCCAGATGAAATTGCCATTGGCGCATCTCCTTCAATGTTTAATGGAAACTGCTCACTAAGCGTAGAATCATCAACCGGCGGTATTACCAATTCATCAGTTGATGATTCAGTATATTCCGGTGTGAATTCTTTAAGACCTACTGTACGCCTTAATCTATTAATTGTGTTAATAATGTTCATTTTTTACTTTTTTTCTTTTTACGATTTTCCATTCGCATCAATTTCTCTTCAATATTTGTCAAATCCATTCTATTTGGATGCGTTCGATTGAAGTTTTGTGTTGTTTTGCATGCTAACGCAGCGTTAGACCAAGCCATTACTGCATCTATTGCTGGTGGTAGATAATACTCCTGGCATAATATATAGTCGTTAACAATGATAATAAAATTATTCTCATCGTCGACAGTACATTTAGCGGTAGGATATTCTTTAAGTACTCTTTTTTGGTCGCGTGTCATGACAATTGATGTTACCATGATCTTTCACCAATGACCGGAAATATAAAATCTCCGTGTTTTTCAAAATGTCGGTCTGGATCAAAGTCTTTCCGAACAAACTCGCCATAATTTGCACGTGTATGGCCAATTGATTTATTATGAAATAGATTTGTAGGAGAACATGTGTTTTCACGCCATACCTGCGTTAATACAGAATTTATTGAATAAGTGTCTCGTGGCATGTCAACTGTTACAATGCAGTAACCACTACCTTTTTCAGATCGCACATCGTACGATGTGATTACATTTTTCTTTTTATGTATGTTAGTAACAATTGCAATTTGTAATGAGTCTTCAATACGCACTACGACTTTATCGCCGATATTATATATCATTATTAATTGTTTAAAGGATTGATAACTTTTAAAATATTACTCGCAGTTACTGATTTAACTTCGAAATCAACACCAGAATCCTGAAAGTCTTTATTGATTAATGCCTCAGCATGTGTCACCGTCGATGCAGTGACTAAATAGGTTTCGTTTACTTTTTTTACGCCTTTAGGTGTATCTGTTGATACGTTAACTTTTGCAATATAATAACTCATTTTTTTTTGATTTTAATTAAACATATATAAATATAAAAACTTTATTTCAAAGATCCAAATCTTTTAGTAACTTTATTTTACTTAGTTTCATATTAATATTGTTTTGGTATTGGAGTAGCACGTCTACCGCCTTTACTGCGACGATCTTCCAATTCGTTCGATATTTCTATTTCGGCTTGTAACATGTTATGCAATGTACTTGATACTGTAACATCGTTTAATATACCTTGAAATTTCCGAAATGATCCAGGGCCACCCGCGGCTGCAGATCTTGCAGTTTTTGATAAACCTATCAGTCGCTGTACAATTTCTTTACGTAACGATGATCGAGTCAATGTGCCCCATCCTTTGATGTGTACCTCTGGATCAATTGGATCGAAATTATCAGGATCTAAAAGACCTCCGTATTTATATGACCGTTCATTCAATATGTTTGTTATTTCATTTTGTATGATACCGCTTAATTTGTGTAGAAGATCTTTTTTATCCATTTTTATGCCTTTTTTGATTCAGCAACCGACTGTTTTCTATATTCGGTTACTAATTTTTTAAGTTCGCCAATAGCCTTACGTGCTCTAGTACTAGCTGCGCGAGTACCTTTTCCAACAAATTTTTCATGATTATCTGAAAACTCTGCCCATTGGTCTTTCATTTGTGTAAATAATTCTTGTGATGTCATAAACTTTCCTTTTTATTAATTGTCAATCAAATCCATAATCATATGGATCATCCTCTGTTTCAATATCATCTTCATTAATGATATATTCTTTGTAAAACTCTAATTCTAACTGATCTTCATCAACTGTATCAAATGCTTGAAATATTAAATCTCCATCTAGATATACTTCCCCTATTAACGTCTCATCGTCAACAAAGAATTCTAGTTCATCACCGATTAACAGTTGTCCGGTATTAAGATTTTCAAGCTTTTGCATTCTTGTCAATAATGGACCAAATTCCACCAGTCAATGTTAGTACTCCACCGATAATTTCTGTTACCAATGTTTCATCTGCAAGGCCTCTCATTATGCAAATACCACCAATAAATGTTAATGCATGCCGTACAATTCCTAAAATTTGTTCTTTAGTTAATTTCATTTGTATTCCTTTTTAATTTCATATAAATATCTGCTACTTACCTTTTTACTGCCAATTAACTGAAATCGATCGAATTGGCATCCGGCATATGTCCAGGATAATCGTTGTTTCAGTTCTAGTATGGCTTTAGGTGATTTAGCATCGCGATGATCACAATGCATTACATATTCGGTATTGAACCGGCCATGTTTGTTAAAGAAATAACAGCAATATCGATGTTGATATTCATATGGATTACTATTATTTTTGGTACTGGCCTCGTATGAAAGCTTTTTGTTTTTTAATGGCATTATCAAGTTTATTTTTATCTAAAGTGTCATTTAATGAATCTAATTCTATGATTGGCTTGGAAACTGTTGTAGAACTAATGTATTCATGTATATGCCATGCTTTTTTCATATGGATTGCATCCATTGGATCGTACCATTCTGATTTAGGTAGTATCAGACCTTTATCACATTTCACCTTATATTTATTGAGTTCTGTGATCTCGATGATTGTACCGAATTCCACGGCACCTAGGAATCTGCATAGTACGCGATCGCCTAATTTTAATTTTCGATTTTTACGCATTAATATTTGTTAAGATATGAGGTATTATGGTCCGAGTACATATTGATATGAAATTATACTTTTCCAGCTTTTAGCGAGTTAACAATTTGTTTAACTTCTAATGCATAATTACGAATTGATGATGTTCTATAGCTATCAACTACTGAAGCACCATAACGTTTTTTCTCTTCTTCTGCCGTATTAACGGATGCCACATACTGTTCATATCTCTGGAACAATTTGTTCATTACATATGCAAGATCTGAAATTTTAATGTCTTTACCATTAATGTTGGCAACAGGATATCCATACTTATCTGAACGTATAACGCTCATGCCTTTGACGATAGCATCATTGATAATTTGCATACCTTCTTTGACAATGCTATCTAATGCATCTTTACCTGCTACTCGCGTTGCTAAGATTTTTGTGTATCGACCCAAATTAGCAGCTTTATATTGTTTAGGATCGGTAAATATTTCAGTACCAACTTTCATTTCAGCTCTTTTAGCTTTCATTGCAGTAGTTCCACCGCGGTATGATTCCAAATCAAAACGATACATTTTATCAGCTAAATCAATCAATTTTTTAAATTGCATTGTGCCACGAACTGCTTGACCAATTGGGTATACATCATTGCCCTTATCAGTAGTTACGCTTTGAACTCGCGACGTTTTATATTGTTGCTTGTCGCCTCTGTAAGGATCTGCGGTCTGGCGGTACCGGTAAGGAGGTATTCCACCATAATATAATGTTTTACCATCTAATGTCACAGCCAATAGACCTGGACGAATTGCCTGATCATAACTGTTACCGACTTTTTCACGTCGTTCTGACATGTAAAATACCAGACCGGTTTTGGCTAATCGGCTATCTCCTGTAATGTCTTGGAATGATCCGGCCGGCACCTTATCCCATGCAATATCATATTTTTTTGCAATAGCATTAAACATTTTTTTCTGTTCATTTGACCCCCCGATGAGGTTTTTATGAATTTCACGTGCAATTGGATCTGCAAAATCTTCGTTGATTTGTCTACGTAATACTTTAACAATCTCTTCTTTAACGAGTCGTTTGATATCTGATTTTTTCATTGGGCTACTTCCTAACATTAATACAAATATAAATATACAGGTAACTTTAAAACATATTGGGTACGTTTCAAATTAATGCATCATTATCGACAATCTTAGCATCATAAATTGTTTCACAAAACATAAAATGAGTTTGATTGTTTAAAACATGATCACATTTTAACCAATTCATATACATTTGAACATATGCCATGTTAGGGTGATCTCCAAATGTTTTTGAAAAATGATTAATAGGTTTTTGTTCTACAACAATATAGGCATTTCCCCCATGTAAATACACTGGTTTCATTTTATTTTGTATATTTTTTTATATTTTTCGATATACGATTCTCCCATGCCTATATCAACTATTTCAAAATTATTAGGTAAAAGAGGTTTACGTTTAGATGAATTTAATATAGTATCTACACTATCTTCTGTTATTAACATATAATATTTTGTCTCGGTCTGGGTTTTATATACAACTACTGTTAAAAGTTTTCGATCGGATGTTTTTATTTTTAACTCTGACAATTTATTTATTTTTTATGGTCTTGTTAAATTTTACTAAATCTTTTATTTCATGATACACATGCAATTCTGATTCAAACGATTGATTGTTAATAGGTGCCTTTTCCACGAAACCGCCGTGGTATATTTCCGATCCATCGGGCATTCGTGTTTTTGAAATCCGAACACCTTTCTTGAGAGGTTGATATTTTTTGCATAAAAATCCTAGTTTACGTAACGCTAGTTTTATTTTTGTTTTTGTTTTTTTAATTAATGTCATTGATTTTTGTTTTTGGAAATTTCGGTCTAGACCGTTTTGTTAAGGACTTTGTATTGTGTAATTTTCTAATACATATATTTTTTCTATTAGCAGTTGATTTTTATTTTTTAACTTTGTGTATTCATATACACCTGTAAATAAACCTAATGCTAGTCCAATTAGCAATCCTAATAGGCATGCTCGATATTCTTCTTTTGTTTTCATAACTTATATTTTTTTAATTTGATAACAGTGCTTTAATTGTTGGGTGTGATTGATAGTTTGCCTAGTTCAATATCAGCTGATGGAATCATATGCTCTGCGTTATCTATACGCTTACCGTAATGAAAAATTTCCTTTTCAGATTTTAGAGATAATTTATCAGCAATTGGTTTAGTTAATGATAGATTACCTACAAAACTATCATCTATTTTAACACGAATGATAGCTGGTCGGGCACCTCTTTCTAGTCTAGGATTATTGAATAAACCACGATCTGCAAATCGCAACGCCACGTTACGATCATATGTCCAACTTTGTGCTAAATTAGCACTTTTGTACGGACTCTGTATTACAGTAAACCCACCTTCATTAGTAGTAGAATTATTTTTTATAGACTGATACATTTCTGGGGTTATTGAAGTACCGCGATACGCATATCCCGATTTAGGACTGAGTACTTTTGAGTAGTTACTTTTATTAGCTATCAACCATTTAACTAGTTCAGCAAACTCATTTTGATTTAGATTATATTGTGAATCTATATAATGTATAAGTAAGTTTTTATACTCACCGTTATCTAATATAGAATCATTACGGAATAGATTAACCAAGGGTTCTTTAATCTTAATCTCTTTTAATAAATTAGTTAATCGTATCATATTAATAAATATGTTCAATTTGATAAAGGTGATTTAATCGTTTGGTTTAACTGTTATTGTGTATTTTTTAGTATAACTTGAATCCTTGTTTTTTACTAACACACCTAATACCGGAGTAAATGATTCTGGATCATACATAACTGGTGTGATAACAACATCTATGTTAGCGTTTTCTAATTGGGTTTTAATTTGTTGAATTATTAATAACTCATTGATTTGTTGTTTCATAATTTATATTTTTTAATTATTTAATTCTTCATACTCCAACATGATATCTTTTCGCAACATCATATTATCTGATTCTAAAAATTTAATATAATCATCAGATTGATTGAGTAATCGATTCGTAGAGTCTAACTTTACTTGTAATGAGTCTGTTGAACTACAACATCCATCATGATTTGATTTGTTTGAGGCACATCCAAAAAGAAGATATCCCAATGTAATTCCTGCCAGAATATGTAACATATACATATAAATTGTTTTTTTATTCATTTGTTTTTTATTTTATTGTTAATCATCTAA
>SXGQ01120866.1_pt1 | contig 15054 bp, 7 predicted proteins | sample 3178371 | NCBI WGS metagenome assembly SXGQ01 (sample SAMN11356859, study PRJNA531348) | freshwater metagenome | isolation source: freshwater sample F1-20 | place: China: Fuxian Lake, Yuxi | collected 2017-12-25
AGTAATCCGTTTGGCACGACAATATTGAAGGTATACAAATTTGCCGTCCAAGCCGTTTAATTAAAGCTATATAATCTAAAAAATTTTTCTACATTGCCGTCCAAGCCGTTTATTTAAAGCCATAGTTTCAAACAAGGTATACTCATTCGCCGTCCAAGCCGTTTAATTAAAGCCATATAATCTAAAAAAGTTTTCTAATTTGCCGTCCAAGCCGTTTTATTAAAGCCATAGGTTCATAATTCAGAAGGCATCACCAAATTGTCTCATTGAATAAAATTTAAATTTTAATATAAAGCCGAATACGCATTATACTAAAAAACGTAATTAATATTCCAAACATCACATTATATCAAAAGCTTTTTTAATTGGTCATATCAATCTTGCGCCGTTCAAGCCGAATATCATTATTATGTAGGTAATTAATTGATTCGGCTTAATGCGCGTGGGTCCTAATTCAGAAATGTGTTGTAGAAAGCCTATCTACATACCAAACAAATCAATTAATACGCATATTAAATTAAAGTGAGTTGACAAATGAAAGCTTGTGCTGTTTTATAGTTCAGTTGAAAATAAATGTTTGAGCCAAGAAGAAGGAGAATCGTGTGTACGTACATTGTGACTCTTGCTCAAGATGGAGCAGATCTTGAAGCCTACGCTTACATTAACTTCGTCCTTAGAGGATGACAAGTCTACGAGAGGATTATGGAGAAGTTCTTCCAAGGAGAAGGAAACAAACATGGACAAGGGAAAAGTTGACGAAGCAGACAACACCAAAGAAGACATTCTTCAACGATTTCGCAAAGATTCTGATTCTGATTCGGTTGAGAGTGACGAGTCCATGACTCCGGAAAAGCATGTGCCAGCCTCGATGTACGATAATGAGTTCGATGTACATCAGGCCCAACGCGATCGCATCTTTGATCAGTACAACGAAGACAATCAACCAGAGAAAAAAAGCAAGACTAAGCCTTTCAGAATCGCACAGCAGTTGAAGTCGGGGCTCAAAGCTCTCTTTTCCAAGAAAGAAAAGAGGAAGCAAACTGACACTGGTGAAGATTCAGTAGGAGAACAATTGGAAGCACAGGTACAAACATATTTACAATATGCCGTTTCAGCCGTTTCGTAGAAAAATAAGCAATATATATGTTTTGTAGTCCGCCGTTTAAGCCGAATTAACAAAAATTACATTCTTTGGTGTCATCACGCCGTTTAAGCCGAATGAACAATAAAATACATTTTTTAGTGTCATTACGCCGTTCAAGCCGAATAATCGAATAAGGAAAATTTATGTGAATAGTAATTGGCCTGTAACTCCGTATTTAAATGGCTTAATTAATTCTTTCATGCTGTTGAAGCCGAATTAGATATAGTCATATTTCAAACAGCTGTTACGCAGATTCAGAGTTTACTTAATTTTCATATCACAGCTTTCTGGAAATGATGACCAAGACATCTCTGAGGTTGCAAATGAGGGTGGCCTACTACAAGTTGACCAGCAAACTGACACTTGTGAAGAATCAGTTGGAGAACAATTGGAAGCACAGGTACAAACATATTTACAATGTGCCGTTTCAGCCGGTTCGTAGATAATGAAGCAATATATGTGTTTTGTAGTCCGCCGTTTCAGCCGAATTTAGAAGCACAGGTACAAACATATTTACAATATGCCGTTTTAGCCGGTTCGAAGATAATGAAGCAATATATTTTTTTGGTAGTCCGCCGTTTCAGCCGAATTTAGAAGCACAGGTACATATTTGAATTATGCCGTTTCAGCCGGTTCGTATAAAAATGCGGAATATAAGTGTATTGTAGTCCGCCGTTTCAGCCGAATTTATCCGTCAATGAGTAAATCACATTTATCATTTATCCTTTGAATGTTAACTCAGCTAAAGCTGCCCGTTTTAGGCGGTTATACGTAAATAATGATTATTGTTACTTTTAATTTCACGCCGTTTCAGCCGATCTCTGAGAGTGGCGATACCATCGAAGTGGAGGGAAGTGAAGACGTAGAGTCCGAGACAGATGAAGACGAAGCAAACGTTAATAAAGGATATGTCGCTCAAGAAGAACATCCTTCAGGAGATGCGCACAAAGATGGCGACGAGAATCAGGAACGCAAAATCAGGTACATCAAGGAATCCGAGTACCAGGATGGACCACCACCAAAGAAGTTGAACTTTCTGGATGCCTTGGCCGATGCCATTCTAAACCAAGACCTATCAAAGTTAGGTGCCTTCTTCCGTGAAATGGAAAACCCTGAAAATAAAGAAGTAGGAAGGCATTACATTCCACTGGGACAGAAGGAACAACCAAAAAGAAAAGAAGACACCCTTACCAATGCAAATCATACCTCCGGTGATGAGTCTGAGAGTAGCGATGACATTGAGTTGGAGAGAGGTGACGACGTTGAGTCCGAGACTGATGAAGAAGAAGCAAACGATAAGACAAGAAAAGTCACTCAAGACGAAGTTCCTTCCCCAGATGACCCAGAAAATGCCGACGGAACTCAGGAACGCAAAATCAGGTACATCAAGGAATACGAGTACCAGGATGGACCACCAGCAAAGAAGGTAAAATTTCTGGATGCCTTGGCCGATGCCATTCTAAACCAAGACCTATCAAAGTTAGGTGCCTTCTACCGTGAAATGGAAAACCCTGAAAATAAAGAAGTGGGAAGGCATTATATTCCACTGGGACAGAAGGAACAACCAAAAAGAAAAGAAGACACCCTTACCAATGCAAATCATACCTCCGGTGATGAGTCTGAGAGTGGCGATGACGTTGAGTTTGACAGAGGTGACGATGTTGAGTCCGAGACTGATGAAGAAGAAGCCAATGTTAAGACAAGAAAAGTCACTCAAGAAGAAGATCCTTTCGGAGATGAACCAGAAGACGGTGATCCTGGTGAAAGCAACGGTGTCCGCCAGAAACAAAGAGCAGACAATGGAAAAGGAAATTGCAATGATAAACGCGAAGATGGAAATGGCAAACCTACTTTCCTTGAGGCAATGGCAGCCATGCTCATTCACCACGACCCGTCAAAATTTGTGGCACTCTACACGGCACATAAGGGTGCAGAAGGTCAAAGTTTAGATCAGGCAATAAACACTGCCGAAGACAAAATGGACCATGAATATGATGAATCGCTTAAAGTTCCTAACAAAGAAGAAGTTCACAAAAGCAATTATGACTTGATTGAAGAAACAGACCAAAACACTTTGCACTTGGTTGAAATGGAGTTTCCAATGGGCATCGGAGTATTCATCGTTCCCGATGAGGAAGAACGTGTGCCGCTGGAACTAGAAGACAACCTTGACATTTCTGATGAAAGTGGAGAAACTGAAGAAGACAAAATAAAGCAACTTGAAATGGTTCAGTCAGAAGGAACTGATTGGGAAACAGACCTGTCGGATGAGGAAGAATACGAGTCAGCACTTGACGAACCAACTTGGATGGAGATGGAAATTGCAAGTCCCATCAGGACAACATCTACAGAATCAGGCAAGAGCGTCATTAGCACAATAGTGATCCCAAAAGGCAAAGGAGGGGGAGGAAAAAAAACAAAGAAGAAAGATGAGGAGGAAGACGAATATGCTGACGACGACAGTGATGAAGATCCTATCTTGGTAAGCTTAACGAAAGCAAAGAAGACTAAAACAAAAAAGCGGAAAGCAAAGTTCTCAAATGAGGACAACACAGATGACGAGAGGGACGAAGTGAAGAGAACACCAAAGAAAATGGCCAAAACGGAGTCACCCAAAAAGAAGGAAAAGAAGAAACATAAAAGGAAGGAAACTGATGACGACATTTCAAAGGGCAGGAAGTCAGGGGAGGACTCTGAAGACAATGACAGCAAAGAAGTGAAGAATACACCAACGAAGATGGGCAAAGAAGACACATACAAAAAGAAGAAGAAGGTCAGGGAAAATCAGGAATCAAGAACAACAGATGATGATGGAAATGTTTCGGATGCCAGGATGTCAGGTGGACACCACGAAGAGGATGAAAGCAGTAAACAAAAGAAGACACCCAAGAGGAAATCCAATAAGGAACCCAAAGAGGACCTCCCAAAGAAAAAGAAGAAGAAGGAAAGAAATGTCTCAAAAGAAAAGGATGAGGATGAAAATGATTCAGAAGGCAGTGAAGAGTTTGTGACAGAAGCGAAGTTTCTTTGGCTACCAAGAGACCACCAAGACTATGAAGAGGCCAGGACTTTTGATCTTCAGACCAAGATTGCTAAAGACAATTACACGAAAATTTTCAAGAAATGTTTGAAACGTCAGAAAGATAACATTAACAACAAAATGGCACACATCGTTAATCCCCATCAGTCGACTACTGTCATTTCTGAAGATGTGAACCCCAATGAAATCAAGGCGGTTGTGCGCATGGATGGCTACAAGTGGCGAGACAAGGGCCAACAACAGAACAAGGACGATCAACGCTTCAAGCTTTTCTACTTCTACTCCGAAACCGAAGTCGCGACGGTGACAACAAACAGACTTACAAAGAGAGTACTCTATGACAACGACACCAAAATTTTGATTCAGCAATACTTAGGCGACCTTAGGTATGCCACACCCGCTAAAGACACCCTTGCAGAGGTGCCCCTCGACGAATGGCCAGATCACCAGCTGTGTCCACATCCAAAGGATGTTGCAGGAACAAAAAAGATGAAGGACAAGTACATTAAGTTCTATGAGTCACAAGACGGAACTTTAAAGTTGGTCCCTTCAATAGCCAAAGGACAGCTTCGGACGCCACCTCCAAGCCCTGATCGAGATGACGATGGCACACAGTCGGATTTCAACGTGGTATCTCAAGAACTGAAGGAGCTACAAAAGCGGTGGCGGGAAATCCGGACGAAGAGAAAAGATGATCCATTGGATTCTACCGATGATGAACAAGATGATCTCGTGGATCCCAACAGGACTTCAGAAAGCAAAGAACTTCGCAAGGCAACGCGTGGCTACAACTCAAATGTGGACATCAAAATTGGGCTTGAAGAGCTATACAACCTTAAGGAGGTCGCAAATCAAATGGATGTCAAGTGGAAGGCCGAAGGCCGGGGGTCTTTCTGGGAGGATTCCAGCACCCACCTCATAGTGGATCCACAGCCGAATGATTTCTTCTTTCGCGACTTCTCAAAGATTACTCATCAGGTGGAGAAACATGAGTCCATCGACATTTATGGCTGGAAAAAACATGTTCCCCACTTCGTTGACCAGACATTCTGCCAAGTACACAAGCAAAACTATACATACAAAAACCAGAGGACAGGTAAAAGCGATGATCGTTGGACAAAGACAGTTTACATCTTCCCAAAAGATGCCAAAGCCATCATTCACTACAAGGGTGACAATTCAGAGGCCATTGTTGCACCACATGGAAATTCAATTTACAACACCGTTCCTCATCGGCCAAGACTACCAGAGGTTAACACTTTGGCCCAAGACATTCTGGACAAGCATCCTGCAATGACAAGCGGAGAATTGTACAAGGAACTATCTCAAGTTGTTGGAGCCGGAATGGTGGGAATATTGGGCAATCCAAGGAATCGACGCTCAATGAAGTACCAGAAGCAAAAACATGACCGAATGATGGACGATATGGTTCATGCTAACATCCGGCTAGCAGAAGAGGAAGCAGGAGGAGCAAATACGATTGTGAGAAGATTGGATGTCCACACTCCTGATGCTGCAATCATGGTTCTGGTGGATGACCTGATGGTAGAAGAGGTGAGAGTTTGCATCCTAAATAAAACAACAAGTCCTCATTGTTAAGATAAGTACATGATTATCCGTTACCAAATTTTTCACTGTTAAGTATTGTTTATGTGAAATACCAAATTCACTTACCAATATTTTCACATTGCCGTTTTACCCGTCCAAGTAATGGTTGCATTTAAAGTTTTACTTTTAATTAATATTAAATACTGTACTTATTAATTTCAATTAAACCTCATTGCAGTTCATGAAGATCAAACGTGACTACTCCCTAAACGAACGTCTACATTTCTATATGGACACCTCTTTTGACGCCGGCGGGCGAAATTCAGGATACCTCATCACGACTATCTCAATGGAGCATCCCTTTGTTACAAGGAACGCCACTGGAGAAGAGCAAACATCTGTCACCATCCCCCTAGCTGCTATGGCCCACCAACGAAAGGACCGCGTCACACATCAAGAGCTCATAATGGTAGCAGCAGAGAAGTACAAGTTAGACTCACTTCAAACAGGCTCATCAATTTGTACTGACAGAGAATACAAGGGCACAAAAGTTTGGGACAACTGCAAAAAAGTCATTTGCTGGAACCATCTGAAAGAAAACATCGCAAGGAAAGCAAACAAACTGGGTGTTAACAAGCATGGTCAAACTGAGGTCAAGAATGATCTACATAAAATACTTATGTCAAAAACACCGGACAGCTTTGACCGTAGGCGAGACCGCTACTTCAACGACGACAATGTGGGACATGAAATTTGGAAGGACCAAAGATTTCAAACTTACTTCTTGGAACATTTGGATGGAGACATTCGCCAATTTGCGGGACGTTGGGTGTTGGAAGAAGCAGACATACCAAACACTAGAAAAGGAATCACCAACAACCGAGCTGAATCTGTTAACCGATTGTTCAACAGCATCAAAGACCTGAAGACTAAAGGTGGGTTCCCAGAGGTGCTTCTTACCTACAAGGAATTGACCACCACTGCTATTAGGGAAATACGCAGGGCCTACCACAATGCATCTGGAGACATGAAACTGAAGACGGACTGGAATCACCTCATGCAGCCGGAAAACGAATTACCCGCAATGAATTTTCCTACTTACAAGAAAATGAAGAAGTCCTTGCTGAAGAATTCAAAGTATATGAGAGAAGAAGACCCTTTGCGAGAAGGAAACACTATCCCGCCCGATTTAGACATGGACCCATTGGAGGCAAAACTTGAGGACATAATGTCAGACGCGTCCTGGTATGCTGAACACCCTAACAGCTGGAGCCTCAACCAGGGAGATTTTTCTTTCAGATTGGCAAAAAAAGGCATGATACTTGGCGAAGCAAACCCAGCAACTGAGGTTTACACACTGACACTGAATCCGGCATCATGCACATGTCCCACCGGCCCAGCATGTGCTCACTTTGTTCATTTAAGCAACAACTTTGGCGGAGGGATTGATAAAAAGAGGTTCCTCAAGTTGCTCAAAGAAAAGATGACAAAGCGTCCAAAAGGAAGCGGTAAGGACTATGGCTCGAAGCAGCCAAGGAAGTATTCAGGCATTGATCCAAAGTTCGCAACTCCTTCAAGTGGAGCAAGACAAAGACTGTTTTCTGACACACCAACTCCAACAAGACGTCGGCCAAGGCTAGGCATTGACACGGAGAGCAGCGAGAGTGACGCTAGTGAAATTTCATCAACACAGCAAAGTCCAAGTTTCAAAAGGTTCAATTTCGATGACAACGATGACGAAGATGATGATGATTTTGATTCAAAACCACAAAAACCATTTCCAACTGGGAGGTCTGAACTGGCAGGTCCTCGACCAAAATTGCTTGCACCATCGCCATTGAGCAAAGCAAAATTCTACACAAAACCCTCAACAGGTGAAACATTTGTGAGTGGGCACCCCTCATTCAACGCAGACGCAGACACGACCAACTTCACACCACCCATTAGGGTGTCTTCGCAACTTCCGGCTACAAGTGGACAGGAAGCAAGCCCACAAAAGGATGGAGCAAACAGACAATCATCGGCACCTACTACCATGGATTCGAAGAGTTCACGAAGGAACATCTACTTCCGACCAAACAAGAAACCAGACGACGTCCCATTCCTGAGACAAGAGCACAGACTTTTCACTACAAATATACCACCCTGCGTGATCGACGGTGGAAGGATTGACATTGATGTCGCTCGCCAACATTTACACATGGCAAAACACATTCGTTTGGACACACATCAGGCAGCATGGCTCACTCACAAAGGTAAGTATCGTACTTTGTAGCTTAGAGTGTGCTAAATATATGTCACTTTTGCTCTAACAGTTGCCAATGTTGAACATTAACTCAAAATGGTCTTTGCCGCTTAAGCCGGTTTTCAATTATTACTTTATTGTAATATAATTTCAAGCCGTATACGCCGTTTATCTTAAAATACTTTCTTGTACAATTATTTTTAGCCGTATACGCCGTTTATCTTTAAATACTCTTAAAATTATTAAAAGCCGTATACGCCGTTTATCTTAAAATACTTTATTGTTTAATTATTTTGAGCCGTATACGCCGTTTATCTAAGACTACTTTCCTTTACAATTATTATTAGCCGTATACGCCGTTTTACTTTGAACACTTTGTAGTACAATTAATTCAAGCCCAATACGCCGTTTGCTAAAAACAAAAAGGACCAGACAAAATTCATATGCCGTTTACAGCATTGGTTGATGCAACAATAATATGTAAAGCATGACATTATTAGAAATGGCTGTACGCGCCGTTTTAAAATTTCTTCTAATCATTTTACTACCTTCTGCTTACAGGAAAGGAAGTCGGTCTCATCAAAATTTCACCAAGAGGAGGGCCAATTGTTTTACTCAACCCAGAACAACCGAAATGGAGGGAAGATGTCATATTCATTGCTGCGAGCAGTGCCCAAAGAAACGTGGTTGTAAAAAACATCAATGGGGGAGCAAAACTCATGGCGTGTTTGAGCATTCGAGAACCAAAAACGTACAAAAATTTCATGGCAGATGGTGAAAAGGCAATTATTTCAACTAATATGAGATTCAGTGCACCACAGGATATTGACTTGTTTTGCTACTGCAACACGCCACAAGTTGAAGTCCCTGCACCAAAAGATGCCCTAATGGAAAACATTTACAAATGTGCTTGCAAAGAAAGGGTTCATGCAGAATGCTTATCCGTCACATTGAAAGATCCCGAAAACTTTCTGTGTGCTTCTTGCACAGCAAATGTTATCACTCCAGGTGTCACTTGGTCCGAACCTCCTCCATCCACAGTCAAGCAAGCAGACGCAATTCACATCGGAAGCACTTGCCCTGTGGACAACTTCCTCACCTACGCAACTGTCTTTGAGAAGGAGCAAAACAAACATTTCAATTCCCACCTGCAAAATGACACACAAAGCAAGAACCTCCATGAAACATTAAAACTGGTTAAGCAGCAAAAGTTCAATGCAGCACAAGGCAAGTACTACAACGAGTTGGTGCAAATCAATGCTGATTTCATGGATTTGGATTCCACAAAGAAAGACATTGAGACTCAAAAAGCGCAAAGACCTGAATATGACCGAGTCAAAAAAATCAATGACCAAATCCAGAAAGACAATGACAAAGAAAAAAAGAAAAATCCTGCAGGTTTCATTCCAAAGTCATTAGAAAGAGTTCCAACCCTACTGAGAATCAAAAAACCCATCCCACAGCTGCGAGATGACAGCATGTGGGGCACCATAGAGGAACGTGTCAATGCCAAGCACAGGGACTCTTTCACTGTTACATTTGAAACTTCATGCGACAATGACCAGTGCCAACTACATCCAGTCACCGCCCATTCCAATTTGTTCCACGACATCATTGCGGAAAAAGATGTTTCTAAGATTGGAAACATTGTCACTGAGGGACAAGACCGCCTGTGTGATGCTTGCAACACGGGCACTTTACGGACCTCACCTCTGTACTTGCCCGAAGATAACTGGGGATTGTCCATTCACCTCTCAAGTATCGCCCAAGGAACAGATGAATTGGATCAAGCTAAGGCTGACATCTACAACATGAAAATCCCACAGAAAATAACATTCCAGGATGGCAAAGAGTATGGATTGGCAGCTGTAACATTTGCAGAAATCGAAAATCACTTCACATCGGCCATTTGGATTCCATCAGCTGGAGAATTTGTTTGGTACGATGGACTGGACCGAACCAAGAAGATTAGAAAATGCAACTTTCAGGCGGATTTCATGAGAGACATATCCATCAATTCCTTGGAATATCTACGACTTGGGTAACAAGCTTCTTTCAATTTCTTTTGTAAGGTCATGTATTTAGCAATTTCAGCTGTTTCATGACACCATTCAAGCCAAGTATTATTACTTTATTGTGATATAATTTTAAGCCGTATGCGCCGTTTTTCTTAAAATAATTTCTTTTACAATTATTTTTAGCCGTATACGCCGTTTATCTTAAAATACTTTATTGCATAATTATTTTTAGCCGTATATGCCGTTTATCTTAAGATATTTTCTTGCACAATTATTTTAAGCCGTATACGCCGTTTATCTTAAAATACTTTCTTGTACTATTATTTATTTAACTGTCAATCAATACAAATTCCAGATATAACTGAGATCAATTTTTGTTCTTATTCCAGTCCTAAGACAGAACCAACCAAAGCAGCAAAGTCATTTGGCAAAACAAAAACTGAGCCCCCAACAACAACTGGTCGGCCGGCGGCCACATTTACTCCCAGCACCACTTCGGCCACAACTACCACGGCACAGCCAACAGCAACAACTGACACTAAAACCACTATCAGTCCAGTGACCAAAACAAGCTCATTCGAGCCTCACAAGCCAGATGAATGCTCCAATTGTGAGCCGATGAGTCTGGATGAAGCGATGGATTTAGACCAAGTGTTGCATGGCCCAGCGATTACTGCTGCTTCTGATACAACTACCAGGGAAGAGCCAACGGCAGCAACTCAAGTGGCCAGAACAACCAGGAGAACCGCCAAAACTGTTGTTGCAGCCAGTGAGAAGCCCACTCACATCATTGTCTCAGCAACCACTACCAGTCCAGTGACCACAACAAGCGGTGTTTCTGAAACAGCTACCAGGGCAGAGCCAAACACAGCAACTGGTGTGGCCAGAACAACCAGAAGAACCACTACAACGGCTACCACTGCACAGCCAACAACTACCACAGTCACAACAACCAGTACTGAAGGTCAAGCAGGCCAACAGCCGTCAGATACAGCCAGGTATGCAAAATACAGCAGAACTGTTTGTCCCCAGCTGTTTAAGCCTTTGACATATTAGTAAGTTTGAAATATTTAACTCCAATTATAGCATATCTCTCTACAAGCAGTGGAACAATTTTTCTTCAAGGCATACCAAGAATGTGGGGGGGGGGGAAACAACTTGCAACATTACTTTTTAAATATTTATTTTCTTTATTCTTAACTTTTGCAGAACTTCATCGTCCCATGAAAAAGGTTTGTCGCCCACACACAAAGAACAAGGAACAAGAAAGAGACGTACCAAAACAACACCTGAAAGACCAAAACCTGAGGCTACTATCGCGAACACTGAATCAACGACTACTACTACTACTACTACTACAACTACATCTACAGCTTCGCGTCCTCCGACACCTCAGAGTCTGCAAATTGAAGGGTAACTGAAGGACAAAATAGTTAATAACTGTAATAGATAACTCGTTATTGTAGAAACTTTGATTGCTTTTATTCATCAGGCTACATTGAATTAAAAATGGTATTGGTATTGGCCGTTTTCGCCGTTTTACTCTATATTATTTTGTGGAAAAATTTTTTTCGCCGTATACGCCGTTTTGCTATAAATTATTTAGTTGAGAAAGATTTTTGAGCCGTATACGCCGTTTATTATAAACTAAATATTTATTTTGGTGCTTATTTTCGGCCGTTTGCGCCGTTTATGTTTAATCTTGTGAAAACAAACATATGAGACAATATTTATTTGTCTTATGAGTTATGACTATAAGGAGATTTTAGTGCTTGATTTAAAAACAATTTAAAAAAATTTTCGTCAAATAGTAGTAACATAAATTTGAAATTCAACTTCTTTTTCAGAACAACCACATCAGTGATACGTGCTTACTCTTCGACGTCTTCATCCTCAGTTATACCAGAGACTCCTACACTTCCAAAACCCAACTCAAAGGGACACAGTGTTCAGATAGCGCAAGAAGCACAAACATTTACCTTCATGGTCTCACCACCAAGAAAGGAGGAATCGCCAAGTCAGATGATGGATTACTACCAGAAGCAAATTCCACTACCCCGCATGGAATCCAAAGACCGCAGGTACTTTTACCCTCCTCAGGGCAAGTCTCCGGTCTTGGTTGAAGACGACAAAATCGACATGCAACAGGCACTGGCGAGCCCTATGAACTTACAGATGGTCCGCCTTAAAGAGTTGGAAAGCATGTGGATAGTCTCCAACAACAAAAAAGCTGCCTATGTTAAGGTCAACAATGATTCAGAAGCAATCCTTCTTGTGCATCCAGACTTCAAAAACGTTGCTGAGGACCTCAGCTACATTGCTGCGTCTATCAATGACGGTAGCATTGCTGTTCTTCATGACCAAGGTTTGCATAAGAAGGTCAGTGTGAAGTTTGCTAAAACAAAAGCTGACTTCAAAGAAAGAGCGCGGGAGATGGAAGCTGACGATAGTCTCTCAACATTTGGCACAACCCGTACATTCAGGCTCATGTGCTACTGCAACACTCCATTAGTTACAGAACAACACAGCAGAAGCATCGGCAATGCATTGTTGAAGCAAAAGTGCCCCTGTGGCGAACAAAAACATGAGAAATGCGTCTCGCCCTCAGACCAAAGAGAAATGATAAATTATGGATTCAAATGTGCTACCTGCATAGTTAAAGACATTACACCAGGTTTGCAGTGGTCGGCCCCTCCAGCCAAAGGTAAGGGTGGCCGCAACATCGATATGACATGTCCAATTGATAATCCGCTGACTTCCATGTCCATTTTCATGACTTTGCAAAATCAAGATTTGGAAGCTTACATGCCTAACAACTTGGAGCACGAACAACTGTCTTCAACTTTGGAACTGGTGAAAAAAGGAAAATTTAATGACGCTCAGGTGAAATTCTATGACGAACTAAAGGATCACCTTCAAGCAATGAAGCCTAAGGACCGCCCCGTGCAGCTGGAAAAAGACAGCCTCTTTGGAAACGTGTTGAGTGTGTTTCATCTCAAGCACAGGGAGGGGTTGCAGTTCAGTTTGAAGTCACAGTGTGCCAACGAAAAGTGTAAAAACGAGGTCACCACAAAAGACACGGCAATCAATCTTGGTTATTACCTAAATGACCCCTCCAAAAAACAGGGCCTCGACAGCATTGAACAACTGAATTGGATCATGTCTGGATACATGGGAGACTGCAGGAAGTGCAAGCAGGAAAGTTGCCGCGCTAAGAAAATCATCTGTTCGGACGAACAGTGGGGACTGATACTTGACGCGCAATACATGAACACTGAGGCACAAACAAACCTCAAGCATGACATTCTCAGTGGCAAGTTACCAGACACTGTGAATGGAGACAGTAAAGGAAAAATCAAGTTTGGATTGGCATCTGTCATTCTAAATGATCCTCACACTCACTACACTGCTGCGCACTGGGTTCCTCAGGAGCAAGCATTTGTGTTCTACGATGGAATGAGACCACCTGCACAAAGGATCAGAAAACTTCATCCCTCAGATCTCTTCAAAACAAACAGAGCAGTGAGCGCCATCGAATACTACAGACTGAAGTAATTATTTTCATTTCACCATTCTTTGGAAATCTATTTGTATCTTGCCTTTGCGTAACTTAAAAACGGTTGTGTCGTAATGGTCATAGATGGAATAGGAAGAATCTAAGAAATAGCCTAGGTGCATTGGTTAGTTATAAGGTCTTTTTGAAATCACTTTATCAAGGATAGCATATCTCATGGTAAAAACAAGGATTGCTATATTAATTCCTTTGTTAGTTCTTTAACTAATTGTATTGTTTGTTAATTTCCAGTGACGCCCACATGGAAAAAATGAAATTTCTGAGATGCAAGGAGTGGCTTGATAAAATGACCGAATAAGGAATAATTCTATGTCTTCTAAGATTTCTGCTGATTTCGTTAATGTATTTTTATTTACCATATGCAAAAATAAATTACTATAAAAATATAACACTTCTTCTTCATTAGGGATGATGAGTGCGCGGTTTCACCAAGACCTTCTAGAACCAAAGCTTTGGAGAAACGAATTTCACCAGCTGACAGTTATTTACGTTACCTATCTTCAGAAGAAGATACTACAAAGAATATATCTGTCCAACATGTCCCAAACAAAGGAAGGGCTGTTTTTGCAGACAAAGCTATTGCAAAGGGTGATTTTGTGGTTGAGTACAAGGGAGACCTTCTGACTTACAATGAGGCCAAAAAGAGAGAGAAACTTTATGAAAACGACATGTCAAAGGGATCATACATGTTTTACTTCAAAGTCAATGATGTCACTTACTGTCTGGATGCCACTGAGGAGAACAACACATTGGGAAGACTGATTAATCACTCAAAGAAAAATTACAACCTCAAATCAAAAACAGCTACAGTAAACGGAACACCTAAATTATTTTTCATTGCTTCACAAGACATTGCCCCTGGAGAAGAACTACTAGTTGACTATGGAGAAAGAAGGAGAGATGTCTTGAAAGAGAATCCCTGGTTGAGAACATGACATGCTGCTCAACAATTATAAGTTACCAAATATTCAACTGTTGTTATTGAGATCTTCTAATGTGATGTCATAAGCTGTAATAAATTAGATACTACTGTATTGTGTGTTCACTTTGACTTCAAAGAAACGGCGTAAACGGCCAAGTTTTTATTTTTTGGGGGACCTATAATTTTGAACAGGCCTAAACGGCGACAATTAAAATCTGACCACGCCGTACGCCGTTCCGCCGTTTGCAATGGCCGTTTTGCAAGACAAAATATTACCTTTTTTTAAAAAACGGCCTAAACGGCGGACAAAAAAAATATGATTGAAATTTTCCCGCCGGATATACGCCGAATATAAAAACATCACATACAATAATTGTAAACGGCGAAAGTTTCTATCCGGCGTATTTTTACGCCGGATGATGGCCGGATACGCGCCGGCCAATGCCTTTTTGATCCATCCCGTCACAATACGGACAATTGCTCCTTGATATACAGGAAAATGCTCTTTTTGCTGATTTTCAAATTTTCTTACTAAGTCCTTTTGAAAATCATTTTAAAGTGAA
>SXGQ01799731.1_pt1 | contig 15053 bp, 19 predicted proteins | sample 3178371 | NCBI WGS metagenome assembly SXGQ01 (sample SAMN11356859, study PRJNA531348) | freshwater metagenome | isolation source: freshwater sample F1-20 | place: China: Fuxian Lake, Yuxi | collected 2017-12-25
ATAAAATTTCCAGCGAAGTACATGACTGTTGCTAGGATTGGATCCATGATAAATTCCTCAGACTAGTGGCTTAGAGATTCTCTGCTTCAAGAGGTAGATGTGACCTTCGTGGGTGTCTGCTATTCCCTGAAGCATATTTGAAAGGCCATTGGTCATGAGACCACATTCTTCGAGAGAAGATATCATGACGTCAATGACCTTAAGGAAGTTCATTTCGGCCATCAATGACTTTCGAGCGAGGTCTGAAGACTTTGGAATCATTGATGCTCCGCCTGAACCAGAGACAAGCTTTAAAACCTGTGAAGTTTGAAGGCCAAGATCAACGTTTGCTGTGCTGCCGAGGCCGATGGCCTTTTCTGCAAGACCGTCAATCTCTTCTACCGTTGCTCCATAGAGACGTTGGAATAGTTGATGATCTCCGTAGAACGGATCTCCCATTGTTGTCCAGTGATGATTCTGATGAAGAGCATAAAGATACTTAAGATGAACTAACAACACTGAAAGCTGCGGGTAAGAAATCCCACCCCACTCTGCCATCATGTTGTCTGTGATGATGTTTGTATTTGGTTCAACGGTAAGAATAAATTCCATTGATTCAGTTAGCTTCTTCTTTCTCATCACTTTAACTCCACTTTAAAAGTAATCTTGTTCATTGCTTCAGGATGGTTATCCCACCTGATCTTAAAAGGTTCTCCCATCATCTTTTGTTTATCGTTCCAATGATCTACAAAAGTGTCGAGAGCAATCTCATCAATTCTGCGTGGGGATGAATTGTGGGTAAGCATGCAAGAAACTGGTATCTTGTTCAAAGACAGGCCTTCTCGAATCTTGTATTTCATGATTCCAGGAGGAAGAGTTGCATAACGAATGTTAAAAACCTCATTGCAACGATCAATGAATTCTTTTGGAGACAAACTTTCGCCAATCAGATCATCAACAAGGTCTTCTTCGCTTTCAGATTCAGAGATCAACCTTTGAAAACTTTCATTAATGCCGAGCTCTTTTGCTCTTGCTTCATCATACGATGAAAGAAGAGAATCGATCTTTTCCATCAACTTTACGGCATCAACATTCACCCTTGTCATCGCACGGACAGAAGAACAATATTGCTTTACTGCAGAAGTTTTCCAGGTCGTATCTAATGTTCGCCCATAGTCTTGAATCAACTTACGAGCAACTCCGTCATACCATTCATCACTTAGCATGTCTTCATCTTTAGAAGAGGCCGCGGCCTCGAGGGCAGAAACTTTGTCTTTTTTCTTTTCTTCAAAGAGATCATTTAAAGCTACATCATTTGGAAACTTGCGAAGAGCCTCTTTAATCATTTTTGCTGATGATTTTTTTGCTGCTGCAATTCTAACAGAAGCATTACGGTCAAACAATAAAGATGACGTGACACTTTCTGGAAGAATTCTGGCCACAAATTTTCTAACCTCTGCAGATTCATGATTTGCCATTCCTAATGCAACTTTATCAGAAAAGTTCACCGAGTCTAAATGGCCTTTATATTCAAGAACGTCCAAACGTTCATTCGCTGCTTCGACGAGAGATCCAAGGGTGTTACCGACAATCACGGAAGGTCCAAAGACTTTCTTAATCTCATCGCAAAAAGCATCACTTTGCTTTTTTTCCTGTAATGTCTCTTTGACGACTTGTTGTAGATCAGATAACTTCAAGCGCATGGGCAAAAAACTCCTAGCATAACTATTCTCAACAATAACACTTTTTGTGTTAGTTGATTAATATTTAAATGTTCACAAATATTGACCAGTCATCGTGCCACACAGATGACTTAGATAAATCCCAAAAATGTAAGGCCGATGGTTCAATTGGTTTTTTAGAAAGACGCATCCCAACCTCTTCTAGGGTCTTCCAGCCTTTCTTTCTGTTGCATACCTTACATGCTGCAACACAATTTTGCCATGTCGTGGGTCCACCCTTACAGACTGGAATTATGTGATCAACAGTTATTGCAGAATAACTCAACTCTATTCCACAATACTGACATTTCCAAGAGTCTCTATTAAAAAGGACTCTCTTTTGAAAACGAGCCTGTTTGCGATCGATCCTACGAACGATGTAGCTCTTTAATCTAAGAACTGCAGGCAACTTAAAATTTGAAGAACAAGTCTTATACTCTTCTTCCCAATACGAAGGGTGACCGGTCAATCCAGATTGCGCATCAGCGCGTCCACTGAGCATCAATTTGATTGCTCTAATTTCGGTGATGAACTGAAGTGGTTCACCATTCGCATTCAATAGCAACGATCTCTTCATACCAGCGCTAATATAATTAGATCGATATTGAACTTGCCAACTGCGGATTCCCATAAATTGCACGGCCAACTTTCACATTTAAGTTATTAAGAAGATCGTCGTCATAATGACTATGAGCATGACCTGATAACACTGTAAATTTAACATGGGAATATGTTTTTGCTGCAGCCAACAATGTGTCACCCATCAATTTGCATGTGTACCACGGAAGAACATCATTCACCGACATCCCAACATATTTCTCCATTGCATTAAATGATTCTTTGAATGGAGGAACATGAGTCATCACAATGATGTGATTGCTATCCTTGACAGCTGCCTTAATTCCATTTGCAACGTGATTTACTGCCTGTTGGGCCAACTTACAAGAAATTTCGATGATCACACGCTTGTTTAAAACTTGTCCTCCAAATGCTCCTCGGAGGGCGGCATTAAAATCAGATATCTTAATCCAATCATTCATCAATAATGCATTGCTATGAGGATTACCATTCTGCCCATCATACCATCCATCATGCCCAACAAGACTGACACCAGGACTCAATCTCATGAAAGATACGCTGGACATGTATTTCAAATAAGAAGATGATCCGCAAAAATCATTTACCGCCCTGCGAACTGTTCCAAAATTTGAACCATAATAATCATGATTTCCCAAAACAAAATAAATCTGTTTTTCAAGAGTCATTTCCAACATTGATAAGTGTTGCAAAATCATGTTCGAAACAGATATGTCTCCAGTGATAAGAATAGCATCAGCATCTCTAGATGCATTAGCTATCGATTGAACCTTGTTGATCGTGTCACCAGTCACGTCAAGGTGAATGTCTGTTGCCCATGCTAATCGCATCTAATGACTCCTAATTTTGTCTTCCACTCATCATTACACTTATCACAAAGAGTCTTAGCCCATGAACCAGATCGAAGGTCACCAGGACAACCACAAGACTCACAGGTTCTATGGGTCATAGATTCGGCCATGGACACCATTCCTTCAACGACTTCATCTCCACCATGATAATAAAATCGAAGAGTACCGTACTTCTCTTTTACCTGATCAGCAACGACTTGAATTGCTTCGCGCTCGTCATCAGGTAGGTCCTTGTATTTCCAATGAATGTGATGCTGAATCTCATGGCACAGAATGTCAATTATGTCAAACCACCCAGAATCACACTCAAAACCCCATGCCATGGGAGTATCCGTGATCGAACCATCTCGGTTCTTGAAGATCTTTGGATACTTTTGGCACAGGATCTTGTCTTCATCTTCAGTCATACTATGAATAATAGTACAAACTATTCGGCGCTTTTACAAACGTAAAAGCGCCGAAAATTAAAAATGAATATGAAACTTCAGGTTCAACCGCCTAAACCAGCAATTCCCATCAATTCTGAAGTAAGAATTGTTGAAGCCAAAGACTTAGCTTCATCTTCGCTCATACCAGCAGAAACAAGCTGTTTAATTCCAGATGATAATGCCTTTTGAACGTCAGATCTAAGAGAATTCTTGAATGATTCTTGTGCAGCTTGTGCTGCAGCCTTTAGAGCCTCATCCTTAATTTGACCAACAAAGTTAGAAACATCACCCGCAGCCTTAGATGCTGCAGCCCCAGCGCTCTTAACTGCAGCCAATGCAGGAGCTAAAGCTTTACTAGCTGCATCGCCAAGCTTACCGCCTGCTGCGGCAGATCCGCCCTTTAAAGCTGAAAATCCAGCTTTTATAGAATCCCAAAGGCCTTCATCAAGAACTTGCTCTGCTAAGTAGTTAGCTCTTGCTTCTGTCATGAGTGTACCAGCTGCAGCTGGTGTTACTCTGAGGTATTCTTCCTTAATGATTTGTTGTAATTGCTTTTTAGTAATTTGCACGGTTTTTCTCCTAAAATCGTACAATTAAATATAATTGACCATGAATAAAAATAAAAAAGCCCGATTTTTTCGGGCTAATAAGACTTAACTACCTACAATTTTTATTTTTAAGTTTCAATATTAATTTTTCTAACAGAGTATTCAGGAGGTTTCTTCGGTAACGTCACGCTTAATAAACCATTTTCAAGCTTTGCTGTAATCGCAGACTCATCAATTGAAGACTTTAAAGAATAAACGTAAGTAAGCTCTTTACCATGACGAGATTTTCCTGTCACCTTTAGTGTTCTACTTTCTAACGTAATTTCTAAATCGTTGGCTTTTACTCCAGGAAGTTCAATTTTAATTCCTTCCTCATCGATAACGTCCGGTTTGTGATGATAGTTTTTTCTATCAAGATCATCTAAAATACAAAAAACATCAAAAAGATTATGAGTAGGAAGATGAACAGTGTCAAAATACCATCTAGGCATCATTAAATTTCTCCTTGTTGATTACACGGCATATTTGCCGTTACAAGAAGATGATAATCATTGATTTAATTTTGAAAAGGGGAGAACATATCTTTTCAATACCCACTTTCAATCCTAGTGATATTGACATTTCCCTTCTTCATGTATGAAGCATAAAGTTCTTCGAGAGAAACGCCACTTAATATTGCAATTTCAAAGAAATAATGAAGCGCGTCAACCAGCTCCTCTACGTATCCGTCTCTATCAAAATCGTCAACATCAGTTGCGCGGTGGTCTTTAGAATTCTTCAATAACAAATTTGCTTCGAATAACTCGTGCATACACTCATGAGTGATACCTTTGAGAAGCTTTTGACCAGACTTTGATGTCATATCAACTGGAAATTTAGTAAAATCACGACGTTCTTGAAGAAGCTCCATAAACTTCTCCTGCTGTTCCCACATCTCTTGTAGTTTATCCATCATTCATCATCCTTGATGTAAAAGAAGCGAAGGATCACCAGGGTGGTGAACAAGACGAACATCACCCCGGTAGCCATCTCAATTCTCAAAGATCAACTTTGGAAGTTCAGATGCAGATTCCTTTTGCGTCTTCAATTTCTCTGCATCCTCAAGATACTTCTTATGCATCTCAGTAACCTGCGCTTCATACTGAGGACATAACGTGACTGTGTCAGTACTTGACTCATCTACGACGAGACGCACCTGCCTCATGAGATCTGCTCCATCAAGTCCCATTAGGACTGCCTCTTGAAAGATCTGAATAAAACGCATTGCAACTGAATCTGAAATTTTGTAACTCATGTTATGATCTTACATTCAAATTTATTGTTGTATCAACCCATAGAAAAGTCAAATGATACTTCGCAAGTATCTGCATTCATGTTGCATTGAGCACCAATTGGAATCGGAGCGACTACGGATCCATGAGAAAACGGATGCCCAAAAGAACACGGAACGCCGTCAGAAAAATACTTTTGAACAGCATCTTCAACGTTGATCTTTGAGTCTTTACCAGAATCTTGAAATTCGCCAATAACAAATCCAGACACGGTTTCCATGACGCCTGCAAGCTGAAGATGTAAAAATTCGCGATCTAAAACAGTTCCACCCTTGTGGATATCCTCAATAAACATAATGGTTCCTTCAAGATCATGCATGTGAGGAGTTCCAAATAATCTCGTAAACGTATCTACATTTCCTCCCACCGCAATCCCAGATGCAACACCAGGTGAAACTGTCCTCGGCATGTTGATAGCCTTATCAAAAGGTTGAGAACCCCAAGGTAGATCTGACATCATCAATCGTAACGTGGTGAATAGAGATTCTGACTCTTGACGGCGAATCTGTTCTCCTCTGTCAACATGAATGCTTGGTGTTTGACCATTGATGCTAATCAATCCTGCGTGAGTTAATAGCCCAGTATTAAGAGCAGTTATGTCAGATCGACCAAGAAATGGTTTTCTGCTGTTCCTAATCATGTCATAATCTAAATGAGGAAGTAGTGCCGCGGAGCCCTCGCCGCCTAATGCACAAATCACACCAGAAATTTCTGGTGTGCCAAATGCCCAATTAAGCTCATCCACCCTGTCTTTTAATGGTGCAGAAGAACAACCTTCAGTTCTAAGGTTCTTAACACACGGTCCAAGAATGGGAATTAAACCAACCTCACGAATGATGTCAAGACCTTCCATCAATCGATCCGAATGAATCGGTGATGCAGGTGCGACTATTGCAACCCTAGATCCTTTTCTTAACTTTTTAGGAGCAGTATACATGCTTACTAAATATCAATATCGAGGAAGTATTCTTTTTTCTTGCAAAGTTCGTTGGATATTAACTGCAATGGTTTTTTTATCCTGTTGACAATCAATCAATTTCGTCGATTGAGGGTTTTCAACTGCCCATTTGGCATATTCTAATCTTACTTGTTTCTGCAAGAATGAATCGGCTTCATACGAATCTTCTGCTTCGTGAGCATGTGCATCACCGTGAAGAATGATAGTAAAATCAGGCTCTCTCAACTTCTTTGCAAGTCCAACCGTATATTCTTTAGGAACCCCCTCAGCAGCTCCGTACACGATCGTTGACAAGCTCCATCTATCCATGATGATAAAATCGTAGTACCTCTCCAAAGAAGGCAAAGTGAACACCTGAAAAATCTTTCTATTCATGTATTGAAACCATTGAAAGACTTTTGGAAACTTTTTTGCAAGGCCATTCTTGAGCATCCAATAGACGATCCGATATGTTAACATTGAACGAATAGGAACCTCTATCACCGTTGCCAACATACCATACTTCATCACCGTCTCTTTCAAAAGACGAGTCTGCGTCTGTTTACCTACTCTATCCGGCCCTTCAATCACGACAATCTTTGACATCATTTTTCCCAATAAACGGTTTCGCCACGCAAATAATTTTTGAGGTTTTCTTTTGCAGCTTCATTCGTGAAGTGTTTGTCTTTATACAAAACAAAGTTATTAGGCAAAAGAGCAAATTGGCCATTTTTAAGCTCAATTAAGTTCAACGGTTTGTGTTCAGATGGGTATCTTGAATATCCATCGACCCAATCAAACATCATTCCAGTATGCCTGCCAAATGACTTGATTGGTTTGATGGTTTCACATTCTAATCCTTCAAGGTACTTCGCATGAAAAACATCCATATCATCACCCATCGCTGCCCATGGCATCAACTGCTCTCTTTCTAAAGAGAAATCCAACGTCGTGGACACGGCGTGCAAAGGTAATCCGCTCCAATGAGCACCAGACTCGAGAAAAACATGACACATCAAAGTCTGATATTCACGACAATATGAACTATGCCAAATCGCGGGTGTGACTCCTTCAGGCATATTAGGTCCTAAAAATTTGTTATTAACGTTTACGTACAAATGAAATGAAAGATTAGCATTTCTACTCACATGAATGGCCCTCGTAGCTCGCCGTTGATTGTCAACCCAAAAGCTTCCAATGTGTGATCAAAATCTCCAGTAGATACCACCAAGTCCAACATTGACTTTGCGATGTCACGGATCTCTATTTGAGCATGCTCAGAATATCGTAATCGAATAAAGTGTACGAAACTTCGGAAGTTAAACATCACGTCGGCAGTGATCTGATTACCGTAAGGAAGATACAGACGAGCAGATTCTTTTGCACGCTTACGACTCATTCCTCCATGAACCAAACGGTCAAGCGCAGCATGATACTTCTGAAGACTGGATTCTAAATGTTCTATGTAGAGTTCCTGCTCAGCTTGGGGCCAGTCTGTTGGAACATAATACTTGTCTTCCTTGAGTTCCTTGTATCTGGCAGATTCTGCATTGATAGAAACTCCAATACGATGTTTCAAGAGATGAACATGTGAAGCTATGTCGGTTGTTACGAGGAAGCTAATTGAGCTTTTCTCGAATGGGGTCTCGTGACCATTCTCAGCAAGCATCTTAAGAAGTTTAGGAATCCTACTCTTCTTATCTTCTGTAAGCTCACGTGACGTTGAAGTCCATGCAGAAAGTGCATGAGATTCGTCTGACCCATAAACCCCGATTAACTCTATCTTATTTGGTTGCGGAGGCATGGCCGTATATTAAACCATGCTAACGTAATTGGATATTATCAAAGCTCTTCAAGAGCTTTATCAAATTTACCAGGCATCTTTTCTGATAGCATTTTGATTACTTCAATTACTTGCATGTAAGGAAGTCCTCCTACCATAGACATTAAAACCTCATCAGCAAGTGCGGAGTCACCCTTTAATTGATTATCAATCAACGTTAATTCTGGATCTGCCATCCCTTCGTTGATAACATTTTGAATTTCTTCAGTTATGATCTTCCTGAGCTGTGTAGATGTAAGCTTCATATTTTCTTCTCCAAACTATGATTATATATCGAGATGACAGGAATAAATATGTCGCGTAAGACATATGAACAAATTAGACAACATCATTGTGATATTATCATGCATTTTCATGGGATCTTGTTTCACAACATCGCCGGATAAAGCACATGCATCCGATAAGACGTTTGAACAGTGTGTAGCAGCCGATGAAAATCCAGCGATGGATGACTGTATGAAACTAAAGTGCTGGGACTTTTGGGTCAAGAATTACTACAAAGGGGCCCATAAGAGACCCCAATTACATGCAATCGAACGAGTTTATGATATTTCTTTTAGATGCCATGAAGAAATGTGATCAAATGTATAAGAAACGTCTAACATGTTGATCTACAATTTCTTTTAATTCTTCAAACTTTTCTAAAGCTCTAATCTCTTCTTGCATGTTTGCAAGAACTTGATGCATCTTAATAATCTTCTGCCTCATATCAGCTGGACTCACAGACGTAGAATTAATGTGCATTTTAAAGTAATGTTCAAGTTGATCTCTACAATAATCTGCTGCCTGAGATGAATTCATTTTTGATTTGATGACCTTCAAGCATGTATCATCAATAGCGTATTGTGGTATCTCACGAGCATAATTCTCTCGGATGAGATGACGAAGATCTTTAACCTTTATTTTCATACAGACTAAATATCAGCTGCAGCGACTCCACCCACAACTTACGCACGATACACATCCTTCTTTATAAATCAATCCTTCTACACCACAAGATCCACAAACCTTATCAGACTGCGATTTTGTTCCATCCGGAATGTATGACTTCAATACTCTCGCAATCGCTTTTGAAAATGATTGTAGTCCGCTATGCTTGTCTTTTTGAAGCTGCTCAACCATGTATTGTACTGGTACTCCATGGCGCAAGGCCAGTGACAAAGTTCTTGTCATGGATCCGTGATTTGGATTTGAAAATAACTCTACAACGTCCTTAAACAGTAGCTGATCATCATCGCCAATCGGAATCTGAAGATTGTAGGTTGCAACCCCATCCTTCTTGCCATTCTTGATCAGTGTACCTGTCTTGGCTTTTCTCGGTACCTCAACATGTTGTGATAATCCACAAAAGATTTCGTATGGCTTATCATCTAGCTTACCTACCAAAACAAGATAGCTCTCATTGTCACCAGATGACCTCACATTAATTCTGTGAATATCACAGGTTAATTCCTTAGGTCGCTTTGGTGCATGACTTTCTACCATGGCCTCAGGTTGACCATCGACATCTACTTTCTTCTCTTCAGGCTTCGTTTCAGCAACCAACACGCCTGTTCGACATCCATCACGATAGATTGTGACACCCTTACACCCAGTCTCCCAACCCCTCATGTAGATGCCCTTGACAACATCAACTGAAGTTGAGTTTGGAATGTTTGTTGTGTTTGAAATTGAATGGCAAATCCATTTTTGGGCCGCGGCCTGAAGATCGACCTTAGCCACCCAGTCGATCTCGTTTGCAGTTCCACCATGATATGGCGACTCTGCAACGTTGGCCTCGGTCTTGTTGTTGATCTCCATCCATTTCTTGAAAGCGTGGTGGTAGACCATGAACTCTTGCCACTTGTCACCGAGTGGATCCGCGAAGTCGACCTTGACATTTGGATCATCACCGTTGACCTTCTTACGACGCTTGTAGAACAACATGAATGCCGGTTCAATTCCAGATGTTGTCTGGGTAAGAACTGAAACAGATCCAGCAGGGGCGGTCGTTGTCAATGCGATATTGCGGCGGCCATACTTCTTATAATCCTTGGCAAGATCTGGACTAGCCTCTAGGATTTGCTGGATGAATGGATGATTTCCTTCTAACTTATGTGAAAAGACAGGAAATGCGCCGCGTTCCTCTGCCATCTTGACAGTTGACTTGTAGGCAGAAATAGCCAGAGATCTATAAAGCGTTTCTGTCATTTCAATAGATTTCTTTGAACCGTACACAAATCCCATGGCAGCCAATGCATCACCAAGAGCCGTGATACCAAGACCAGTTCTACGTCCACCTAATGCAGCAGACTTGATCTTGTTCCATAGATCCAATTCTGATCGTTTTACGTCCTCAGGTTCAGGATCACTCTGGATCTTACTGATTATCTTGTCGACTGCCTCGATCTCAAGGTCGATGAGATCATCCATCAATCTCTGTGCCTTGACCACAACGTCCTTGAGACGTTCATTGTCATATGCAGCACCTGAAGTGAATGGGTTCTTTACAAACTTATAGAGGTTAACCAACAATAACCTGCAAGAGTCATAAGGACTTAGAACGATCTCTCCGCAATTGTGAACTAGAAGTCCATTAGCGAAAAAATTATGAGTATCATCGACAGTCAAGTCGAACACATCTTCATTATCTGAAAAATTTATCTCTACGATCTCGTCCCACTCAGTTAATTGATCGATCATCTTAAGAGAAAGGACCTTATCACCTTTTTGAAGGTGACCAGCTTCGATCCAACCACGCTGCGTATAAACACGATGATCAGGAGTTAGCTTGATCTTTTTTCCTGATTTAGTAGTCAATTGGAGTATCTCTGCATTCTCTTTTGTCTTGAATGCAGTAGCTGGTTTGACGATTGGGGTATTCTCTTCTATGTTGTAAGAAAGAACCTTGAACTGCGCGTTATTTTCCGCCAGCTCTTTAACTGTCTTAATACCTGCATTTGTTTCAATTAGAGTATCGCCGGTTACGCATGGGTTTGTTGACGTTGAACGATAATCTGGGTACGCCTCTGTAGGGGTACGCTTCTTGACAGTGTCCCAGAAAAGCAAGCCTGGTTCTGCAGATGCCCAAGCTGCTTCAATGATCTCGTGCCATAGTTGGTTGGCATCCACAGTTTCCTCAATGATATGCTTAGCATCCTTTTCAACAGGAAACCTGAGTTGTACCTTCGTTCCGTCCTTAACTGATTGCATGAACTCATCAGAGAGACGAATAGAAATGTTGGCACCAGTAACCTTCTTGAGATCACGCTTGATGTTGATGAAGGTACGAATCTCTGGATGGTGTACGTCGATAGTGAGCATCAACGCTCCGCGGCGGCCACCTTGCGCAACTTCGCGGCAGGTATTTGAGAACCTCTCCATGAAGACCCCAATACCGTCTGTTGTACGAGCAGCGTTGGCAGTAATGATTCCCTTTGGGCGGATAGTAGAAATATCGAAACCTACCCCACCGCGTCGCTTCATGATCTGTGCCTGTTCTTGATCAGCCTTGAGGATACCTGCGTAGGAATCATATGGAGACTGAATCACGAAGCAATTTGACAATGACTGATATTGAAATGAGTTTCCAATTGCAGACATCGGCGATCCTTGAGGAACTATTGATCCTAAGCCACGTGACTCAGTTGCCAATTCATCAAGAGACATCTTTTCAATTTGAGAGTCATCAAGGTGACTGACATCAGCCAGAAGGCAGAAGATCTCCTTTTCTGACATCGGATTGGGATATTTCTTCTCGACTCTAGCAAATTCCTTCGCTAGACGTCGATGCATGTCTGAAGGAGTCAGCTCCAACAAGTCTCCCTTTGGAGTCCTAAGTGCGTACTTATCAACGAAAACCGATGATGCTAGTTCATCGCCGTTAAAATACTTGAGTGATGCTTGATATGCTTGTTCGCGTGTGTGTGACATATTAGACTCTCAAAAAGTGGAAAAGTAATTATATAACGTTTGCTTCAACAGTACTAGGCTTTTGTAGAGAAAATTCTTTCTTCATCTCCTGCCACTTGGCCCTTAAAGCTTTCTTTTGTGCTTCATCGTCAGATACGTTAACAGATTCAGGCGAATCTGCTGCGCCGACAATTTCAAATTGAGATCGTGCAGTATTAATCTTGGCAGGAAATACAAGACCATCTCTACCTGCACGATTCTTTGCAACGTATAACCTACCCCATCCAGATGCCTTCTCATGTGACCTTCTAGATACAGAGATGATGAAGTCACAAATCATTGCCTTACCGTATGCCTCTGACATGTTTGTCATGTCAATGATTTCTGCATTTGCTCCCTCTTTGTTCGATTGTGACGCAGTCCAAACAGGAATGCCATATTCCATGGCAAATCCTCTAAGCTCTTCATATACCAGCTTTAGTTCATGACGAAGAGAATCAAATTGCCGAGTTGACCTCATGATGTCTGCATAATCAATGATGATGATATCCGGCCTAAATCCCTTTAAATCCAATCTCTCGACGTGCGATCGAATGGTGAAGATTGATGCTGTGTTTGTAGGATATTCTTTAATGAATAGCCTACCGAGTTGTTTGTTGTCATCATAAAACTTTTTGACCTCTTCCTTACGGTCCATGACTTCGTTAGAATCCATGTCGCAAAGATTAGAATCATAACGAATACCTACGGCCGTTTCAGACAACTCAAAAGTATAATGAAGAACGTTCTTACCATTCCTCAACGCATTGGCACCAATCATTGTTAGGAAGTGAGACTTACCTGAACCTGATCCACCAACCACACAGAGCAATTCGCCCTTACCAGATCCTCCGTTAAGCAACTCTTTCTTATCTAGTTCAGGAATTCCAGTTGGAATAGTATCTCTCTTTAAATGAGTAAACCGTGCATCCATCTCATTAAAGAAGTCATGTCCCACAGAAGGTGCAGTTCCAACTTGGACTGCCTTCTTAATTGACTCTACGATGGATTCATATTTATCTGCCTGCATTTGATCGACGGCATTCTCAAGAGCAGCCTTAAGAGCTTGCTTTCGACAAAAATCAAGAGATTTTTCGCGAACAAATTGCAAGTCTCCAGCATCTGGATTGGTTTTCATTCTTTGAAGATAATCAATAATTTGATCTCTCAAAATCACATCTGTTCCTACCTTAAGGTCCTCTCTTATAATCGTGACCAAGAGTTGAAGGGTTGGAAACACTTTATATTTTTTAGAATATGAAAAATATCGATCTGCGAGAAATTGTAGATACTTGAGTTCAAAATATGAAGAATTAAATACTTCAGTCATTTGCTCTGCAAATTTCCAGTCAGTCAATAACGCTTGCATAATCTTTTCTTGAAAAGATTTACCGTACGTACCGAAAGTTGGTGTTGTCATTGTTGCTTTATTTTCGTAATCAGACATTTCAATCTCCGGTCGCGTGATGAGTTGCAGTCACACATTTTAGATCGTAAAAGAATCCCTCGATGTCAAAGCCTTCAATTCCTTCTTTGACTAACGCTCGAATTAACCCCATCCTATCTGCTTTGGGCTCAAATGTATTGATAACATATTGCACCTTCGAAACTTGGTCACCGGACAACATGCTGCCATCAAGGTGTACCAACTTCCAATTTCTTTTGACGTCTTCGACACTGTCCATAATGCGGCGATAAATAATAGACTCGTCAACGTGCGCTTGACAATAATCAATGACATCTTGCAGAATTACCACCTGGTCGCCTCCCAAGATTGGAATTTTTGATGAAACTTTTTTAAAACCGATGCCTTTTACCCCAGGAACGTTGTCTCCTGAGTCTCCGCAGATTGCCTTTGCGATTGCGAAGTTATGGGTACGAATCCTAAATTCATCAAAGATATCTTCTGCAGTCACTATCTTCTTCTTGTGAAGGCTGTAGATTCTTGTCTTGTCATTTAAGAGTTGATACATGTCTTTGTCAGAAGACACTATGATCTTGTCTTCACCCCTAAAGGGCCCTGAGCACAGATGAGCGACTGTATCATCACCTTCGCAGTCGGAAACATAAACCTGACAAACTGGAACTGATTTTAACATTCCTAGAAGGGTTATCAGTTGGTGTCTCTTGTTCTCTTCAGAATCTGGTATGTCATCGCCATAGAAGCGATTCAACTTCTCGGGCTTTCTACCCATCTTATATTCTGAATATAGTTTTCTACGACGTTGAGATCCCCCACCTTCCCAGACGATATAAATCTGGGAAGGCTGAATCTCTCGTGTGATTCGTTGCATGGATTTAAGAAACCCAATGCAACCACCCATCTGCTCACCATTCTTGTTCATGGTGGGATAAGCTGCCCAGGACCTTATAAAAAGATTCTGGGCATCGATTATCAATATCGGATGTTCCTGACTCAATGTTGCACCTTAAATGCCAGTGCTACCAAATCCACCTTCGCCTCTGTCTGTCTCTGATACTGTCTTTGCCTTCTGGAAGATCGCTTGAAAAATCGGGAAAAACATTAGCTGTGCAATCCTATCGCCTTTTTTAACAATAAAATCTTCCCGGCCTGAGTTATACAGGATAACCATTACCTCCCCTCTATAATCTTGATCACACATTCCCGGTGCATTTAATACCTGAATTCCGTTCTTCGCAGCCAGACCAGATCTGGAACAAACCATCGCTGCAAATCCATTAGGTATCTCCATCTTCAATCCCGTGCCAACAACCAATCTAGATCCAGACGGAATTACAACGTTGTCGGTTGACATGAGATCGCATCCAGCAGAACCAGGTGTTTGATACGCAGGAATCAAAGAATCATCATCAGTGATGACTTTGATCCAAATTGGATTCGTTGGTCGTTCAGTCATCTGATCCTC
>SXGQ01734766.1_pt1 | contig 15052 bp, 11 predicted proteins | sample 3178371 | NCBI WGS metagenome assembly SXGQ01 (sample SAMN11356859, study PRJNA531348) | freshwater metagenome | isolation source: freshwater sample F1-20 | place: China: Fuxian Lake, Yuxi | collected 2017-12-25
AAAGAAGTATCAGACTGATATAAAACAAACCCCTATTGCTGATTACCCCTACCGATTAGAGATATCAGCTGATCTTTTTGCAGACTGGGTCTCAGACCAGGCAAAAGCGATTGATTACCCAAACTTTAAATCTGCAGTTGCTATTCACAGAAGCCATTTATTTGCCAAGGCGTTAGGGCAGGTCTGGTCAGTCATGCATGACGTGGAGGACGCAGATGCCAGAGAAAAGAGCAACAAATGAGCAAGTATTTATCAAACTATATGGTTGATCGGACATGCATGAATAGCATATCCACCATTGTCAAGAACTGGAGTATGTAAGATAATTGAGAGTGACCTTGTTTCATACCTCTCTTCCTGAGGACAAACCAGGATTCCATGGGGAGTTTTTGGTTGGGAGATCTCTTCAGGGCTTCAAAGATGATTTATTCGAGGCGTGGTTTCAAGTCGACTATCTCCCAGCTGTTACTGAATTAGATTCCATCCTTTTCCATCCAGAGGCAGGGTTTTTTCTACTTGAAACCAAAGGGATGAAGATTGAGTCAATTGCAACTTATTCTTTGACTGAATTTATTTTGTTTCCTAAAACAAAGAAGCAGCATCCTGTTGACCAAATTAGGACGGGTCAGCACCGACTTAAAAACTATTTTGAAGATTTGTTTCGGAGACGGGGACTAAAGTTAAGAACCCCATTTATTCAGACGACTATTGTTTGGCCACAGATAACGCGAAGTTCGTGGATCAAGCAATTCAGTGATCAACGAGTACAATTACAAGCAAAGTCAATGCTTTTTAAAGACGACCTTGTCACTCCAAATAGCCTTCTTTCAAGATTAAAGCTTCTTAAAGGTGCTCCGCTACTTGGAACTTTTTCGATTAAAGACCCAATACCAAATGAAGAAGCAATGAGTGCGGTGCGAGAGGCGCTAGCGCCTATTGGGGGATCAAAGAATCGAAATGACAAACTAACAGATGAGATTCGTCGAGCCGTTGTTCACTCAAAACAATTAGCCCTTAGATACCCGCCCCCAAAAAAGTACAACGTCTCTTTCGAGGGACCACCAGGCACAGGTAAATCAACAATACTTCGAGAAATTGGTCTCTTACATGCTGCTGGAGGCGGAGCTGTCTTGCACGTTTGTTTCAATAAGGCACTGGCAGCAGATCAACGGAAAGAGTACGAGGTCCTTAAGACTCAAGGAATCGAGTATGGAACTATCGAAGTTTTTGACGAGTGGGAACTGTACAAAACAATTCATCCCTTGTGGGATCCTTACACTGGTAAAGACATTCATAGACGATTGAAATACGAATACGAAGTAGCTCAAGAAATCCTTGACTCACGAGGTAAGCCTGACTCACACCCTTCTGGGATATATGACACTATTCTGATAGATGAGTCTCAAGATCTTTCCGAATCTATTTTTATGGTGCTGGGTTATCTTGCCCGACCAACTGCTTCTTGGTTTACCTCCTACGGAGAAGGACAAGAGATATTCTTCTTCAATAAAGAAAACCCCTCTACCTTCCTAAAAAATTGGCTCGAGACAGCAGAGCGCAAGCGTCTTAGAAGATCATTCAGAAATTCAACTCGGGCATTTCTTATGGCTCAGAATTTCTGGGAGAATTATCCAAATTTCGAAAGATGCTCAGAATGGTTTGATCAGAAACTAACCAAAAGTAATCTTGATGAATCCACAATGGAACTGGAACTTGAGATACCAACAGATACTAATGATTTTAAGGTAACTCGATTATCTAGCTTAGAGGCTAGATTGGTTTCAATAAAACAGTTACTTTTAGAGGTGATTGAATCTGCGAGATCAGCCCGAAGAGGCGCAGATGTGCTAATTGTTGTTGGTGATCCATATGCCAAATCAGCAAATGAATTAAATACAAATTACGAATTGGTTAAGAAAGCGCTTGAGGAATTACAACCACTGTTATCTCTTGATGTATTGGATCTCATACCGAGAGAAAGACGAAGGGATACGCCCAAGGAAGGAACAGTTCGAATAGCAAGACACCAGGGTATACGAGGATTAAGTGCTTCGCATGTAATCCTCTTTGATGTTGCAAAGCTTGAACAGTGGTGCAGCCAACTTAATTTGGATAATTCCAGAAAGAAGGGGGTTATTAACAACTATGGTTACATAGCATTCAGCCGTTCAAGGGTTTCTACAACAGTTGTGTTAGATGACCCAACTAGCCATCTTGAGAGCTTTATCGAAAAATCTCTCGTGATGGTTAGGGAGAAGTGTCTGGCTACGACAAGAAGAAAAAATTGAGAGAGAAAGAGGGATTTAGTGTCAGTGATCGGCTGTAACTTGGCGATATAGATGAAGGAGCGAAAGACGTGAAACTATGCATTTCTCGTAAATCAGTCTATGGACTTTCAGAGGGCTCAGTTCTTGACCAGTACTGGGATAAGAGAGATAGCAATTGGGCTCACACCTTAAGCCTTACGAGGAAGTTGAAGAGTGGTAAGTCCCAAACGGTTAGAATTTTGGAAGATCGAGCAAAGGAGTTTCCACCTCAACCATTTGTTAGTGTGATTCCATGATTTACCTAGATTACAACGCCTCTACTCCTATGGCTCCCAAGGTAAAAGAGGCCATGATTTTGGCTTGGGAACAATACGGAAATCCAAGTGGCACTCATTCTTCAGGCCGCTCGGCAGAAGTGCTTTTTGAAAATGCTCGAGAGTTGATTGCTGCCGGGCTCAGAGTCAATCCATTAGAAGTGATTCTTACTTCTGGGTCAACCGAAGCTTTGACAATCGCTCTTTGGGGGCAAATCCTTGGCGCACCCGTGAGCCGATCTAAAGTCCTAGTTAGTGCAATCGAACATGAAGCAGTACTCGCAACTGCGAAAATTGCCTGCAAGGTTGCGAACAAGGAACTGGTGATAATTCCCATCGTTGGTAGAGCGGAGTTACTTCAAGTGGGGCAGGTCGACCTTGATTTTATTTCAGATAACATCAGTGCTGATGTAGCCCTTATTGCTGTTATGGCAGTGAATAATGAGACTGGAATTATTCAGCCTATTAAAAAAGTCTCCGAGCTCGCAGAAAAATTTGACGTTCCATTCCTATGTGATTCCACTCAGGCTATTGGAAAACAGGAATATTTTTCTTTGGATATTCCAGCAATGTTTACGGTCAGCGGGCACAAAATTTATGGACCCAAAGGCTCAGGTGCACTTGTACTAAATAGGGACCTGCAAAAGAAGCTAGTCGCCATCGCTCCTGGTGGGGGACAAGAGCGAGGGATTCGTGGAGGAACCCTAAATGTGGCCTCAGCCGTAGGTTTGGCAACGGCCCTGCAATTTGCTCAAGCAGATTTGCACTGTGAAATGTTGCGACAGGAAAAGCTACGAGACACATTACTTACTGCGCTCGATACCATATTTCCTGATAGCCTGACATCTAATTCTGGTGTGCCAATTTTTTGCTTGAAAAATACTTTAAATATTAGATTTCATGACGCTTCTTCAGACGCGGTCTTGACTTCAATGGCAAAAGTTGTGGCATCTAGGGCAAGTGCCTGCTCAGCTGGAGTGGAGGAGCCTTCCCATGTTCTTCTAGCAATGGGAATGACTAGTCGCGAGGCTGAAGAATCTATACGTTTCAGCCTAGGTAGATTCACAACTTTAGAGGAAATCTATGCGGCAGTTGAAGATGTGTCATCGGCTGTCGCTAGAGTTAGGGCATTAAGTTGAATAAAAAAGGAGAGTGATTTTGGGACTTCAATCAGATTGCGATCCTATATTTGCTGGCCACCAAACCTTCCATCCTCGTTTTGGTTGGGTCAAGAAGGCATTTGATGGCGCTCAAAAGGATAAGCACATTTTTAATAGAGAGGACGCTACCGTTCTTTTAGGTGTGGGCAAGAATATGGTCGAGGCCATCAAGTTCTGGGGACTCGCTTTCAAGGTGGTCGAAAAGGTTACTCGCGCGGGCAAAAAGAAAGACTCACAGGTTACGCCAACAAACATCGGTCTTGCTCTGTTTGATTCAACGACTGGCTTTGATCCATATTTGGAAAATCCAAGTACTTTGTGGATTCTTCATTGGCAATCCTTATCTTCACCATCAATATTACCCTTGTGGAGAATCTTCTTTAATGAGTACGCGGCTATTGAATTCACAGAAGAGGAGTTTTTGAGATTTACGGATGAACAAATCAGTGGAACCACTTGGAAGAAACCAATTGCAGCTTCAATTGAAAAAGATTTTGATTGCCTCATTCGCATGTATTCGAGTAAGGCAGCCCGACGCCGCCAAACTATAGATGACTTGATGGACAGCCCATTTCGACAGCTTGGATTAGTTATTCCAAGTCCTTCAGGTCCAGACTCACATCGTTTTGTTCTAGGAGAAAAACCTTTTCTCGTCGATGAAGTAATTGTTTATGCAGCGCTTGATTATTTACTTAAGACAGATTCGAATAGTAAAACGATTACGACCACCCGCTTAACAAGTGATTCAGGCAGCCCTGGACGAATATTTAAAGTGAGTGAAGATAGAATAAATTGTGCTCTTGAAAACTGTATTAAAACCATTGAAGGACTTGATATTGCTTCTCCCGCGGGAGCCACACAACTCGTTGTTGATGGGGATATTCATGTTATAGCTCACAGACTCCTCATGCAGCTTTTTAAAAGCCCAAAAACTTTGGCAAAGCGTGCCCGACTGTCGGTTATTGGTTTTGAGGCCACAACATCAAAAAATTATAATCAGATACCATTTTCAAAAGAAAAAGCTTCATGAGGTTAGCAAATGCGATCGAGATTAAATCTCGCTTTAGCAGCTCTATAAATTTAGAGCGCGATACTGCCAAAGGATCACTCTCTGGCTATATTCCAACAGGAAGAGCTCTAGATGTTGTAAGAAGGCTGGCACATGGGATTGCTGACTCTGCTCTAGGACGCTCAATATCGATTACAGGTCCCCATGGAGGAGGGAAGTCCTCGTTGGCTGTGTTTATTGACTGTTTAGTGAGCCCTATCTCCTCTCATGAATATAAACATGCGATTGCTCTTCTAAAGGAGTTTGACGCAGAGCTAGCTCGCTATTGGATCGAGTCCGTAAAGAAACTAGATGGCTCTTCTAATGGATTTTATAAAGCTGTCGCCACCGCAAATAGAGAGCCAATAATTGTGTCGCTCTTACGTTCACTTCAGCGTGCAACCGAAGAAAAAACTGGCCCAAACAGCGCGTTACACAAGAAAGTGAATACTCTTAATATTGAAGACGATATTGATCCACATACTATTTTATCTCTCGCACGAGAACTAGCATTAGTAAAGCCAATTATATTTGTGGTCGACGAGTTCGGAAAGAATCTTGAAGCGTATGTTGATTCTCCTGCAAAGGGAGATCCATACATCCTGCAGGCGCTTTCCGAATTAGGCCAGGGCTCAGAAGCTCTTCCAATTTTTATTATCACTCTTCAGCACTTATCTTTTGATGAGTACGTACAAGGAACTACCGTGGCGCAAAGACGAGAATGGGCAAAGATTCAAGGACGATTTCAAGATATCCCGTTTATCGAGTCTGAGCTGCAATCTCGACGTTTGGTGGCTAGCGTATTCACTCAAAAAGAATCGTCCATAAAAACTCGGTATAAAAATTGGCTAGACGCTCATAAGTCTTTGATTAATGAATCGGGCTTAGGTGAAATTGCAAAAAGCCCTGACACTTTGGGTTCGTATCCATTAAATCCTTTGGCCCTGGCGGTTCTACCATCTTTATGTTCAAGATATGGACAAAATGAACGAACACTCTTTTCCTTTTTGGCTTCTAAAGAAAAGTCGTCAGTGGCCTCCTACTTGGAAGAACAAGAATTCAGTAAAACTGGTGAGTTGAAATTTGTAGGCTTGGATCGTGTTTATGATTATTTTTTAGAATCTGCCTCAACCCTACTATCCACTTCTTCAACAGTAAGTCGCTGGCTTGAAATTGAAACACGAATTAGAGATGCGCAAGGCCTAACAATTGAAGAAACCAAAGTTTTAAAATCAATTGGTATCTTGAACTTAATTTCTAGTGGTGGGACACTTAGAGCGTCAAAGAGTGTTTTGCGATTAGCAATTGCCGATACTACGTTATCGCTGTCACAGTTAGAAAAGAAGGCTAAAAGGATTCTCGAAAAGCTAGAAGAAAAAGGCCTAGTGGTCTATCGGGCCTTTGCCGACGAGTTCAGAATTTGGCAAGGTTCTGATTTCGATTTGAGAACGGCAGTGGAAATAGCGCGCAAATCAATATCCCAAACTCCGTTACACAAATTACTGAATGAAGTCTCCAACTTAGGCCCAGTAGTTGCCGCCCGAGTAAGCCAAGATAAGGGAGTTCTGCGAGTCTTCAGCCAGGTTTTTGCTGATCTCACTAGAGATACATCATCAATCATGCAAATAGATGAACATATTGATGGTGTAGTTGTGTTTTCGACCTCTACAAAAAGCGATTTAAAAAATCTTGGTTTTGAGCATTTTAAAAAGCCAATAGTTGTTCTTATTCCTCAAGATTTAAGCTTAATCTATGATATTGCTCTTGAAGTTACCGCCATACACCAAGTACTAAATCAATCTGTCGAGCAAGGTTTAGACTGGGTTGCACGTAAAGAATTAATCGAAAGATACGTCGTAGTGAAACAAAAGCTACAGGAAGTAACGTCCACGGCATGGCTTTCTTCTTCACAATGGTTTTGCGTAGCCCCTAAACTGCAAAAACTTGATAGCGCAAAGGGATTGTCTTCTACTTTATCCTTCGTCGCAGATTTGGTTTATTCGAAGACTCCTCGAGTATCAAATGAAATGATTGCTAGGAGAGAACTTACTAGTCAGGGCGCCAAGGCACGTCGACTTTTATTGGATTCCATTCGTTCCTCCTCGAATTTAGAAGCTTTTGGTATTACAGGATTTGGACCTAATCGGGCTATTTATGAAGCAGTATTTAGGTCGACCGGACTTCACGCATTTACAAAGTCCGGTGGATGGCAGATTAAACGCCCTGTAGACCCCCTTTGGGCAGAGGTCTGGGATGTAGTAAACAACTCGATCGATGAAGCTACCAAGGAAAGAATTTCTGTGAGTGAAATTCATAGCAAACTCTCATGTGCTCCTTATGGTCTAAAAGAGGGAGTATTACCTCTTTTGAGCTTTGCCGCCTTAACAAGCCGAAAAAATGACTTAGCAATCTACGAACACGGTTCATTGATTTTGGACTTTGATGATGCTGTGCTCGAACGCCTAGCTAAAAATCCTGCCAATTTTACTGTACGGAATTATGCTGCAAATTCCAAGTCTCGCTCACTATATTTGAATGAGATTGTAAATGCTTTTGGAATTTCAAATGCTGATACTAAAGATACATTCATTCAAATAATAAAGGCACTTTATAGAGAAATTTATGCACTAAACCCCTACGCAAGAAATACCAAAGCAACACTCTCAGTAGAATCGGTGTCCATGCGTCAAGCCTTCTTGACAGCTTCAGAGCCAGATAGATTGCTCTTTGAGCAAATCCCTAAAATTGTTGGTTTTGCCCCAATCCTTCCAGAAACGAAATTAAATGAATCTGATGCATCATCATTAGCGTCATCTATTGCTCAGTTTTTTCGAGAACTAAAATCTTCATACCCTAGACTATTGGAGGCAATTAAAAAAACTATTGCAGAGGCAACTTCTACAAATGGCGAGCTTGTCTCAATGAGAAAGCAACTTCAAGGCCAGGCCACAAATCTGGAAGGCCGTATTCTAGATAAGAGTCTTCATTCATTTGTTGTTGCTATTCAGCGTGATGAACTCTCTAATCAAGAATGGCTTGAAAACCTCGCAATGGTAACTTTAGATGGAACACCAGCAAGATCTTGGAATGATGAAGACATCAACCTCTTTTCAGTAAAGATCTACGAAATAGGCGGAGCACTCAAGCGTCTGCAAGCTTTGCTTTACGACAGACTCTCGAAGAATGAGACACCATTTGAGGCCATACGTATAACATTGACTCATCCAGACGGCTCGGAGAAAGTCGATGTAGTTTCCATAACGGAGCAGGAAAAAGTGCAAATTTCCAACGTAATGGACTCAGTGACAGAGCAACTTGAATCCATGTTTGGTTCATCAAGTGCGGGAAAATCTGCATTGTTAGCGTGGCTTTCTAGTGAGGCGACCGTAAGCAACAACCCTGCTACCAATAAAGGAAAGGCAAAAAAGAATGCCTAAAGTGACTAATAAAAAAGTCCGACATATTTGTGGAATCTCAGGCGGAAAAGATTCAAGCGCCATGGCTGTCTACATGCGTGAGCGTGTACCCGAGATGGAGTATTTTTTTTGTGATACTGGAGCAGAGCTGCCTGAAACTTATCAATACCTTGACAAACTGGAAGTTACTTTAGGAAAGCCTATTGCACGGTTAAATTCCAAGAAAGGGTTTGATCATTATTTCGAGCTCTACCGAGGCACATTGCCATCACCAAATATGCGCTGGTGCACAAAGAAAATGAAAATAGAGCCAATCGAGGAGTGGGTTGGCGAAGATGAAGTAGTTTCTTATGTTGCGATCAGGGCAGATGAATCAAGCCGCAAAGGTTATGTTAGTACGAAACCAAATATTCAAGCCAGATTTCCATTTATAGAAGATGGGATAGACCATGCTGGCGTTTTATCAATTCTTGAGAATGCTGGGATTGGCTTGCCAGATTATTACAGTTGGCGTACAAGATCAGGGTGCTATTTTTGCTTTTACCAAAGGAAATCTGAATGGGTAGGGCTTGCAGAAAAGCACCCTGATCTTTTTGAAAAAGCGGTTGCTATCGAGAATAAAGTCCGTTTGGATGCAGGCGAAGAAGGTAGTGCCTCCTACGATCAATTTGCTATGAAAGAAAGACAATACACATGGTCAGGGGGCGAATCACTAATTGATCTAATCGCCCGCAAGGATGAGATTGTGGCACGAAACCTTCAGGCCCAAGAGAGAGCCAGGGCGAATAGAAAGAACTTGCCGATTTTTGAAATCTTAGGTGCTGCCTTTGATGAGGAAGACGATTCACAACAATGTAGTGTTTGTGCACTATAGCTGACTAGGTAATTAAAAATGGCAAACGATCCAAAAATCAAAGCCTCGCTTGAGTTAGAGCCATTTTTTGAGTTGCAAGTATTGTGTGCAGCCGAAAACATTGCAATTGTTGAAATTAAAGGTAAAGAATTACCAAAGTTCGTAAGAGTAAAAAATTTGCACATATCTGAGACCGAAAGTGAGCCACAAGATTTTTTAGTGATTGATGCGAGTGGGGCTTGGTTACTGAAAGGGAAAAAAATTTTATGTTACCAGGCAGCACAACTGGTGTATGGAAAATCAATTTATGAATCCATGTTGAATAATAATTCAAAACTAAAATGTATTGTGATTTTTCATGGTAAGTATCAAAAAAATCCAATTAAAAAAACTTTCCATGTAGCCACCTTTGGCACATCAACATCTCGAATAGAGATTACTGAATCCTGGGAGGACTTAAAGATTGTTAGCGAAGTTTTTGTAATCAAAACATGGAGAGGCTATGCACCTGCACTTTTGGTTGAGAATAAATCGAAAGAAATCAAGCATGTTATTGTAGGAGCCAAGAGCTTCTTCTCTGGATTAGAACTTGTTCGTAAGAGCAGTGGTCAAATAGTTGATGAAAATATTTCGGTCCGAAAATTAGGAGAAGCTCGTACATCTTTGTATGAAGTAATTCATCGAAAGAGCGTGTCATGAGATACGGGTGGAATATTGATAGGGCATCGTGGGAACGCGCAAGTAATATACTACAAAAATTGGAATGGAAAAAAGCATTTCTTGACCCAAGTCAAGCATTTGTGATACCAGAAAAAAGTGGAGTATATTTGATTTGCAGTAGACCGCCCGTACCGGTTGAATCAGATTCAACGAAGCCTTTAGGAATTTTTTATAATGTTTTGTACGCGGGACAAAGTGTATCTTTACGTACACGATTTAATACCCACGCGAAATCATCATCACTGGACATAGAACTCGTCAAGAAGACTTTTCGAAACCTTGATTATTGGTATGCCTTAGTTGAGAAAGTTGATTTGGATGGCATTGAAAGGATATTATTAGATGTGCTGGGTCCAACAGCAAATAGAATAAATGCACCTCTTCGGGGCCAACTTGGTAAACCCGAAGCACCAAATAAGGAAAGAAAGATAGAGCGGGGTAATTAATGAAACTGTTTCCTGGAGTACGGGCAAGTATGGGTCGTTGGACTTATTATATTGTTAAAATGACGATGAAGGATCTCGCTACAAGCGTAAATTTTGCTCAGCAAGGGAAAGCTTTAGAAGAAACACTACAACGTCAACTAAATGATTCTCGAGCAAAAAAAGAAATTGTTTCTTATCTTCAGAGGCAACCAGATAGATTTTTTAATTCTGTTGTGATAGCCGCTGAGGGTGGAGATCCAAAATGGTTTCCAGTAAAAATGACGGATGATCCGGCACTTGCCTTGCTGCAGGGTAGCCCTCTACTTGAGAATGCCTTCGGTGTACTCCGTTTTGACGGAACGGAAAAGTACTTCGCCCTTGACGGTCAGCACCGCCTAAAGGCAATAAGAGAGCTAACTGAGCCCGATTCACCTTTCTATCTAAATCGCCCCGTGGGGTTTGAAAACGAAGAGATTAGCGTAGTTCTTGTCGTCCCAGGAGATGTTGAAGAAGTAAAAGAATTCCGTCGGCGATTTAGGCGATTATTTGGTCACCTAAATCGATATGCAAAACCAATGGATCTTGCAACCACTATCATCATGGATGAGGACGACTCATTTGCTATTGTAACTCGACAGTTGTTTGAAGATCATGAATTTTTTCAATCAGTGGGTCCACATAAGAACTCAGTAGTTGTAGATACAACTAAGGGTGCGAATATGAATGCTAATCAAGTCCATTTCACTAAACTCGAAGTTTTATATGCAGTGAATGAGATTCTACTTGATTCTGCAGAGCGAAAGAATCTTGGTTTTGATCCTCAGGGAACTAAGGCGAAGGATTTTAAACGTTATCGCCCGAACGACGATGAAGTGCTTGACAAATTGTATGCCGAATTATCAATGTATTGGACAGCCATACTAAATGTAGTACCAGAGCTTCGCTCAGAAGCGGTAAAAATGCGAAACCATAGTGTGATTGGTGCAGCGGACAAAGGTGATGATCGTGACCACATGCTCTTCTGGCCAATTGGTCAGAAATTGTTTGCGCTATTAGTTCGCACCTTGTTTGATCAAGATGGCATTAGTGGATCATCGTCTTTGCAAAACTGTGAGAGAGCTCTAGCGCCCCTCAAGAGGGTCAAATGGGATATGGAACTGTCTCCATGGAAAAATATGATGATAGTCCCAAAGGCTGAAAAGTGGGTAATGCGCAATGAAAATCGTGATGAAGTTATTCGCACTTTGGTAGCCTTGTTAACAACATTTCTCAACCCAAAATTTCAACCAGATACAGATTCACTTGTCGATCTCAAGAAAACATGTGCAGAATATTTGGACTTTGGCCCTGAGGAAAAAGATATCCCTAAGGCTATTGATAACTGGTGGAAAGATACTCTCAAGAATCTTGACGTGAAGCCATAATCTGTGGATGTGCTGGAATTAAGGTTGAAGGTTGAGATATCAGGAGAGATTTCCTCTTCGATCGGAGTAACAGGCGCTTGCTCCGAAGGATTTACGAAGGCTCTGCCGAATATTCTTAAATATTATCCAGAGTACCAACATAGGTTAGCTTTGAACAAAGAGTTAGTACTTGAGATTCCAAAACTCACTAGTCTGCCAAGTTTGGAAGCTCAAATTAGTAATGGTTCAGTCGTTGGTAAAAATTTTAGTTTTGAGGATTTAGTTTCATTGTACTTTGGGACACGTACTCAACTACCACTACTCCCATTTCAAGTTTATGGTGTGAATTGGCTCAGCTCACTAGATCGGGCGATGCTTGCTGACGACATGGGGCTAGGGAAGACATTTCAAGCATTGGCCAGCATTTCTAAGATAATACAGGAAGGTGAGGTAACTAGGATTTTAATAATCTGTCCACGTTCACTCGTTTTCACCTGGTATACGGAAATAAAGAAATGGACACCATATTTATCAGCAACAGCCGTAATCCCCTCAGGTAATGCAGCAGAATCAGTTTGGAAAAGCCGCACAGGTAAATCTCAGGTAATCATCACAAGTTATGAGCAACTCCGCACTCATTCGAATTTCATGATCGAACAAGCTCAACTCGTTGTTTGCGATGAGGCGCACAAATTGAGAAATAGGTCTTCAAATTTATCCCAAAGTTTTCGTAACTTATCCCCGAAAAAGGTCTGGTTTTTAACTGGAACTCCAGTAGAAAGAGATTCAGAGGATTTTGCTACCTTATTTTCATTACTTCTACCCAAGATCTTCACTCCTTCTGACCATAAATTGGGTTTAGATATTCTAAAGTCGCGAGCAAGACCCTATTTACTCAGGAGACGGAAAAGTGAAGTGCTTACTGAGCTACCTCCAATGCTTGAGAGACAAGAATTTTTAGAATTATCTCTCGAACAATTACGAAGCTACAAAGACACGCTCTCAGACGTCGAAACTTCTACATTGGTCAAGTTTGGAAAGCTTCGTCAAATTTGTGATATCGATCCAGCAACATGCACTAGTACTAAACTAGATCGAATCCAAGAGTTACTTGAAGAAATATCGAACTTAGGCGAGAAAGCCGTAGTCTTTTCTTACTGGAAAAAACCTTTGAGAGTATTATCGGAAATCCTTGAGAAAAAGAATCCGGGTTCGACGCAGCTCTTGACAAGTGAAATGGATCTGATTCAGAGAAACTTGGCAATTGATAATTTCAAGAGTAAAAATATAACATTACTGGCATCTGCGAAGATTGCATCGGAGGGATTAACTCTTGTGGAAGCTAATCATGCAATTTTCATTAATAGATGGTGGAACCCTTCTTCTAATGAGCAAGCTCGAGATCGAATACGTCGCTTAGGCCAAAACAAAACCACGTACATGTATTCATTTACCACTATAAATACTGTCGAAGAAAAGCTTGATGAAATTCTAGACCGAAAAGAAGTAACAAATGAGGATTTAGTGAATGCAATGTCAATGTTTCTTGATCAGCTTTAGGAAACTTGTAACATAATCCGATTCATCTAGAAAAATTGATTCATAAAGCAGGTAAACTACAAAGATATAAGGCAACAGGTTATATGTCAGCGCTCCCTTGTATCCTAGGTATAGAAGACAAGGAGCCTTATAGTTGAAAAACTGCCCCACCTGTAACTCAAGTAAAGACCTAAGAGAGATCGCCTATGGACTTGCCTCCTCAGATCTTGATGAGAGTATCTATGTTTCAGGTGGTTGTGTAATCAGTGAATATGACCCAACTCTTAAATGTATTAATTGTGGCTGGCTTGGCGAGTATCGTGAATTCTTTATCCCAGGTCTTTATCTCTCAAGGCTCTTTGAAGGCCAAGATAGTTATTGGATTGAGATAGACAATGATGGCAATTGGAGTGGAGCTCTTTATCGCTATCTCCATCAAGAAGGCACAGTTCTTGAACAGTATTGGGATAGAAAGGAAGTCGCTTGGAATCACACTATAAGCCTTACTAGGAAGTTTAAAAGTGGTGAAACCCAGATGGAGAGAATTTCGAAGGGTCGAGCAACGGAGCTAATGCACTGAAAAGCCATTTACTACGTAGAATTCACTATCTGTGAGAAACTAAAGTCGTGATGACGGGTTTGATTAACTCCTTGATATGTCTATGAAAACTCTTGCAGGTTACTATCCATATGATCGTTTAGCCCTTGTCGTTGACGAGAGTGACTTTCGAGTTCTTCAATTGGTTTGGCTCTCTAGCAGATGGGGAGTCTACTCATACTCAGGAGGTAAATGGAATGAAGAAATTACGAAACAGTTTCTCATAAAAGGTAGACTTTACGCACATCTAGATGCGAGTTGCTTTTGGGAGATACTATCTAAGTTCAATGATGCACAAGCTATTATGTATCTCGAAGAGTTTCAAGAGTATCAAGTGACCTATGAATTTGAGTTCCATGAATTCTTTGACTTGTCTTTAAGTGATGATGGATTACGCGATGCATATGAGATTTCTAGATGGGTAAATGAATTCAATGAACCTTCACCCGTTGAAATAGCAGGTGAAACTTGCGATAGATCGAAGTACTATAGCCATTATGTAGCGGAGATTGTTGAGCCCGAGAAGAGACGAATGGCGTACGAGGCCGAAATCCTACGGAGGCGAAAAATAGATATAAGAGAACGAGTTCAGTATAAGCTTTATTGGATTGAGGGATTTCCCACCCTCAATCACTACGCAGTTGATATTTACAACCACTCTGAGGATAGGCATCAACTCCAGATGGTTGGTCAAGACTATGAAGATGGATGGCAATACAAAACAAGAAGAGTGGAGTTTGTGAAGTATATGTATGGTGAATCACTTATGAGCATCGCAGAGATTGAATCTGTTTCAGCATATTTTCTACGCGATCTCATTGGTAGTTTTGATCCACTTCCTACTGAGATTGTGAACATAATTTCGCGTAAGAATGAGTGATTGAGACTTTACCTCAGTAGGAAATCCAACAATTAGACTGAGAGAAAAAGAGATTAATTAAGCGATAGTTACTGACAGATTTCCCACCACTTCTTCTTTCGTTTAACCAATGTCCTGGTGATCGTCAGATGAGCTGCAGTAGGGGAAAGTGTTGAATTGAATGGAGGGCGCTTTCCCAAGGGATAACCGGCCAAATTGGCCCCCAAACACCTAAATTCGCCTTACCTATACCAATTTGTTACCCAAATATCGTCGCTTTTAGTCCCCTTGGGGCGTAGGTTCATACCCGTTCAAAGCCCATCGGGGGCTTTGGAGAATAGGAAGTTCGATGTCGAACGAAGTTACCGAGAACGGCGTATCGCGACGCACGGTTCTCAAAGGCGCAGCCCTTGGCGGTATCGGTCTTGTTGGTGGAGGAACTCTTCTAAC
>SXGQ01761555.1_pt1 | contig 15052 bp, 11 predicted proteins | sample 3178371 | NCBI WGS metagenome assembly SXGQ01 (sample SAMN11356859, study PRJNA531348) | freshwater metagenome | isolation source: freshwater sample F1-20 | place: China: Fuxian Lake, Yuxi | collected 2017-12-25
ACGGGTGTTTTTGGCATTTACACGCGGGTTGCAGGAATGCAAGAATACCAAAGACCCGTCGTTTATGGTGGACTGAGAAGCTTTCAGGAAACACCGCCCGCGACAAGCGGCACCGTAATGCGCTTCGCCACCTTGGCTGGCGCGTGCTAACCGTGTGGGAATGCGAAACAGAACAACCGGAAAAGCTCGGGCGACGGTTGAAGCGTTTGGTACACCGTCATGGTGAATGAAGATCTGCGAGGGTGATCACTATGGGAGTACCCGTCCGGATCCCTACCAGCCGAGTGACAGACACACTTTTTGACGGAATCGGCTCGTCAAGCTCAAGGAGATAATAGTAGTCTGCACCAGCCTTTTCCACTGAGACACCTGAAAGTCGGGCAATTTCCAAACTTGTTACAAGCCGCACATTGCGCACCCGGGCCAACCACGGAAAAGTTTTAGACCGGTTATGGCCGCAAAAGTACTGTGCGGTGAATAACTCTTTTGGCACATCAAGCGGTTGACCTTGGTTTTTGGCGATTGCATAAAAATAGAAACTTTTACTTCGTCGCACACTGCCGGCAGCACCCGGTCGAACATATCCAAGCACACATCGGGCATCCAACAGCGGCTCCGCGACCTGTGGCACAGGCATCGACGGCGCTGCATAAGCCGGTACCATCTCCTTAATTGAGCGCTGCGTCCAGTGGTGAATGCGGTAATTCCGGCTAAACTGATTGCCGTGATGCATCAAAACATCTGTAATGAATTCAGCAATGGCTTTCTCACATCTGTCCCGATGACTTGACGCACCTGGGCGCATTTGGAATGCACCCACTCCGGGCACAACTTCTTCGTATCTAAGGAACTCTGTTTTTACCTCCCCCTCTTGACCGGGATAAATCACATAAGAGCCTGCCGTGCGCCGGATAGCATCGTTGTAGGTGTGCATTTTGTAAAGGTCACCGCGCTGGTACGTATCAGTGGATTTTGTCGCCGCATGTTCCTGATCCAGCGCATCCCTGCCTTCAGTACCAAAAAGCCGGTCAAGCACCTCAATCCGGTATTTCGCGTCAAAATGCAGGTATCCGATTCTTCCTGAATCTACAGCAAGCTCCTCCGCCCTTCGCCACTTTTCCTGTCTCAAATATTCAGCGGGATAGAACGCAAGGGTGAAATCAGGCCGGAACTGACGGCTGTAGGTTCCCGCTATCGAAGGGTCTACTTGGCGCGAGAACGTTCGGTTGTAAAACAAATGTATGCCGAGTTCTACACCTGCGGGAGAGGTCCAAAGAAACCGGCTAAGCGATTCCTCCCCCTGTTTGAGGTTTATCTGGAGACCGCCTGTTCCCGCCTTTGCAATGAATACTTTTGTCGGTCCATCAGCGTTAGTTTGCTTACAAAGCTCCTGCATTCCGATCCGCCTGACAAGTACATCCCGCAAAACATAGTAAAGCCAGTACTCATAGAGTGTGGCTGCGTCACGGTTCGTACCGTCATACACATCGTTGCGCCCGCGCCAGTCAAGCTTTGCAGCTAAATCTAACATCAGCCATGCCCGCAGAATGTCGCGGTAACCTTCCCGTTTTTGCAAGGTCTGGCTATCAAGCGGAACGCGACCGAGACTTGCAACATCGTAAAAAATCGGTTGAGCGAGAAATACATCAATCGTGTCCCGCATCCGGAGCGCCTCAAGATATGCCGTCCCCTGCGTGCCAGCAAATGCAGCAAGCACTTCATCGCACACATCGCGAAATGCAGAAATCGCGAAGTAGACGAAGCGGTTGGGTGGCGTGTCGAACGTTTCATAGCGCCGCTCGTGCAAGATTTGCCCCGGAGTCATGCCGGAAATATTAAATATTCCGTCAGGCGCGTCGGTGTGCCAGGCCCTGCTGAACCGTACAAAGTCCTTCGCAAATCGGCCGGTTGCTGCCATTGCGGTAGGCTGCCACGCTCGCTCGCTGACAAGTGCTACATGCGGCCGCCGGCTGATCTGTTCGAGAAACAGGTCGAGTTGACCACTACCCAGCACGTGCCGCAGATATAGAAACTGCTCCAGAAGAGTCTGTCGTGGCACCTCGGGGTCGGAGGTGAAATTGAAACTGGTCGGGCTCTCCCACTCAAGGAGCAGCTGCTGGCAGTGACCAGCAATCTCCTCAACCATTGCACTGTACTCGCCGTGAAAGTCAAATTTTCTTGACTGGATTTCGAACCGGACCGGCACATACGCGGTGGCAACACGAATCTCCGCTGTACCTAGATAATTTACGACTTTGAAACTGCCTTGGGGCGCTTGACCCTTGAGCACTGTCTGATTCCACGCAGCTTTCCTGTTTTTCCCTCCAACTGCTTTGAGCGTACTGGTAATCGCATCCGCATCCACAACCCCTGCTGATTTACCGTGGAGTTTCCACTGGTATCCCGTATTCTCGAACAACACCAATGCCTGTATACCTGCGTCTGTATTTTCCGGAAAGTAATGCAGTGGTGTTGGAAAGCTCGATGAGGAATCGTGCCGTTTAGCTTGAAACACCAAAGGGGGCCCAGAGCTGTACTCAACGTCAAACAGAAGGTCCGGTTTTACAACATGCTCGCCCCAAAGCATGAGCCAGACGCCATCGCCAATCTCGATATCTATCGAATCGAGATGGAGAAGTTTCATGTATTCTTTTCTACTGTATGAAACTCACGAATTGATCACGCCGGACCGCGTCGATCATCTCGCACAATTTCTTGTAGCTCTTCCCGTAGGATGCCGACTTAAGCTCCACGGGAGTCGACAGAAAATGCATGGGGGTGGGCTCCGTTTCCAAGGGAACAATGCCGGTTTCACAAAATCCTGCGAGGCGTAACAGCAGTGCCTCGAGCCGTCGCTTTGAACCATACAACTTAGGAAGAATTTTTTGCAGTAGCTGGCTATCAAAAACTGTCTCCCAGCTCCAATCACCCGCAGTTCCTACAGTCGCAAAATCCACCTGAAAATACCGCATAATTTCATCGACAGTTCGAAAGCCAAACGCCATTCGGGATTCTGACATGATGCTGTAGACACTACGAATTGCCTTTTCCACAGCCTGTCTGTCGTGCTCCGTGCCAAATTCAGGCAGGCTTCCACTGCGTGCCTGTCGAGCCAAGTCAAGGAACACTCGTGCATATACATCTTCCGCTTTCGCGACATCTCTAATCCCATGGTCGACCGAGGTGAAGTAGGCGTCCAAGCCGTCAGTTCCCATTTGAACTTCAATCACATTTGCCCGGTCAAGCACTTTCGGACTAAACATATATGTTGTCTCATCCACATTGATGGTGCCGATCACAAACACGTTATCAGGCATTTTTAGAGTACGCGGAACGCGCCCCTCCCCGCCCAATTCAGTCGCCAGCAGCGTGTCCTTATCTCCCTCGTTATGAAGCAGTAACTCCCCCTTTGTTGACTCGATAGCCGAAAGAAAATCAGCAAAGTAGCGTTCCACATGGGACAGGTTCATTTCATCAAGAATTAAGAAGTGTGGCTGACTATCTTTGCCACGCTCAGAGTCTGCCGTAGCGGTCAAGAGCAGATCCAATATTGCAGTGGTTTGATAGACCGGGAGCGAATCTTCGCCTGAGCTTGATCTTCGCAGATAGTTCACGAACCCGAGTACATTCCGGTTATCCGTCCAATCAGCACCCACCGCGACCAGCGCATATCCATTTGAGTCCCGCCCCCGAAGCCAGCGGGCAAACAATTCGGCAATTTTTGTCTTTCCAGTGCCGCTGCTACCGGTCAGCAGAACAAAAGGTTTAGCAATCAGACAAGAAACAAACGAAGACACCAATGACCGGTCAAAGTGCAAACCAGCATCCGATAGTTTGTCCGCAAATTCATAATGTAAAAATGGTTTCACAGGGGTCAGTCTCATTGAAGCTGTTAATTTAAGTTCCTCACGGACTTGCGTCCCGCTTTCGTTATCCCTGATCGCCGCGGACGCCACAGTTAAAACATCATCGGGGTTTGATTCGTACCTTTGATTCCACGTGCGAGCCTGAAGTTGAGAATGGACAGTCCCCGGAAGGCCAGCTTCCGTGAGGGCAAAACGGAAGTTTGATATCTTCATTGACCACCACGCATCATTCCGATAAGTCGCGCCCGCAAGGAGCCGCAAAAACTCGGTGGTTGCAGAATTACGGCCAAGTTGCTTCACATGCCTGTTAAACACTAAGGTAGCCAATGCCCACTCACCATCGTAAAAAAACTTGTTTGCTAAGTGTACAAAGCCATCGTATACAGCCTGATTACTAGCTATCACAGCACATAAGTCAGCAATAATTTTGTGGTGGGTCACAGTTAAACTTACATCAGAACGACAAATAGCAGGGATAAAAAAATCATCTCTGCCAATGCCCTTATGCCCCCCGCAGCTTGCCGAGTTCAGAATGAAACCAACCAACCCGGCTTTATCTGAATCATCCAGATCTACTTCGGCATCAATCACAGCTTTTAAACTCTTCCAACCAATCGGAGGGTTGTCCAAAGATCGAATTCTTTCGAACTCGGTACTAATTTGTTGTGTAGTAAAATCTGCGCGCTCAGCAAGTTCAAGAACCTTATTCCGGTAAACCATTAGCCCCCGGTAGAGTTGGACGGCCGCTGCTGCAATGCAGCAATTCAAGTCTGTGACATCAGTCATTCTTCTCTGCGAGGTCTCGAGCCGAATTCCGGCGGCAGAAATTTCTGACTGTTTGGGCCTCCACAGATCACACAGTTGTTGCTTCAACGCACGGTCAACCACCACCTGGGTCGGTATCCGGTTTAAGCGACCAACCTCGTCAACGTAGTTTCCGATAAGTTCGCGCAGGTCAGGCAATGACATTACTTCAGTTACTCTATTACCGCGTCAAGTGGATCCATCCGGTCGTGGACAGGTTTTCCATTTTCAAGTGCCCTTAAGATCGCAATGGCAACAGAGCGCACCACAGGCACCGCAACCGAATTACCAAACTGCTGGTATGCATACCGGTAAGAAGGGTCGTACGAGAAGGCATCCGGGAAGCCTTGCAGTCTTGCACATTCCCGCGGCGTAAGTACCCGCGGATTCTTGTCGCACTGTTCAATCAGCACCTCACTCCCGTCCTTCCAATAGCGCGCCGAAATGGTGTTCACATAGCTACTTGTTGGGGTGAACAAAGAAAATCCGAAGCCGTTCCCCTTGCGACGATGTTCGGCCCGCCGGCGCTTATGGCCATGCCACATTGCTGCAGAAATTGTAAATCTTGAATCCGGGCTGCCTTCTAAAATGTCGCCAAGTTTCAAATCCGGCTTTGGTGATGGCTTTGGCCAAGAAAACTGAATCGGTTCAGAAAAAGCCACAATAAAGATCCGCTCGCGGTTTTGAGGTACCCCATAATCGTAAGCCCTGAGTACCTTCGAATAAACTTTATAACCAAGCTCTCTAAGCGAAGAGCAGATAGTCTTGAACGTATTTCCTTTATCATGAGACCTTAAGCGTTTAACATTTTCGAGAAAGAGTACCTTAGGCTTAAGTGCGCGCGCTATAGCAAGAATATCGAAGAATAGTGTGCCTCGTGCATCTTCAAAACCGCGTTGGAGCCCTGCCTGCGAAAAAGGTTGGCATGGAAATCCACCACAGAGAATATCGTGCTTTGGGATCACATTTTGCAATGTGGCTTTTCCGGAAATTAATTTTCTGATTTTTGTGATATCCCCAAATGGAACCTCTCCGTAGTTTTTAAAGTAAGTCTCCGTAGCGTGCTGGTCCCACTCAGAGGAGAAGACGCATTTACCACCGAGCTCTTGCAGTGCAATCCGGAATCCCCCGATCCCCGCAAATAGATCAATAAACTTGAATTTAGTTTCTGTGGGTGGGGGGAATGCGACACCTGAAAAATCAACTCGTATTGGGCGCGGTTTATAGCTGGTTGCCGGCAGCGCAGAGACACGTTTTTGATCACGAATTTCACAGTGGGAACGAATCAGACTGCGCCATTTATTATGGTGAGTGTTGTCCAGGAGCAAAGGTGCTGCTTCAGGAGTCTGAAGCCAGTGCGAAACAATTGCCCTGAGCTCTTCCCGCTGATGTCCTTTTAAATCCGATACCGACTCACAAGTCAGGATAAGGTCGAGGGCTTTGTCATACGCAACCTCATATGCCGGCGCGCGCGGAACCGACGGACGTTTGACCCCATTTTTGCCATGGACTTTTTCAGGTACAGTCATAATCGCCGTCGTTGGTTTCGATTTTTAGCCAAGCCAGCCTCGTCCCCCCGCCAACACAACTTCGCTATCCATAAATCTCAAAAAATACTGGTCGGGGCAACCTGCGGCCCCGCCACCGCAAAGGCTCCCGCGCCCACTCAATCAATATAATTCCTGCTGAAACCGAATCAGAGAATTTATTGCACCAGTGGGAATTGCACTGCCGGCATCTTCAGTAATTTATAAATCCAAGCCTGGCGTCGGACCGTTATATCAACTGTAATTATACTGACCTGCAATGCCAACCCGCACACCCTCGCGCGCCCCCGCAGCCACACTAGCTCCCCCGCCCGCATTCGTTGCCATTGATTATAAAACCGCCGACTAAGGGCGCAACAGCGCCTGAGAGCTGGCGCTCGTGCGCGTAATAGCCGCCGTGATTCTGCAGCGCGCCTTTCATTACATCCGCCCGCCGCGCCAGCGCATGCTATTCACCTAACTGCACGGAATCAGCTCGGGGCAGGTGGCCGGCGGTCTCTTTCTGCCAGCGCACAACGCCAGCTTTGACCGCTCCGTGTTGCGCGCCTGCTGCGCCGCGGCCGGCCCGCCGCAGTCCGCACATGTCTTTGTGTCCACGGTGCAGCTTACGCGCGCCCCGTGGCATCTGCACCGAGTTACAATTCACAAATGCACCACTGCAACCGGAAGCCGAACCACTAACGGTAAAGCAAATGGCTTGTGAAGTGCTCACCAGCGGCGAGGACGCAGCCCGCACAGTCAACGGCTTCTGCAGCAATATGGGCGCCATATTCGATCAGCCAGAACCATTCGTCACCTTCCGCGAAGGCAGGCTCCGTGACATGCGCAACTACAGTCAGCACCAATCGGCGCGCCGAAAGCGTATATTTGAACTTGCCCCGCGAACCGAGAGAGTGGGGCTGCGCCGGCAGAGGCCGGAACCAATCAACACTATTGCCCACCACCGCGCCGCTGCGAAGCTCGCTTTCATAGTCAGAAGCGTCTTTCACTAATCAGATGACTGCACAAAGCAAATATGACATTGTTGCGCCCGACCCCGGTGCTCTGATTGAGTCTTTGCGTTCAGTCGGCTACACACTGCCCGCCGCGGTGGCGGATATCATCGATAACAGTATTGCAGCGGCGGCAAAAAATATTTACATCACATTTCACTGGGCTGGAAAGAATTCTTACACCATAATTCTTGATGACGGTACCGGCATGTCCGAAGAGGGATTGCGCAATGCCATGCGCCCCGGCAGTAAAAACCCCCTCGAGACGCGCGAACCAAAAGATTTGGGGCGCTTCGGCTTGGGGCTAAAAACTGCTTCACTATCGCAGTGCCGTAATCTATGCGTCGCATCCAAACTCTTTAGGAGTTCATTAACAACCCGCACCTGGGATTTAGACGCATTGTCAACCAGTCCGGAATGGCGGCTACTGCATGAACCCCCGCGCGTGGCAGGCACTGCACTCGAGAAACTAAGCGCAATGCCGAAAGGCACTGCAGTAGTCTGGAGCGACCTGGATCGTCTTGTCGGGAGCGATAATACAGGTGATGCCAGTGCAAACGCGCGGTTCAATGATGCTATCGATAATGTTCGGGAACACTTGAGCCTCACTTATCATCGCTTTTTAGAGGATAAATCCGTCAAACTCTACTTGAACGAAAAACCACTTTTGCCCTGGAATCCATTCATGCGCGCTAGCAGCACGCCGTCATCGTCCACGCCCGAGGAATTCATTAAATTCGGCAAATCGGGCGTCACCTTCCAGGGCTTCATCCTCCCACATAAAGACACAATCACCGAGGAAGAATTCCAGGAGAACCGCGGGCCCCGCGGCTGGACTGCTCAACAGGGGTTCTACGTCTACCGCAACAAACGCCTGTTGGTTTACGGTGATTGGCTGCGCCTTGGTCGCCCCTCGCCCTGGACCAGAGAGGATCATTATCGTTTGGCGCGTATCCGCCTCGATATTAGTAACGACAGCGATGCCGAATGGCACCTCGACGTTAAAAAATCAATGGCCCGTCCGCCGGCGTTGATCCGCGACCGCCTTACCGACTTGGCAGAAAATGTGCGATTAAAAGCACGGAGCGTCTTTGCGCACCGGGGCGCCTACGGGCCCCGCCCAGCTCCAGTCACGCAGACCGAGCGCCCGTGGATTTCCACTTTGCGCGACAACCGTCGCGTTTACTCGATCAATCGTGAACACCCCTCGGTCCAAGCAGTCGTTCGCGCCTTTCCGGACAAATCCTTAGAACTGGCCGCGCTTTTGCGCTTGCTTGAAGAAACCGTTCCCGTCGAGCAAATCTGGCTCGATACTGCTGAACAATCCCGTGACCACGCTGCGCCGTATGCGGGGATAGAGTTTTCCACGATTAAAGCTGACATGCGCCGCGTAGTTGAGTTGTATGAGAAAATGGGCATCAACACTAAAACCGCAATCGAGCGCCTCCGATCCATCGAACCCTTTGACCGTTACCCCAAACTAATCAATGAACTCTAATCTTTCCACCAAGAACTATTCGTCTGCTCTGGGAATCTGCCAGATGATGCTGAAAACACGGGCCGCCAGCGACGGACCCTACCTGAAACCCGGAACCATCCTTGAAGTTATAAACGAAGTTCTATCAATGCCGTCCTACGCTGGAATCGATAAAGAGCAGTTGCTAGCAGAGCTGGAAGAGCGGTTCACGGTATTAACAAGTGGACACTACACGCTTGGCAACAACGACGACCACAAGGCGTGGTTTCCATTACGGCGCAGCGCTATTAGTTGGCGCTACTGGGACCGATACCGTCTATACCTGGAAGAACGCGTCCCCGCGTCTGCCATTGACAGCATTGACAAAATTACCACCGAAGTCCTTGAACGCATCGAAAATCCGCAACGGCCGGGGCTGTGGGATCGGCGCGGCCTCGTTATGGGGCATGTGCAATCCGGCAAAACGGCTAACTACGTTGGCCTCATCTGTAAAGCCGCTGACGCCGGCTACCAGGTAATCATCGTGCTTGCCGGCATTCACAACAGCCTTAGAAGCCAGACGCAAATTCGCGTGGAGGAAGGCTTCCTAGGCATTTCGAAAAACACCCCTGGTGCGGACCGGCAAACTTTCAAAGCCGTGGGCGTCGGTTTGATTGATAGCTCACTCAGAACAAATACCGGTACAAACCGCACGGAAAAGGGCGATTTCAATGCAACTGTGGCAAATCAGTTCGGAATCACCCCGGGAGGCAATCCCCTCGTCTTTGTAGTGAAAAAACACGTGGGCGTACTTAAGAACCTGCTCAAATGGATTCGCTCATACAATGACACAAAGGAAGAGTCGTCGAATAGAGAATATGTTAGCAACGTACCGGCGCTCATCATTGATGACGAAGCTGACCTGGCTTCCGTCGACACCCGGAAGCAGCTATTCGATGAGGACGGGAAGCCGGATGAAGATCACGACCCGGCGAAGACGAACAAGTGCATTCGTTCGCTGCTTCGTGCGTTTGAAAAAGCAGCCTACGTCGGTTACACAGCAACCCCATTCGCCAACATTTATATCCATGATCAAGGCACGACACGAGAATTGGGCGATGATCTTTTCCCCCGTAGTTTTATCGTCAACATGCCTGCCCCCGACAACTACATGGGACCATCCCGCATTTTTGGTCTGCACGAAGACGAAGATGCGGGACTTGGGGAAATTGCGGCTCTGCCAATAACGCGAACTGTCAGCGACCACGCGAATTCGGATGAAGTTGACGAGACGGAAGGGTGGATGCCGCCCAAACTGATAGACCGCACTGATCACATACCAAGATTTGAAGGACGCCCGGCAATTCCACCCTCACTCCGCGAAGCCATCATGGCCTTCGTGCTGTCGACTGCAGTTCGTAAGCAGCGCGAATCAGGTACGCTATTCAACTCCATGCTCATCCATGTTGTTCGCTACACCAAAATTCAAAACGAGGTGGCGACCCAAGTTGCGCAGGCGCTCAAGGATATTCAACAGCGCCTAAGAAATGGTGACGGGGAACGTAAGCCCACAATCACTAATGAGTTCGAACAATTATGGCATCGCGATTTTGCGCCCACGACAATCAATTGTGCCAGAGTCATGAATAGCACCCGACTGATTCTGCCAACGTGGGAAGCAGTTCACCCAATGCTTGCAAGTGTCGCGTCTGGCATTCGAATCAAAATCATCAATGGAACCGCAGGCGACGTGCTTGACTACGAAATTCACAAGGAAACCGGAATGGATTTGATCGCTGTCGGCGGCGATAAATTATCGCGCGGACTAACGTTGGAGGGGCTTACGGTTTCATACTTTCTACGCGCTTCACGGATGTACGACACGCTTATGCAAATGGGCCGCTGGTTCGGTTACAAAGAAAACTACATCGACATATGCCGTCTCTACACGCCTGCCGAATTGCTCGAATGGTTCACCCACATCGCTGCCGCCAGCGAAGAACTCCAGAGCGAGTTCGAGCACATGGCCAATGTTGGAGCGACGCCAAAGGACTACGGGCTAAAAGTCCGCGCTCATCCCACTATGCTGGTTACGTCAGCGGTGAAAATGCGCCACGGAACAGAAATGCAGCTCTCGTTTGCCGGTGATATAAGCGAGACCATCATCTTCAAACGCGACCCCAAATGGCTCAGCAACAACTTCGCTGCGGTTGAATCCTGGCTCACCTCACTCGGTCCGTGCAAACCTGAGGGGGGGCGCAAAGCAGGCGGCTACACCTGGAGCGTGGAAGTGTCCGATATCCTTTATCTTTTATCCACATACTGGTCACACGAGGGCGCGCGCAGAGCAGATACCAGACTTCTCGCCAAGTACATAAAAGCACAAACGGAGCATGCCGAACTGGTGAATTGGACTGTTCACCTTGTTTCTTCGGGTTTGGCAAAGGCCGAACAGAAGCCAATTCGAGGGCTTGATGTTGGCTTGATTAAACGCGCCCCATTCCCGAAAGAACAGCGGCCAGACAGATTCATAATCCGCCGTCTTATCAGCCCAACAGACGAAAAAATTGACTTGAACGAAGCCGAACAAGCGCGGGCACTCGACCGCACCCTCGAGATTTGGAAGGCAGACACAAGATCATCAAAGCCAAAAAATGCGCCGACAACCCCAGGCGGAAAGCAAATCCGGTTAATCCGGCACAAAAGCAAGGGGATGTTATTGATTTACCCCATAGACCCAAAGCAAGCGGGTTTTCCAGAAGGTACGCCGCCAGTCATTGGTGTGGCAATTAGTTTTCCCGGAAGCGACACCGCCAAGGAGGTCACCTACACGGTCAACAACCAAATCATCAGGGGGGGCGGCGATGATGAAAGTCACTGACGCCCTAAACCAAGCCTGGAGCGCAGTCGTCACGGAAGCACTGCAGGCCGAAGGCGACTATCACCGGCGTATCCACCTGCAGTGTGCCTGGCCCGCCCATGCCGGTATTCACCGCCCGACGAATACACGAATTCTCTTGCTTGAAATCGAAATTGAATCGGTCCGCAAACTGCGTTTGAAGGATGAAACAAAAGGTTACTCGATCGATGTCAGGTCGGACGAAGCCGGACGGACCGGTCGAGCTACGATTCGGATTCAGGAAATGGACCCCGGATATCGTGACGTTTTCTCAACTTTTTGTTCGGATATTTTGGAACACTGGATTCCTCATGCGGGGGCTTCCGATGCGATCCAATCTTTGAGTCGCCAGCTCGCCCTCTGGAAGAAATTTTTTCAGCGGGGCGCGCAAGTTGGTTTGAAACGTGAGGACTACATTGGTTTGTATGGCGAACTTTCGTTCATTGAAGACGGATTGAGTAAAGGCCTGGTTCACCTGCATGTCGTGAATGCTTGGCAAGGCCCCGCCGGTACCAACCAGGATTTCCTTTTTGGCCAGGTCGCAGTGGAAATCAAGACAACCACGGGTAACGATATTGACCTCGTCCATATCACAAATGCCCGCCAGCTAGACTCCGCCGGCCTCCAGTATTTGTTCCTTGCACGCTATGCTTTTGATTTCCGCCAGCAAAGCGGAAGAACGCTCCCGCAACTTGTCGCGTCATTGAAGGCGTCGTTGGCGAGCGTTTCAAATGAAGCGTTGACCGCCTTCAACGACCAGCTCCTCGAGGCCGGATTTGTGGAAGCTATCCAGAACGACTTCAACGAATGGGGCTTCACTCTTCGCAGATTCGACGTTTTCACTGTAGGAGAAGGGTTTCCCCGCCTTATAGAATCCGAAGTCCCATCTGGCGTTTCGAACATTTCCTACACTCTGAATCTTTCAACCGCTCAACCGTTTCACATCTCTGAGCCTGATTTCTGGCCGCGCATCATTTCCGCCTATGCCTAGCCAACCCAAACTCCTGGCGTTCCTGAACGAGATTGAAAACGACATCACCGCCGACGTACAGCCGAATGCCGGCAATCCGGCTGACTTCCGCGAACTCGCCTTCGGCCGGATAGTCACCGAAGAATTGGATGCTGCCGGCTTTCTTGAATCACCGGTAGTCTGCCACTTCGAACATGGAAAACTCGCCGCGGCCTTAAAGGTAAGCGGATATGGAGTACCTGATGAAGACAGCCGGCTTGACCTCTTCCTGACCATGTATCATGGCGGTCCGCACGCGGAAGTTCCGGTATTAAACTCTTCTGAAATAGATAAATCATTTTCCAAGCTGGAACGGTTTCTTGGACGCGCTTTGGGGGGGTTGCACAGAGACATTGAACCGGCGTTGCCCGAGCGTTATATGACGGAACGCATCCATGAGCTCCGCGGGAAATTAGACCGCGTTAATTTCCTCCTGTTCACTAATAGCCGGCTGGCGGTAAGGCTAGAGAAACAGCGCAAAGATCAGATCCACGGAGTTTCCGCAGCCTACGAAGTTTGGGACATAGAACGGTTCCGCCGCCTACGTGAGAGCGGCACCAGTTATGAGGCGCTGGATGTAGATTTACGGGGACAGCCCGCTGGCGGATTGCCGTGTATCCGACTCGACACCAAGCACGACGGGTACCGCACTTGTGTAGCAATTTTTCCAGGATTGTTGCTCCGTGACCTGTATGACGAACACGGGGCACGCCTCCTTGACCTCAACGTGCGCTCCTACCTCCAGGCAAAGGGCAAGATTAACAAGGGAATTCTCGAAACTCTGCGCAGTGCCCCTGCGGATTTCATGGCCTACAACAATGGCATTACTGTCGTGGCAGAAAACATCAAGTTTGGGAACCTGAAGGATGGGCAAAATGGTGTTTTGGAATTGCAAGGAATGCAAATTGTGAACGGCGGACAGACAACCGCATCAATCCACCGCGCGGCCAAGGAATTTGAGGCAGACCTCTCCCAGGTCTATGTTCAGGCAAAAATCGTCACCGTTGACTCCACCCGTTTCAACGAGCTTGTCCCCTTGATCTCGCGTTATGCGAATAGTCAAAACAAAGTAACTGACACGGATCTTCAAGCCAATCACCGATTCCATGTTGGTTTGGACCGTGTGGCGCAACGCGAATGGACGCCCGATCAAACCAGCAAATGGTTCTACGAACGAGCGCGCGGCAGTTACCAGACGGCAAGAAGCAAGACCGGAACAACGGATAGCCTTCGCAAAAAATTTGACCGCGAGTTTCCAACTCATCAGCGATTCACCAAGGAGGATCTGGCGAAATTTGAAAATTGCTGGCTGGCGCTGCCTTACGTGGTCAATCGCGGAGCGCAAAAGAATTTCATACAGTTCATGAATTCGATAAAAGACCGCGGTGAATTGCCCGACAAGTGGGAACCTTCGCCCGAGGAGTTCAGGGCCTATATAGGAAAGGCCATTCTGTTTCGGGACATTCAGCGCATTGTTAAAGCCGAAGTTTCCATCACAGCGTACCGCATCAACGTGACTACATACACTGTTTCGCTGTTGGCAGAGAAAACCGCCCGGCGCCTTGACCTTGATACTCTGTGGAGGAACCAGCACATCACTCCGGCTATCACCGCAGCAGCGCGCATCTGGTCTCCGGTCATTTTTAATGCATTGCTGAAATACTCCCAGAAAGAGAAAAAACATATAGATAACATATTAAAAAGCCAAGAGGCTTGGCAACACCTGCTCTCGCTCGAGTTCACTGTCCCTCCTGCCTTAGAAAAAGAACTGCGCCAGTCTCCGCTAAAGACAGCAGGTGTTTCAATAGACGCCCCACCTAACTCCCAAGACCACAACAACATAGCACGCTGCATGGAACTGGACGCCACTAAATGGTTGGCCGCCATAGCTTGGGCGAGACAGTCAGGTGATATCCCCCCCCTGTCCATAAAGGTGGCGGCGACACTTTCAAGCTACGCAGCCCAAGGATGGGAAAAAATGCCCTCCGCACGACAGGCTCACCACGGCGCAGCCGTGATTGAAGCAGCCCGGGCGGCGGGGGCATTTTCGAACTGATAGCTTCCGAATGGCTCGCGTACCAGTCCTTGATTTGCGCGGGCCCCGTGTTTCTTGGCCGAAAGCTTCTCCACGCCGCGGCGAGGTGGATAGCATTTTTTCAATAGCGGCCTATCCACTGAGCTGAATTTGATACTCTGCAGTGAAATGAGCCTGTGGAAATCAGCAACCGTACTTCCCTCCCCACCTACGCGCTTGGGCCAGAAAGACCCGTGCACATGCTTGCACGTACTTCCCTGTCGGCGCGATTGTGAACCGCGGCTATCATGACACCTGCCCCTGCGCATATCAGATTGATGACCCCCAAGCTTTCTGGTGCCTTTATAAAGAGTAGGAAAATCGACCAAGTGCACGGATTTAGGAGGCGCCCCAAGAACGAGCATGAGACTTCAACCGGCTTGGTAAATAATCTTACGGACTGCG
>SXGQ01124320.1_pt1 | contig 15046 bp, 13 predicted proteins | sample 3178371 | NCBI WGS metagenome assembly SXGQ01 (sample SAMN11356859, study PRJNA531348) | freshwater metagenome | isolation source: freshwater sample F1-20 | place: China: Fuxian Lake, Yuxi | collected 2017-12-25
GGTGCACAAGGTGCGACAGGTTCTCAAGGGGCTACGGGTTCCCAAGGTGCACAAGGAGCGACTACAGGTGCTCAGGGAAGTACAGGTGCTCAAGGAGCAACAGGACCAACTGGTGCTCAAGGTGCAACAGGGGACCTAGGTCCGACTGGCGCTCAAGGTGCGACAGGTCACACAGGAGCTCAAGGAGCTACGGGTCCTACGGGGGCACAAGGACCAACAGGGGCTCAAGGTAACGTTGGACCAACAGGTGCGGTGGGACCAACAGGAGCCCAAGGTTCGACAGGGGCACAAGGACATACAGGAGCACAGGGTGCAACAGGAAATACAGGGGCTCAAGGACCAACAGGGGCTCAAGGTAACGTTGGACCAACAGGTGCGGTGGGACCAACAGGGGCACAAGGTTCAACAGGTGCTCAAGGGGCAGTAGGACCAACTGGAGCCGTAGGACCTGTAGGTGCACAAGGACCAACAGGGGCTCAAGGTAATGTTGGGCCAACAGGAGCCACAGGACCAACAGGTGCTCAAGGAGCCACAGGAAACACAGGACAAACAGGAGCACAGGGTGCTGTAGGAAACACAGGTGCACAAGGACCAACGGGGGCTCAAGGTAATGTTGGACCAACAGGTGCGGGAGGTCCAACAGGGGCGCAAGGTTCAACAGGAGCACAAGGACATACGGGAGCTCAAGGTGCTGTCGGGTCAACAGGGGCGCAAGGTCCAACAGGGGCGCAAGGTAACGTTGGACCAACAGGAGCAGGAGGACCAACAGGAGCCCAAGGTTCAACAGGTGCTCAAGGGGCAGTGGGACCAACTGGAGCCGTAGGACCTGTGGGAGCACAAGGACCAACAGGGGCTCAAGGTAACGTTGGACCAACAGGAGCCACAGGACCAACAGGGGCACAAGGTGCAATAGGTTCGACAGGAGCGGTGGGACCGACAGGAGCCACGGGGCCAACTGGTTCCCAAGGGGCCGTAGGAACCACAGGTGCAGTAGGACCAACAGGAGCGGTAGGAGCCACAGGAGCACAAGGTGCTATAGGTTCAACAGGAGCCATAGGACCAACAGGAGCAACAGGACCAGCGGGTGCTACAGGACCTGGTGGTGCAACAGGGCACCCAGGAGCACAAGGAGCAACAGGACCAGCGGGTGCTACAGGACCTGGCGGTGCAACAGGACACCCTGGTGCACAAGGAGCAACGGGAGGTGGAGGAGCCACAGGTGCTCAAGGAGCAACAGGACACCCTGGAGCACAAGGTGCGGGTGGACCAACAGGAGCCCAAGGACTTGGAGGAGGTACAGGACACCCTGGTGCACAAGGTGCAACAGGAGGTGGTGGAGCCACAGGTGCTCAGGGTGCAACAGGACACCCAGGAGCACAAGGAGCGACAGGACCAACAGGAGCCCAAGGACTTGGTGGAGGTACAGGACACCCAGGTGCACAAGGAGCGGCAGGAGGTGGAGGAGCTACAGGTGCTCAGGGAGCAACAGGACACCCTGGAGCGCAAGGTGCGGGTGGACCTACAGGTGCTCAAGGACTTGGTGGAGGTACAGGACACCCTGGAGCGCAAGGTGCAGGAGGACCAAGAGGTCCACAAGGAGCCACAGGAGGAACGGGACACCCTGGAGCACAAGGCGCGGGTGGACCAACAGGAGCCCAAGGTCTCGGTGGAGGTACAGGACATCCTGGTGCACAAGGTGCAGGCGGACCAAGAGGTCCACAAGGAGCCACAGGAGGAACGGGACACCCTGGAGCACAAGGGGCAACAGGACCTACAGGTCCTCAAGGGGCACAAGGAGCTTTTGGAGGATATGGACCTCAAGGGGCACAAGGAGCTCAAGGGCCAACTGGAGCACCTGGTCCTCAAGGCGCTACAGGAGCGCAAGGAGCTCAAGGAATGGCAGGTTATCAAGGTTTCCAAGGGGCTCAAGGAGCGACAGGAAATACAGGAGCTCAAGGTGGAACAGGCCCTGTTGGACCTACAGGACCAACAGGAACATGTAATTCCAACTTAGTTTGGTCTAACTGCTCCCTATATACCATTTGTAACTACCCTTATAATTGTGGTTCTTACTACTATTACACTACACTTTCTTGGGACGGATGTGCAGATATTCAATTATATGATAACGTTGGCTGTACTCAATGGAATTCAGGTGCAAGAAACGTAAGAAAACAAGGGTACGGTTGTGCTGGTTCAACTGGTTCAGGTGGTTATTATGTTTATAACTACTACTGTTCAGATAGAAGATTAAAGAGTAATATTTCCACATTAGAAAATTCCTTAAATAACATTCTCGAACTCGATACTGTTGAGTTTGATTGGAATGAAAAAATGAATGATGCGAAATATAGAGATGCGAAAGGACTTAAAAAACTTCATTCTGTTGGTCTTATAGCACAGAATGTAAAAGATTTTTATCCTACTGTTGTGAAGATAAATGGTCAAGGTTATTATTATATCGAATATGTGAAGTTAAATGCTGTTTTAGTTGAGGGTATAAAAGAACAACAAGTATTTATTGATGATATAGAGAATCAGATAAAAGAACTAGAATTAAAATTAAATAATGCCCACTAACGTAATTATATATCCTAATGGTATTTCAGGTGGTAACACTAATCCACACGCAGTATTTGAAGATGCAAGTGGTAATAGAGTTCAATTAAATGTCGGTTCTGATGGGGTAGTTGTGGTATCATCAACCACTAACTCTAACATGGTTTCGCTTGGTTCTGTTGTTACCACAAGCGGTAGCTCAGTATCAGGAACAGGTAAAGCATTGTACGTAGGGGGTGTTAAAATGATTAACACCGACGGTACTTGGGCAGGTCCTACCGCAGGTATAGCAGGGGCCCAAGGAGCTCAAGGTGGTCAAGGAGCTCAAGGTGCTAAAGGACCACAAGGAGCCCAAGGAGGTCAAGGAGCCCAAGGAGGTCAAGGAGCCCAAGGAGGACAGGGTTCACAGGGCGCACAAGGGGGACAAGGTTCTCAAGGTGCAAAAGGTTCTCAAGGGGCGACAGGTAATACAGGGGCACAAGGTGCTCAAGGAGCAGATACGGGAGCACAAGGAGCCACAGGGTCTCAGGGTGGACAGGGTTCACAAGGGGCTCAAGGAGGACCAACAGGTGCTCAAGGGGCTACAGGTAATACAGGTGCGCAGGGGCCACAAGGTGCTCAAGGAGCAAATACAGGAGCCCAAGGAGGACAAGGAGCCCAAGGAGGACAAGGAGCACAGGGTGCACAAGGAGGACCAACAGGTGCTCAAGGAGCCACGGGTAACACAGGTGCACAGGGTGCTCAAGGAGCTCAAGGAGGACCTACTGGTGCACAAGGTTCAACAGGAGCACAAGGTGGACAAGGTGCTCAAGGAGCCCAAGGTGGCACCACAGGTGCTCAAGGAGCCACGGGTAACACAGGTGCTCAAGGGTCACAAGGAGCCCAAGGAGCAAATACAGGTGCTCAAGGAGGACAAGGTGCCCAAGGGGGACAAGGTTCCCAAGGTGCTCAGGGTGGTACCACAGGTGCTCAAGGAGCTACAGGAAACACAGGTGCTCAAGGTGCTCAAGGTGCACAAGGTGCAAGTACAGGGGCTCAAGGAGGACAGGGAGCACAGGGAGGACAGGGCTCACAAGGGGCTCAAGGTGGAACTACAGGTGCACAAGGCGCCACAGGTAATACAGGTGCTCAAGGAGCACAAGGAGCACAAGGGGGACCTACAGGTGCTCAAGGAGCGACAGGTGCTCAAGGTGGACAAGGTTCTCAGGGTGCTCAAGGTGGAACCACAGGAGCACAAGGAGCAACAGGTAATACAGGTGCTCAGGGTTCAACAGGTGCTCAGGGTGGAACCACAGGGGCACAAGGTGCCACAGGTAATACAGGAGCTCAAGGAGCCACAGGGGCACAAGGTGGTACAACAGGAGCTCAAGGAGCGACAGGTAATACAGGAGCACAGGGAAATACTGGCGCTCAAGGAGGTACAACAGGGGCACAAGGACCAACAGGGGCTCAGGGTAACACGGGAGCCCAAGGTGCTCAAGGTGCAAGTACTGGTGCTCAAGGCAGCACAGGAGCTCAGGGTAATACAGGGGCACAAGGTGCACAAGGGGCAAATACAGGAGCTCAAGGTAACACAGGAGCACAGGGGGCACAAGGTTCACAAGGAGCCCAAGGTGCTAACCAAGGTGCTCAAGGAGCCACAGGTAACACAGGTGCACAAGGTGCACAGGGAGCACAAGGTGCAAGTACAGGAGCCCAAGGAAATACAGGTGCTCAAGGAGCCCAAGGTTCACAAGGAGCCCAAGGTGCTAACCAAGGTGCTCAAGGAGCCACAGGTAACACAGGTGCACAAGGTGCACAAGGAGCACAAGGTGGTAATACAGGTGCTCAAGGAAATACAGGTGCTCAAGGAGCCCAAGGTTCACAAGGAGCCCAAGGTGCTAACCAAGGTGCTCAAGGAGCCACAGGTAACACAGGTGCACAAGGGGCACAGGGAGCTCAAGGTGGTAATACAGGTGCTCAGGGAGCCACAGGAGTTACAGGTGCACAAGGAGCACAAGGAGCCCAAGGTGCTAACCAAGGTGCTCAAGGAGCCACAGGTAACACAGGGGCACAAGGTGCACAGGGAGCTCAAGGTGGTAATACAGGTGCTCAGGGAGCCACAGGAGTCACAGGTGCACAAGGAGCACAAGGTGCTCAAGGACCAAGTCAAGGTGCTCAAGGTAATCCTGGTAGCCAAGGTGACCAAGGAGCACAAGGGGCGTATCAGGGAGTACAAGGTGCACAAGGTCCAGGTGGTAGCCAAGGAGCTCAGGGTACAGGACCTGGTCCACAGGGTGCCCAAGGAGCACAAGGATTGTTTGGACCACAAGGTACTCAGGGTGCCCAAGGTGCTCAAGGTGGTCAAGGTTCACAAGGAGCGCAAGGTGCGACAGGTCCTACAGGACCGCCATCAGATAGAAGGTTGAAAGATAATATCAAACCACTCATCAATGTTATGGACCTTGTTAAAAGTATGCAAGGTGTTAAATTTGATTGGTTAGAACATGAAAAAATCAAAAATAATCCAACAATCGTTGCTCCTTACGCATTTGAGGGAGGTTCCGTTGGTTTCATTGCCCAAGATTTGGAAAAAGTTGCTCCTGATATGGTTTGGACGGATGAAGAAGGATTCAAGTCGGTTGACTACGATTCAATGGTTGCTTACGGTATAGGTGCAATTAAAGAACAACAAGAAAGAATCAATAAAATTCTTGATAGAATAAAAATATTGAAAGAGAAAGTAAATGGCTGAAGATATTATAATAACCCCTAGTAGTGGTCAAATAGATTTCCAAGATACAGGTAACACCTCAACAATTTTAGTTGTATCAGGTACTGCCTTACAATGGAAGAGAAGTGGAACAACATATCTCGAATGGAATAGTAGTAATCCAACTTTTAGAGTAAGTGCTGCAGACTTGAGGTTAACAACAAAACTTGCTAACAATGCGTTGAATCCATTGATTAGTTCTTCAGGTTGGTTAGGTAATCCTGAACCACAAGGAGCACAGGGGGCTACAGGTTCACAAGGAGGAGTAGGACCTACTGGTGCTCAAGGAGGTACAGGAGCTCAAGGTAATGTGGGACCTACAGGAGCTGTAGGTTCAAATGGAGCACAAGGGGCAGTCGGAGCCCAAGGTTCCGTAGGGGGACAAGGTGCTCAAGGTGGACAAGGAGCACAAGGGGCAAAAGGAGGTCAAGGTGCCCAAGGTGCAAAAGGAGCACAAGGTGATACGGGAGGTCAAGGTTCACAAGGTGGACAAGGTGCTCAGGGAGCACAAGGAGGTCAGGGTGCACAAGGTGCGACAGGCTCACAGGGTGGTCAAGGAGCCCAAGGTGCTGTTGGGTCTCAAGGAGCGACGGGAGGACAGGGTTCTCAAGGTGGACAAGGAGCGCAGGGTGCACAAGGAGGACAAGGGTCCCAAGGTGCAACTGGTTCTCAAGGAGGACAGGGTGCACAAGGTGGTCAAGGAGCCCAAGGTAATACAGGTTCTCAAGGAAGTCAAGGTGGTCAAGGAGCCCAAGGTGCACAAGGAGGTCAGGGTGCACAAGGTGGACAGGGTTCTCAGGGAGGTCAGGGAGCTCAAGGTGCCATTGGGTCACAAGGTGCGACAGGAGGTCAAGGTTCACAAGGTGGACAAGGTGCTCAGGGAGCACAAGGAGGTCAGGGTGCACAAGGTGCGACAGGCTCACAGGGTGGTCAAGGAGCCCAAGGTGCTGTTGGGTCTCAAGGAGCGACGGGAGGACAGGGTTCACAAGGTGGACAAGGAGCCCAAGGTGCTCAAGGAGGTCAAGGAGCCCAAGGTGCAACTGGTTCTCAAGGAGGACAGGGAGCTCAAGGAGGTCAAGGTGCTCAAGGTAATACAGGCTCTCAAGGAAGTCAAGGTGGTCAAGGAGCCCAAGGAGCACAAGGAGGTCAGGGAGCACAAGGTGGACAAGGTTCCCAAGGTGGTCAAGGAGCACAAGGAGCCCAAGGTGGACAAGGAGCTCAAGGAGGACAAGGTTCTCAGGGAGGTCAGGGAGCCCAAGGTGCTCAAGGTGGTCAAGGTGCTCAAGGTGGTCAAGGTTCTCAAGGTGGTCAGGGTTCTCAAGGAGGTCAAGGTTCTCAGGGAGGACAAGGTGCTCAAGGTCCAACAGGAGGTCAAGGAGCACAAGGTGGACAGGGAGCACAAGGTGGCCAAGGTGCTCAGGGACCAGGCGGTGGACAGGGAGCTCAAGGAGGACAAGGTGCTCAAGGAGCCAAAGGAGACACAGGACCAACAGGTGGTCAAGGTGCTCAAGGAGCCCAAGGAGGACAAGGTGCTCAGGGTGCCCAAGGACCAGGCGGTGGACAGGGAGCTCAAGGAGGTCAAGGTGCTCAAGGAGCCAAAGGAGCGACAGGACCAACAGGTGGTCAAGGTGCTCAAGGAGCCCAAGGAGGACAAGGTGCTCAGGGTGCTCAGGGACCAGGTGGTGGACAGGGAGCTCAAGGAGGACAAGGTGCTCAAGGAGCCAAAGGAGCGACAGGACCAACAGGTGGTCAAGGTGCTCAAGGAGCTCAAGGAGGACAAGGTGCTCAGGGTGCCCAAGGACCAGGCGGTGGACAGGGAGCTCAAGGAGGACAAGGTGCTCAAGGAGCCAAAGGAGCGACAGGACCAACAGGTGGTCAAGGTGCTCAAGGAGCTCAAGGAGGACAAGGTGCTCAGGGTGCTCAGGGACCTGGTGGAAGTCAAGGAGCCCAAGGTGCTCAAGGACCACAAGGGTTTCAAGGAGCTCAAGGACCTGGCGGAAGTCAAGGTGCTCAAGGGTCTCAAGGAGGACAAGGTGCTCAGGGTGCCCAAGGACCAGGTGGAGCTCAAGGAGCCCAAGGTGCTCAAGGACCACAAGGGTTTCAAGGAGCTCAAGGACCTGGCGGAGGTCAAGGTTCCCAAGGAGCTCAAGGACCTAAGGGTGCTCAAGGTGCTCAAGGACCAGGAGGTGCACAGGGTTTCCAAGGTGCGACTGGAGCTCAAGGGTCACAAGGACCTGGTGGACCACAAGGGTCACAAGGTGCGACAGGAGCCCAGGGTTCAGCCCCAGGAGGTGCTCAAGGAGCGCAAGGGCCTGGTGGTGCTCAAGGAGCACAAGGAGCCCAAGGACCTACTGGACCTACTGGACCCTCCGATATTAGATACAAAACAAACATCAGACCTATTACTCAAGCAATTGAAAAAATTTCCAAAATAAGAGGAGTTAACTTCAATTGGAACGACAAAGTTACCAACCGTGGTCAACTCGACGTGGGTTTCATTGCACAAGAACTTAAACTTGTTTTCCCTGAATTAGTTGCAGGAAGTGAGGATGATGGAAATGTGTTGATTGTTAAATATGATTCTTTAATTGCGGTTTGTTTGGAAGCAATCAAACAACAGAGTGAAATCCTTGATTATAGTGAAAAGAAATTGGAGATTTTGGAGAAGACTTTAGGTGTGTAATATTACTTTTTGTTAATAATATCCCTAATCTCGAAAGTTGTATCGTACAACATACTTAGGAATTTCTTCCAAATTTCAGGATTGAATTTCTTAATCATCTGAACATAATATAAGTAATAAGGCTCCTCTTTCCCACGAGACATGAAGTCAGCCAAATGAGGCATATCTGCTGTCCAGTTTTTCAATGATTTTGGAGTTTCTTCACTTACATGTTCATCATTTACTCTGAAAAGTATGTCTTTACTCAAAGGGGTTAGAGATTCCCCTTTGGCAAAATAGTTTAAAATATTTTTTAGTGATGAGTTCAAGAATTCTAAATTTTCAGGTTTTCTAGTTCTTTTTACCCTTCTTGTAAACTCTTTAACCAATCCCTCTAAAAATTCATTAGAGATTGCAAAAAACTCAACAGGATGACCCCAATAATCTTTATCTGACGTTTCATCATAGGTCATCATATATCTTGGAGACCAATGTACACTTTGAGAAGGGTCTGCTGCGTGTAACATTTCGTGATATAAAGTAAGGTATAGATTTTTTTTCGACTCGTAATATTTCGGATTAACCTCAATAACCATGTCTGCTGGGTCCAAAGATTTTGAAGGTCTTAAATCCATGAAACCAATATAGGAAAGTCTAGGGTTTACGTATACTCTAACTAATCCATCAACACCATTAGCAGTTTTCATGGGAATAACACCCATGAGTTCTTTACGTCTTTGAAGGTCTTTTTTTCTTTCACTCCAAAGTTTTTCAACCATTTTATTAATTTTATCAAGAGTTTCAGGGGCAAACTTATATCTTTTTGCTTCTGCTATTACACTCGACAATATGTTTACGAATTTAATCATTATTGAGGTCGGTTGACCAATCTATATTTATTTTCTTAGGCTTTATCTTACCTGCGTAGGAATCGAAAACATCTCTGAACGGAATCTGAGCTTCTTTTATTCCCTTAATTGCGGTCATTGGGTAATCTATTCCTGTAGATAAATAGGCTTGTATTTCATCATTTACAACATTTTCACCATAACCCATACCACTTATTTTTTTTGATAAGTTTTCTCTAATGTTTGGATTAAGTCTTTCGATGTTTTTGAGTTGTTTGTTTTTGTAGATTGGGGAGGAATAAAATAACCCGTGAGCCACCTCATGAAATATTAGAGATGGGTCTTCACCATTATTTTGGTCGATTCCGATTAAGTAGAAATTATCACCACCGACAATATTTCTTATTGTATCAATAACACTGAACATTATCAGGTCATAATAATTCAAATCGGGTATTAACTTCATACATGATTCAATTGAATCACACGGTATGTTATAACCAGCCCAATCTTCGTGATATGAGAAATAATCCTTTTTGTTTTTTTCTTTGTAATATTTCACATAATCATACCACTTAAAACCTTTACCTCTGAAAGTTTCTGAATCTGACTCATAGAATTCTTGGTATCTCATGAATACTCTAGCTCTCAGTCTATCATCTTTGATGACCAAAGCAAAAATCTTAGGATACATCTCGAATAGTTCAATTTGAGAAAGAATATTGTTGATATTCTTTGGTGGCTTTTTGGAAGGAGAAAACCCTCTCTGTTCCATTAATGTATATTTTATGTATGCCATTAGAAGTGGTCTCCGAAATATTCGTTTATGTTTTTATCAACTAATCTGTGGTCAGGATAATCAGGTGCTTGTGCACTTAGACAATCTTTGTCGGCTTCAAGTATACCAAGAAAACTACCGTGATATTCTAATGTTCCTGAATTACCGTAACCTTTGTTGTTATCTAAGTAATCAACAACAAGTTCCTCGAAGTCTCGGATTGGTAATCTATATTTTTCTACCTTCACATCTTTTTTGTAGGGGTGTTGGGTGTAAACCCATTCACCTTTTTTCGTATCGAAATATTCATCCAGTTCATCGAATATATTTTCATAAACTTCATGTTCGTATGCTGAATTGTATGCACTTGAATGAATTGAATATAAATCACTTTTTATATCACTCAGTTCATCCTTTAACAAGGATTTGATTGACTCATTATTATCGATAATTCTTGCCACATTTTCGGGAGTTATTACCCAAAAATCCTCGTGACCTTGCTCAGCAGCAATTAATTCCATTTCTTCTGTTTGAGGTGATAGTTGCTTACCCTCTAATTCTTTAAGAACTCTTTGTTTAAAGAGTTCCAAATTTTGAGGTGTTAACTCTTCTATTACGTCTCTAACAACATCCTCAGTGGTGTCCCAATAAGGCTCAAAAACATCATCACCTTTAAGAATACTCTCAACGGTGTCTCTACTCATATCATATCTTGCCCCATCACAAAAAAGTCTTGCTAAATCCTCTCTATCTCCTTCCCAATATACTTGGTCTTTGAAATCAATGTCGTTCAACAATTCTTCCATCCACTTGTAAAATTCTGGTTTATCGTTATTATATAACCATATGAGATAATGATTTTGCCATACATCACCGTTACCTGCGTTGTGTGGGTCTATTTCACCCATCAAACCTTTTCTTTTCAGAATAGAAAAAAAAGTGTCGTAATCGTTGAAATACTTTTCGACATCCAAATCATCATTATTGAACATCTCCACAAAATCTTCTAATGAATATTCCATGTATATAAATACAAAAAAAGGGGCAAATTTGCCCCTTTTAATTATGTTTCAGATATCGAGTTTATTCAGGAATGTATCCGTTAGTTTTTTTTTGTACGTTGTAGTATTTTTCAACAGTTTTTTTGATGGACTCCTTTAGTGCATCATTTCTTACCACAGCCGCTTTTTGCATGGCTTCTTGTTGAATTTTCTGTTGCTCAGCGGTTGGTTGAGCTTGATTACCTTTGTTTTTACATCCGCATCCCATAGTGAATAGATTTTTTTTGTTTATAGATATAAATATTACCTTAAACCAATTATAATTACCCAAAGATATTTATTAAATAAAAGTTGATGAAATTTTTTCAAATATTAAAAGAAAGTAGGGTGGAGGACTTCAAACAGAAGTACGGTAGGAAATTTGATGCTCAACAGATACAACAAATAATAGACAATATTCCACAGAAATTTTTGGATTGGGTTGGTAAAAACCTTGATACAATAGGATACCAATCTAACTTTCATTCTTTGGTTCGAACTCTCGGTGATTTCGAAAAAATCGGGTCTAATTTAGATAAAACCGACATCAACGATTATAAATCCCTGAAAGAATTGTTCGATGCAGTTCAAAACTATTCACAGCGACCTAAGAGAGAATATAAAAAGGTTGAGGGTGGCAATGTAGTATTTGATGATGGTAGATATTTTGTTGTGAATCCTGAAACCCATCAGGCATCCTGCCATTACGGAAAAGGAACAAAATGGTGTACAGTTGCAGATTCCGATTACCAGTTTCAGAATTACAATAAAGAAGGTAAATTATTTTACATTTTAGATAGAAATTTGGATTCGGCGGACCCTTTTTACAAGATTGCTTTGTTGAAAAAATTTGATGGAAACAACTCATTTTGGGATGCTGTTGACCAAAGTACTTCATTAGTTTCAGCTCAAATGGGAACGAAAAAATTCGAGGAAATGATGGCTCAGATTGAAAACTACATGAATAGCCAATATTCTGAGCAAATTAAAATATTCAAAGATAAAGAGGAGGCAAAGAAAGAGAAAGAAAGACAAGAGGCACTGAGATTAGCAAGAATATTGAACGATAGAAGGGAGGAAGCTAACGATAGAAGAATTGAAAACGAATGGGAGTTAGGTCCGAATTGTCCTGAAGAAGGTTTGAAAGCACATGCTTTGTTGGAATGGTTATCCGATAATAACGATGTTGAAGTCAAAACTCCTCAGGATAGAATTGAGATTGATAGATTGAAAGGGGAGATTGAAAGATTACAAACTCAGTATGATGAAAGTGAGGATGTTGAAACAGATTTGTTGGATGAAATTAGTGACTTGGAGGAAGAACTAGAGGAACTAGAAAATAAAATTGACGTTTATAATATAATACCTGTAGGTGGATATTATGAAATGGATGAATTTGAAGTGATTGATGCAGGGTTAGATGACCGTAGATATGCGGTGGGTGATGAAGATGAGGTACAAAGAAGTTGTTATGATAAAGTAGATGGTTTAATAGATGATATTGGTTATGAGGGTTTCAGTCGTGGTTTTGCTCAATCTTATATAGACGCTGATGCTGTTGCTAGTCACGCTGAGGACTATTGGTCTGATGATGTTTATAATAACCCTGAAGTTTATTTAGACGAGAGTGAAAGGTTGATTTCAGATGTTCAAGAAAGAGAAATTAGCGTTTTGGAATATAGAATTTCCAAAACCCAAAAAGAGATTGAAAATCTTGAAGAAATTAAAAACGATGATAATGAAGAAGAAATTGATGAAAAGATTTCAGAACTTCAGGATATCACAACCGAGATGGAAGATGAAATTGAATCAATAAAAGACGACCCACAGGGAGATTTCCCTGATGACTTAGTACAAGAAAAGATTGAGGAATTAGTTGATGATGCGAGAAGTGACCCTCAAGGTTTCCTAAATGAACACGGTTTTGATTGGTCAGACTTTATAGACAAAGATGAATTCATTAATGGTGTTATTGACGCTGACGGATATGGACATACCCTCAACGGATATGATGGTAATGCGGATGAGATAAAAGTAGAGGGGACATGGTATTACGTAATGAGAATTGATTAAAAAGAAAAAATTATTATTCTTTTTTAAATGGCTAGACAAAAAAAACAAGCTTTCAAGTTAGACCCTGAATGGATGTTGAAAAAACCTGTGGATTTTGAATTCAACAAGTACACACTTTTGGATTACTTACAGAAATGCGAAAGTAGATTTAATAAATTGGAAATATACCCCGACTTTGTTGAACTATCTTTACACTTAGCAAACATTCAATCACTAGTAAAGGAAAATAAATTACTTCTCACAAACAAAAAATTTGAATCTTGTGATGATGAAATATTACTAAAGGAGTTAGTTCCAAAAAAACCAAGACAACTTTCAGATGATGAATCGAATGAATTAGATAAGACAATAAAATACTCAGGTAATAAGTTATTTGATGCCTTCAACGTAGCAAAGTCCATATGGAATTTAGCTTATGATAATATAGAAGTTTCTTTGAAAAAAAATAAACAAAGACTCTCAGAAAGGAGAGGTTTTGCTTATCATTATAGAAAGACGGAAAATGTTATTACGATATGGGAGTTTGAAATCAAAGCCCCTAAAGATGAGCCACTGAATCACAAAATATATCTAAGACCAATTTATGAGTCTATTCCAAATGAAACAACTTTGATATCGATAATAGAAAATTTTTCATCGTGGAGTTCAGAAGAACACTCGAGAGAGTTTCCAATATTTGAAGTTAGGTCTTTGCAAGATTTTCCGATGGAACAAACATTTATTCCAATAATGAAAAGGAAAATTATGGCATACATTTTCCAGATTGTTAACTTGGAAAAGATAAATAACTTTGACTCTGAGTTATAAGTTTATTATCATTATCCCTATGGGATTCAATAAAAGATATGTGGACCTTGATAGATGTATAAAAGCGCTTGAGAATAATAATCTTAAAGGTTATTATGGTAAAAGTGATATGTTAATCTTTGAAGATGATACTAGTTCATTGATTTATGAACTTTTCAAACAAGGTAAAACCGACTTAGAAATTTTACAAACAATAAATAAAAACATGGAGGAAAAAACCAATGAAGTGTATTAAAGCAATCAGAGAAACAAAAAACACAGAAATCGGACACATTACGCGAATTGATGATGTTGAAGCCGAGGTAAAAGTTAAGTCAGGATATTGGGCTTATGCTCCCAAGTCTGAGTGGAAATTACAAACAAGAAAATCAAAACCTAAGGAAGAGGAACTTGAACAAAAAAAGAAACCTAATCCAAAACAAATGGACGGTCAACCTTCTAACGAACCTTTTGTAAAAACTAGAAAAAAATCAAAATAATGGGAAACGTAAAAAATCATTTAGTAGAAATGCTTCGTTTAGAAGCTGAAGCTCAAAAGGCAAAAGCCCTTTTAACATTAGAACTTTTATCGAATCACGCAAGTGGTATTGGCGACCACTCAACAGGAGACTTCTATAAAAACGCAGAAGAGGCTCTACAAATGTTGGTAGATGCTGATGATAAATTGGAAGCACTCGGGAAATACTTCGCTTAATGAAAAAAATTCTTAAGAAGTTAGATTGGTGGTTCGACTACTATATTGCTTGGATGTTCTACAATGGTAATAAAACTCACAGGTATATAGAATACATGGAAAAAAAGTGGGGTTCTAATGCAGGCACTAAACATATCGGAGAGGAATAAGGTTATTACTTGGACTCCAGCCCACACCGCATCGAGATTAGCGTCAAAAATTTTCGACAACTTTGACTTTGATTCTTATGATGTGAATAAAGGTGGAACCTTTCTAAAAAAAGGTTTTGAGCATAACCATTACATCGGTCTACCCAAGAATCACCAAGAATACAAACTCATTATGACCTGTAGAAATCCCTATACAAGCGTAACTGCGGGTTTCGACGGAGATAATGCCCAAGAAAGATTACAGGTATCTTTGGAGGAAGCCTATCAAGACAAGTACCATTTGGACTTCATGACTTTTTTAAGGTATAGAACACCTGATTATTTTATAAGAGTTGAAAATCTTTTAGAAGATTATCTCAAAATACCTTTCATCAGATATTCGAAATTTTATACCTCAGGAGAAATGCAAAAATTAATTGACGATAATCCTTTTAAAGCGAAAGTTTATATAAAACGACCAATAATAACGCAACAATTGGCGGATTTAATATATTATAATAATTCATATTACTTCGAACTTTTGGGTTACGATAGAAACTCTTGGAAAAAATGAAAAAAATAGATAAAGATTTATTATATTTTTGGACAGCCTTAGTTGTAAGTTGGTTGGTAATAATAGTATATCTACTTAAAAATACTTAACATGAATTCTGAAATTGAAATGGTAAATGGACCCCAACATTA
>SXGQ01828905.1_pt1 | contig 15046 bp, 13 predicted proteins | sample 3178371 | NCBI WGS metagenome assembly SXGQ01 (sample SAMN11356859, study PRJNA531348) | freshwater metagenome | isolation source: freshwater sample F1-20 | place: China: Fuxian Lake, Yuxi | collected 2017-12-25
CCTTGATTTTGGCCATGGGGCGCCTCCGGGTGCGGTGGTCGCTCGGCGACCACGGATTTTGTCACTTGTATTGTACTTGTCAACCTTAGCCCGAGAAGCCACCCCTCGGGCAACTAGTCGCCTATCAATCTGCCACGTCGCTTTACCGGCCGAGGCTCACAAAGACCAAGGCCAAACCAGCGCACGCCATCCCGACGTATTGCGAGCGATTGGCTTTTTCACGATCGAGTCGCAAGGCCAAAATAATCGTGCTCACGGGATACAACGCGGTGATCACCGAAACCAAAGCCAACATGCCTTGGCGGTTTGCGTACACAAACAGAACATTGGCACCCATATCAAACATCCCAGCCCACAAGGCGATCGCTGGGATGCGGCCGCGCCCTAAACCTGCCCGGCGACGGATCAAGATGATCGTGACTGCGATCGAGATTGAGGCGATTCGAGCCGCGAGCAGGGGCCACATTCCCGAGTCCGAAGAAGTGCGATCAAGACACACAAACATCCAACCAAATCCGCAACCCGCCAATGCTGCGACACCAACGATTTTCATCTTTGTTGGCGCGTGCGCAGTTCCTAATGCGCCTGTCACTAAAGCGATACCAACAATCGCAATCACAATTCCGACATAGGCGATGAGCGAGGGACGATCACCAAGAAACAAACCGGTACCAACGGGAAGAGATGCACTCACTACTGCAGCAAGTGGAGCAACGACCGTCATCGACCCATTGGCTAACGCGTAATAAAAAAGCGTCAGCCCAACAAATCCGCCGACTCCGCCAGCAGCACCCCACAACCAGTCGTGGAGTCCTGGCGTCGGATCACCAAGCACTACGAGAAAAACTCCTAACAGCATCAGGCTAAAGATTTGCCCAGCACAGGTCACGACCAAACTGTCAATCTTTCGCGACGCGCGTCCACCGCAATAGTCACCCACCCCGTAAACAAGTGCTGCTGCGGCGGCAAGCAAAATCTCCACGGCACATGGTTAGCACGGCATAAACAGCACAATCGCACTTACTGGCTATGACTTGTGTACTTTTCATGCATGCGCCGTTCCTTCATCGCCATCATCAGCCTCATATCTCTCACGGCTTGCGGTGGTGGTTCCAACGACACAGCGCCTGATACTTCATCTACAAACACTGAGTTGAGCGAGACATCAACTGAGACATCAACTGAGACATCAACTGAGACATCAACGACCTTGGCCACACCCACAACAATCGTGGCTCCATATACGAGTGAGATTTACAGCGACCCCACGCATTGGACTTGTCGCCCCGACATGGCTGACACCTGTGATGACGACACCAGCGTCACCATGATCAATGCCGACGGCTCAACTGAAATTCAAACTTTTGCCGTCGACCCCGATGCTCCCGTTGACTGCTTCTACGCCTACCCGACCGCAAGTGAAGATGTCACTTTGAACTCCGACCTCATTGCCGGCCGTGAGAAAGAAGTTGCGTTTCAACAAGCAGCACGCCTTTCAACGTCGTGTCGCATGTTCGCCCCAACGTATCGCAGCGTAACCTTGGCAGGTCTTTTCAACCCAGCAATTCCTGGCGACAGAACTCAAGCGTGGTTGACACCATTTGAAGACATAAAAGACGCTTGGAATCATTATCTCGCCAATGACAATCAAGGACGCGGCGTTATTTTGCTGGCTCACTCTCAGGGCACCGGACAACTCGTTCGATTGTTGAAAGAGGTCATTGATCCGAGCGAAGCACAAAGGTCAATTTTGATTTCCGCGATCATGCTTGGTGGCGCTGTTGCCGTCCCCGAAGGTGAAGATATCGGTGCAGCAATGCAAAACATTCCGCTGTGTCGCACCAATGAACAAACCGGCTGCATCATGACCTTTGCATCGTTCCGCGACACTGCGCCTCCTCCTGCCAATGCCTACTTCGGCAAGCCCGGCGGTATGGGACAGCCTTCACCAGAAGGAGAAATGGCTGGTTGCACCAACCCTGCGGCATTGAGCGGTGGTACGGGCGTACTGAAGTCAGCCTTCGTGACTGCCGATTGGGCATTCACCGACCCAGCCCTTGCAGCCACAATTACGACTCCATTCATGGGATTCCCCGACCTGCTCGAGGCCGAATGTGTCTATGAAAATGGTTTCTCGTATTTGCAGATCCACACCAATGCTGACCCCAGAGATTCGCGGGCTGATGACTTTGAGGGCGACCTTTCGCCCGAGTGGGGAACCCACGCTGTCGATTGGGAAGTTGCTTCACTCAACATCCTTGATGTCGTTAATGAACAGATCAGTGCCTGGACCACTACTCGCTGACTATGTCAACTAACTGACTCGGTCGTCTGAGTAAAACTCACCTAAGGTACGAACATGCATCACGTTCGTTTTGGTCGTACCGGTCTCAAAGTTTCCCGTCTTTGTCTTGGCACCATGACCTTTGGCTATCAGTGTGATGAAGACACTTCGTTTTCAATTATGGATACCGCAGCCGAGGCTGGCATTGACTTCATTGATACCGCCGACATGTATCCACTCGGCGCTCCCCCCGAACTCTTTGGCCGCACCGAAGAAATCGTTGGCGAGTGGTTGAAAGGTCGTCGTGAAGAATTCATCGTTGCAACAAAATGCTTCTTCCCAACTGGCCGAAAGGCTTGGGAGTCTGGCAACTCTCGTCACAACATCATGCGTTCGGTTGATATCTCCTTGAAGCGTCTCGGCACCGATTACATCGATCTCTACCAAGTGCATTCATGGGATGCTGAAACTCGAGTCGATGAAACTTTGACTGCGATGGAAGATCTCGTGAAATCAGGCAAGGTTCGTTACGTCGGTTGCTCAAACTTCTTGTCGTATCAACTCGCTCGTTCAGTTGGTCGAGCTGAAGTGTTGGGCGTCAGCGGATTTGAGTGTGTTCAACCGCGATACAACATGTTGTTCCGCGAGAATGAGCGCGAACTACTACCTTTGTGTGCCGAAGAAAACATTGCGGTCATTCCTTACAACCCTCTTGCTGGTGGATTCTTAAGTGGCAAGCACATGCGTGGAGCACCGACCGAAGGGGGACGCTTCACACTTGGTTTTGCCGCCGGCCGATACCAAGATCGCTATTGGCATGACCGCATGTTTGACACCGTTGATCAGTTACGTCCGATCGCTGAAGAAGCCGGAGTTTCTATGGCGACTTTGGCTGTCCAATGGGTACTCGCCAACCCAACGATCACTTCACCAATCATTGGCGCAAGTCGTCCCAACCAAATCGTCGATCCCGTCGCTGCCGTCGGCGCACCCATTGATGCTGGTATCAAAGCTCGCATTGACGAGTTGACTCACGAATACCGATTTGGTGACAATGCCCGTTGAGTCAGTTTCTGTCGGGGCACCAGTTCCCGTGAAAACCAAACGGCACTCGTGCAGGCAACTTCACCTGGGCGACGTATCCCCGATCAAAGTCCTGCGCATCAAGCACGACGAATTCAGTTGAGTCGTTTGATCCGTCGTGCACAAAAGTCACTAACCAGCCGTCGTCTTCGTCGCTGCTACCTGGTCGAGCGATAAACACTGGCTCACCTGCTGCTCGCGATACGCCATGATCAAAAACTTTGCGCTCACCAGTGACCAGGTCATGCTTCACAGTTGGCCAGTGCATCGAACCTGGGTCAACCTGAGCGCAATAACCGAAGCGATACATCTGACCAGTCAGTGATCCACGATGTCGGGGGAATTCGTTAGCAGATGAATCAATTGTGGTCACCGACACCCGCTTGGTCATGGGATCTATCTCCCAACGCTTGAGTCGCGGCAATGCGTCGCCGAATGGGCCGAGCAAATCATCACGCAGCATGATGTCGTAGAAACTCACATCGAGCACAACCTTGCCATCAGGCGTGTCGTATGCGTTCATCGGATGGAATACATAGCCAACGGGCACGTCAATCCACACGATGTCCGCCGCGGTTCCTTCGCGAGGCATCAGTCCCACACGATTGCCATACTCGGCATTCCATCTGAATGGGAAACGACCAGCAAACGCCAAGTCCAAATCAACCAATACTGGTTGATCGTAGACAACGACATAACGACCTGTGATCGACATGTCATGCACCATTGACATACCTGGCAAAGGAATATCAACCGTGCGATTCACACGCCCGTCTTTGCCAACGCGCACATACTGCACATGATCCATCCATTCGGCCCACGCGTAAACGATCGCGTGCATCTCGCCGGTCACGGGATCAATTTTTGGATGCGCTGTGAAAGCACCGGGTAAGGTTCCAAAAAAGTCGTTGCGTCCGACTGTTTCAAGATCATCTGTCAATTCCACTGGACAACCACCAGCTTCAACCATCGCCCATGTAGTGCCAGCAAACGAACCGACATTGGTGTTGGGACCAAACGAAGAGTTATTCCAATTTCGTCCCGAGATATCGGGCAACCCTCGCGCTGCGTTCACTGCGGTAGATCCGACATATCGATTGCGATACCACTCGGCGCGCCCTTCACGTAAGCGAATACCGTGCACCATTCCGTCACCCATGAACCAGTGATGAGTCGCTGGGTCAACATCCACCATGGGATTGGGTCCATTGCGCAGATAGCGACCATTCAATTCAGTCGGCAGTTCGCCAATGATTTGCAAGTCAAATGCAGTTACCTCCTCAGATACGGGGGCGTAGTTCCCCGAGAGGTAACGGTTGTGGGCAACAGCATCCGAGGTCAAAGTCATAGACAGTGTCTAGTTTATTCGTGTGACAGCGTCAAGTAACTTGTCCAGAAAACACAAAGCCCCACCGTAGTGGGGCTTTTGGTGGGCATGACGGGACTCGAACCCGGGACCTCTACCATGTCAAGGTAGCGCTCTAACCAACTGAGCTACACGCCCAAACGCAAAATTACCTTACCGCCAAAACGGTGTCCTCGCCCACCCTTGATCTTCATATTCAGGGCGAAATCATCTCACTTCAATCGCAGGGCAACTTCGTTCGCCATCAAGCGGCCTGCTCGAGTCAGCGTGACCTGCCCGTTATTGATCAATACCAATTCGCTCATCAGTTCAAGATCACTGACACTAAAGGAATCAACGGGCACTCCTTCGCGCATCCGTAAAGCCAATTGCAATCCTTCAATGCGTCGAGCATCAGCATCAAGATCTTCACATGACGACTCGGCGCTCTGTCCCGAATCAATCAATTCGATAAAGCGATCGGGTGTGCGAACATTCCACGAGCGTTGACCGTCGTGGTGTGCGTGCGCAGCGCTTCCAAAGCCGGCGTAGTTTCCCTGAAACCAATACAAACGGTTGTGCTGGCATTCACGTCCTGCCTGCGACCAGTTCGACACTTCGTAATTCTCCATGCCCGCAGCGATCAGTAAATCATCAACGACTTCGTACATCTCTGCTTGAACATCATCATCGGGATGTCGACTCGGATCGTCGGCTAATGGAGTGCCGCCTTCGACTGTTAAGCCGTAAGCCGATACATGTGTGGGTTGAAGATTGACAACCGACGCCACAGTTGCAGCCCAATCCTTCACCGATTCACCATGAACGCCATAAATAATGTCGAGGTTGATATCAGCGAAACCAATTTGACGCGCTAGTTCAACAGACCGTTGAACATTTTCAGGATTATGAGTTCGCCCAAGAGATTGCAAAACATGACGTTGCATCGACTGCACGCCAAAACTCAATCGATTCACTCCGCCATCGCGAAAAACCCGCAGCATGTCACTTGTGATGTCATCGGGGTTGCACTCAATCGTCACTTCAGCATCGCCCGTCGTCGGGATACCTTGAAGAACCCTCATTAACGACTCGGGAGGTACCCGCGTCGGCGTTCCGCCTCCAACGAATATTGATGTTGCTGTCGGCATACCTGATTCCACCGCTCGTGAAATTTCGGTCGATAGCGAGTCAAGGTATTTCTCAATGATGTGATCACGATCAGTAAACGTGGCAAAGGCGCAGTAATCACACCGGTGGCGACAAAACGGAATATGAATGTATACGCCGTACCCCGGATTTTCCGCTGTCGCGCGCATTATGTTCTCGGTGACGCGTGAAAAAGAATGCCGATTTCCTCAAGATACGCGCCAACCTCTGCTACTGCCACATCAAGCATGACGGCAATTGCGCGCACATCATCGGCCCGAACTGTCAAGACCTTGCCATTGAAGTCACCACGCTGAACCTGAATCATTGACAGATAGCGAGACAGAGTTGCGAATCCAGGACCATCAATGCTGGCCAACTTCACCAAATCAATTGCCAGCTTGGTTGAAGCCGTCGACGAACGACCATCGGCAAGTTCAACCTCTTTTGGCAATAACTGCTGAATCGGTACATCGTAAAGATCAGCTAAACGTCGCAGACGAGGCAGAGAAATTGATCGCTCTCCCCTTTCGTATGCTCCTAGAACAGACGCCTTGAACTCTTCGTGCGAATTAACTTCAACCTCTTGCAACGACAATTTCTTCTGTCGACGAATAGCCCGAAGCCTTTCGCCAACCCGAACGTTGTATTCAACCGAGAGTGCGTCGTCTTCGTCTGGGACTTGCAGCGACCTGTGGGGTTTCCTAACCATGCAGCGACCTCATATGACTCAACATCACGCCAGCAGCCACCGCCGCGGTTTCGGCCCGCAAGATTCCGCCAGGTAGTGAAACACGACGAGTCATCAGATCCATTTCCTGATGTGTAAAGCCACCCTCTGGACCAATCACAATTGTTGACAGGCTCGCGTCAGGGGCCTCGCCTTCAGGGTCGGCGACAGCAAGATGTGGTCCGTAGGTTTCCACGAATTTTTCAATGGACGGACACACATCATGAATCGTCGGTATGAAAACTGAACGACTTTGCATGGCGGCCTCACGGGCAATCTTTTGCCAGCGCACTTGATTCCTGGCACCCCTGTCGCTATCCCAACGAACGATGGAACGCTCGGTAATGATCGGAACAATGTGATCAATCCCCAGTTCAGTTAATTTCTGAATCACTAAATCGGGTTTATCGCTTTTGGTCACCGAAAATGCGACCGTCAATGCACGTGGGTTGATCTCGGTCTGCACCGTTGAATCATCAGCGGATAGCACCGCCGACATCGCGTAGTGACAGATGCGCCACGAACCGCGTCCGTCACTGACCGAAACCTCTTCACCACTTCGCAGACGCAGCACCTTGGCCAAGTGATGAAAATCATCATCGTTTAAAACTGGCGCATTGATATCAATCACAAACGCGTGAGCCGCGGCACGACGCCGCTCGATCATGAGAATGCCGACTTGATTCGAGAGAAAAAACCTTTGTCTGCTGGCGCAACATCTTCGCCGCGCTTTTCTGCGAATGTCCGCAGCAGTTCTGATTCGTCATCGGACAATTTGGTCGGCACAACCACTTTGACTACTGCGATCAAATCACCTCGGCCAGTTGACTGCAATCGAGGCACACCACGCTTCTTGAGCACGAACTGCTTACCGGGTTGTGTTCCGGCAGGAATCAACAAAGTTTCCTCGCCATCAAGAGTTTCAAGTTCAAGTGAAACGCCCAGTGTTGCTTGGGCAATTGAGATTTCAACTTCTGTTACAAGGTTGATGCCATCGCGTTCGTACATTGCGTGCGGCTTCACCCGCAGATGCACGAACAAATCTCCGGCTAAACCACCTCGTTGGCCAACAGCACCACGGCCCGTCAAGCGCAACGTCGATCCAGTGTCAACACCAGCCGGAACATCTACTTGGAAAGTCTTTTCGGTGATCACTCGGCCCTCACCGCTACATGTTGCGCAAGGAGTTGCAATGATTTGGCCAAAGCCACGGCAGCGTTGGCAGACCTGCATCGAGACCATCTGTCCCAGCAGGCTTTGACGTATGCGCTGAACTTGGCCGACCCCGTTACATTCCGAACATTTCACTGGTTGAGTACCCAAACCTGCACCCGAACCCGAACAGTCGTCGCATACTAGAGCCGTGCGCACACTCACCGGAACATTGGCACCGAAGACCGCTTGTTCAAATGAGAGATCAGCAACGACTTCAAGATCTTGCCCGCGTGGCGGACCTGCCGGACCACGCTGTTGACCAAATGGACTGCCACCGAAAAATGATTCGAAGATATCGCCGAGACCACCTCCCCCGCCAAAGAAATCTCCGCCGGCACCGGCACCAGCCACTCCCGCTTCACCAAAACGGTCGTAGCGAGCACGTGAATCGGCATCAGACAAAACTTCATAAGCCTGAGCGACCTGTTTGAACTTTTCTTCGGCGATGGCATCTCCGGGATTGGCATCAGGGTGAAATTGACGGGCTTTGACGCGATACGCCTTTTTAATTTCATCGGCTGAGGCATCGCGCCGCACCTCGAGGAGTTCGTAGTAGTCAGCCATCATCGTCGCAATTCTACAAAGGTTATTTTTCGATCACGACTGCTTAGCTCTCGCCGAGTCGTCGACCCAACCGGTCTGAAACAACCTCAACGGTCGCAAGTGCTTGTGGATAGTCCATCCGGGTTGGTCCGAGTACCCCGATTGTTCCAAGTTGCTCACCGTCAACCACAACTGGAGCCACCACGACCGAACAGCTCGCGAGCGGCTCAATTCCGTGTTCGGCCCCAATGGACACACTGAGACCTCGATCAAGAATGTCTCGCACCAGGGTCACGACTAAATACTGCTGCTCTAACGTTTGCAAAACCTGTCGCACCACATCGACAGCTTCAAAGGCAGAAGCCATTGAAGATGCTCCTCCGACAAACACCGAGTCGTCTGAGCCAACATGGCGTAGTGCCGCCGAAGCCTTTTCACAAATTGCGTCAACTCCGGCATCACCGCTCTGCGGGATATTACGTGAATCGACGATTCCGTGACCGATGAGGTGACGTTGCATGTGCACAGTCGCAGCCCCAAGCCGAGTCTCCGATACTTCGGCATCAAATTCAAGGTGTTCGCTTTCAACAGAACCATTTGACATCACCGCTACCACCATGGCCTGACGCGCGGAAAGACCAACAATTTGCACGGCTCGGATTTCGGCACGTTCAACTTTGGGACCAAGTACAACCGATGCGTAATTTGTGAGACCCGCAACTAAGTGGGACGTGCGGGCGAGAAGTTCTTCCATGCGACCATGAGCGCCGTCAAAGAAATCTCGCACCTGACTGACTTTCACATCATCAAGTCGTCCGGGCTGGCTGAGATGGTCGACAAAAAATCGGTAACCCTTGTCGGTTGGGATGCGTCCAGCCGAGGTGTGCGGCTGAGCCAAGAAACCTTCTTGCTCAAGAACTGCCATCTCATTACGTACCGTGGCCGAAGAAACATTGATGTCAGGAGCGGTCGCAATATGAGTTGAGCCAACGGGCTGCCCAGTGCCGATGTATTCCTGCACTACAGCTCGCAGAATCGCGGTCTTTCGGTCGTCCAGCATGACATTAGTAATCTAGCGCACCAAACCCGACGACTCAGGTCCCTTCAACACCAATGGCCTTATAACGAGCCAGAGCCTCATCGCGTTCGGCATGGTGGTCAACAATTGGCGCCACGTAACCGATGGGTACCCCGGCCCCCTTGCGCTTTGAGTCGTGAGGAGCGTGAATCAGCGAACTTGGTAATGATGCAAGTTCAGGAACAAAGCGACGCACATAGTTACCTTCAGGGTCGTAGCGCTCACCCTGCAGCATCGGATTAAAGACTCGAAAATACGGCGCCGCATCAGTTCCAGTGCCAGCGGTCCACTGCCAGCCGTGTGAATTGCTGGCGATATCACCGTCGACGAGATGCTTCATGAAAAAGTTGGCACCCCACTGCCACGGAAGGTGCAGATCCTTCACCAAAAAACTGGCAACTATCATACGCACACGATTGTGCATCCAACCGGTTTGCAGCAATTCGCGCATGCCCGCATCGACGATCGGATAACCCGTTTCACCACGGCACCATGCCGCAAATCGTTCTTCCGCAACCGGGCCTTCATCGTGTACAAGACCATCCAGTTTGCGATTGAGATTCTTCCAACCCGTATCGGGGAAACGGAACATCACGTCAGCGTAGAAATCGCGCCAAGCCAACTCGCTACGGAACACATTGTGCGATGGCCCCGGAACAAGATCGGCTAACAATTGCCGAGGATGGACAATCCCCCAACGTAAGGCAGCCGACAAACGACTTGAGCCATTCACCGACGGATCATTGCGACGATCGGCGTAACCATCAAGACCATCAACACCGCGCAAGCGATACTCGTTCCATTGGTCATGCACATCTTCTTCGTTGCTAGGTGGCAATTCAAATTCAATTTCTGGACGTACGGGAGGACCTTCGCACGGAACTGTTGGCGCTCCAAACCATTGGGGATCTTTCGGCGCATGTAGAGGCGCCGACCAACCATTCGCTAACCAACGCTTTGAATACGGCGTGTACACCGAGTACGACAACCCATCATCTTTGGTCACCACGCCAGGGTCAACTGCGTAAGGCGAGCCAACACCGTGTAATCGCTTACCAAGATCTTTGAGACGCTGCCCCACCTCGGTATCGCGACGACGACCGTACGGAGCGAAATCACGCGCCACGTAGACATCGTCTGCCCCGACCTCATTGGCCAAAGCCACGATTACATCTGCGGGATCACCATGGCGATACACCAAAGCCCGCCCCATCGAGTTATCAAGCGCATTCAATGCATCACACATGTACGCGACACGCGGCGCCCCAGCATTTTTCAAAAGATTTGGATCAACAACAAAAACAGGCACGACATCGGAGTGTTCGGCAAATGCACGAAGCAGCGCTGGATTATCGGTGAGTCGCAGGTCTCGGCGAAACCACATAATCGCACGCGTCATTGTTATTCCTTACAAATCTGGGAAGCGCAAACGAATTGCGTTTCCGTGAGCTGGGAAACCTTCAATATCCGCAAGCGCCAAAATTGTTGGTGCCAAACGACGTAATGCCGCATTGTCAGCGCGAGCGATTGCGGTGCGCTTCAGGAATGCATCAACTGTGACTCCGCTCGTGACTCGCGCGTACCCATTAGTTGGCAATGACGCTGGTGGACCCAAAACGAAGTTGCCCGCTGAAAACGGCGTGTCTTGACCGATCAGAATTTCTCCGGCGTGAACGAGCATCTCGATCACCGACTTTTCAATTTCAGACCGCACAACTAATTGCAAGTGCTCTGGCGCAAACTCGTTGGCAACGAGCGCAGCCTCGGTCATATCTTTCACCAGTACGCAGCCACCGTTGATACCTAGCGATGACGCAGCAGCTTCGGCTCGCACTTCGGGCAGCAACGCAATCTGCTTCACTAATTCAATTTCAGTTGCGGCAGCCAATGAGGCACTTGTCGTAATCAACAATGTGCAGCTATCGGTGCCATGTTCGGCTTCAATCAACAAGTCGGCAGCCAATCGGACTGGGTTGGCCGAATCGTCAGCGATAACAACACTTTCGGTTGGCCCAAGCGCCATTTGTGTCGCGGTTCCGTAGCGCTGCACCTCAAGTTGTGCGACGGTGACCGGCAACGAACCTGGTCCCATCAGTTTGACCACTCGCGGAATTGATTCTGTTCCAAAGGCCAGAGCGGCCACACCTGCTGGACCATTCACCCGGAAGATTTCGCGCAGCCCTAGTTCGCGCGCCACGGTGATGACCACTGGGTCAACTGCGCCATTGGCGCCAGGTTGCGGTGGAACGACGACTGCAATGTTTTTGACTCCTGCAACAACCGCTGGCGTGCCGAGTTGCGCAAGAACACTTGGGTAACTGGCTTTGCCGCTCGGACAGAACAAACCGGCCGAAGCAATTGCACTGACGCGCTCGCCCACCATCAACCCGGGATCGCTTTCAAATTGCCAGTTTCCAAGGTGGCTCAAGAGTTGCTCATTGAACCGTCGAATGTGATCGACCATGTCGGTAATTGCAACACGTAACGCTGGATCAACTTTTGCGGGGGCTGACTCCCATTCGTCATCGCTGACGCGTAGCCCCGATGGAGATACCGAGACTTTGTCGAATTTGGCGAGAGCATCACACACTGCGGTATCGCCCCGTTCACGCACATCAAGCACGAGTGCCGAAATCTGTTCGCGCAGTTCGGTGGTGATGACCTTGTTCAGATCACGGTCAACTAATGCCGATCGTTGAGCCGCATCAAGTTGCAACCATGTCAATTGACGAAGTACCGAAGAACGCGACATCACCGCTCAGAGTACTAGGGCTTTTGAATTTGGCGAAGTTGTTTTCAAGAAGTACACCACAATCATCAAAATCAACAGCGACAACAAACTTCCGTACGCGAGCGACCACTCTGGGCCCGCCCAGTCGGCAATCAGACCGGTCACTGGCCCACCGATGGGCGTCGAACCCAAGAAGGCCACCGCCGACAGAGCTAACAAACGTCCGCGCATATCGGACGGACTCTGCTGTTGCACGAGTCCGTTGAACGATGACAAGAAGATCGCTCCCCCAATGCCCAATGGGATTGCCCCTACGAACGCCAACCAGCCTGAGGGGGCCCACGCGACCATCGGACCCGAGACGCCGAGCAGGACAACACTGCCAAAGAACAACTTCAGCGACGCTTCTTTACGCGACGCCGAGTACAGCGAACCAGCAACACTCCCGATACTCAAGACCGACAACACCCAGCCAAACCAGCGATCATCGCCCCAGCGGACCGCGCTCAACTTGGGCAAAGACACCGAATAGTTGAACGCAAAAGTGCTTACCACTACCAGCACAATGTGTAACGACAACAACTGGCGATTGCCACTGACGAAACGCAGTGCATCGCGAACAGGCGTGCCCCCTCGCGCAGCCTTAGGCGAACTAAACATCAAATGGCGATTAATCATCATCAACGACGCCAGCACGGCCACAAATGAGATGCCGTTAATCGTGAACAACCACGCAGTACCCAATGGACCAACCAATGCCGCCGCTAACGCTGGTCCAAAAATACGTGAACCTGTCATTACTGCCGTGTTCAACGCCATCGCATTGCTGATGTCGTCGGGTGGAACTAGTTCAACAACCAATCCCCGGCGTGCGGGGTTATCAAAGGCATTTGCAAAACCGAGCAATAACGACAACGCATAGACAACGGGCACCGTGACCAAGCCGGCGAAATCCAAAACCCCCAGCAGTAAAGCTTGCGCCGTCATCAAAGATTGCGTCAGCAAACACATCCGCCGCTTATCGCGCCGATCAGCAACAGCACCCGCCCATGCGCCAAAAATGAGCATCGGAAAGAATTGCATGGCGACTGTAATACCGAGGTCGGTCGCTTTACCCGTGAGGCGATAGACCAAGATCGACATGGCAGTTGACTGCAACCACGACCCAACGTTAGAGAAAAGTAACCCACCAAAGAAAAGACGGGCGTTGCGGTTCTGCAACGAACGAAAAGTTTGTGACGAACCCATGGGGTTCAGTCGTCCAGTTTTAAGGCCGATATGAAAACGTCACCAGGCACTTCAACGCGCCCGATCGCCTTCATTTTCTTCTTGCCTTCCTTTTGCTTTTCGAGCAACTTACGCTTACGTGTAATGTCACCGCCGTAGCACTTTGCTAACACGTCTTTACGCTTTGCTTTGACGGTTTCGCGAGCAATGACTTTGCCACCGATGGCGGCCTGAATCGGCACGTCAAACATCTGGCGCGGAATCAGTGTTTTCAATTTTTCGCACATGCGCATGCCGTAAGTAAACGACTTGTCGCGATGCACAATCATTGAGAAGGCGTCAGCAATGATGCCGTTTAGAACAATGTCAACCTTCACAAGATTGCTGCGCTTGTAACCATCAAGTTCGTAGTCAAGACTGGCGTAACCCTGTGAGCGACTCTTCATCTGGTCAAAGAAGTCAACGACCACTTCAGCTAATGGGATTTTGTAATGAAGTTCAACGCGCTCAGGCGATAAGTACTCAATCTTTGACATGTCACCACGTCTCGACTGGCATAATTCCATCAAAGTTCCGGTGTAATCCTTCGGAGTAATGATGCTCACACGGAAATACGGCTCTTCGATGTAATCAATATTCTGCGGAGGAGGAAGATCGGCCGGGTTGTCAACAACTTCAACCTCACCGTTGGTTTTCATGACTCGATATTCAACGCTTGGAGCAGTAGCGATCAGCGACAAACCAAATTCCCGTTCGAGACGTTCTTTAACGATCTCCATGTGCAACAAGCCAAGGAATCCACAACGGAAACCAAAACCGAGCGCACCTGATGATTCGGGTTCGTAGGTCACGCTGGCGTCATTGAGTTTGAGTTTTTGCAGACTCTCGCGCAGGTTTTCAAATTCGGCGCCATCGATTGGGTACAGACCACAAAAGACCATGGGCTTTGGATCGCGGTAGCCGGGCAGTGCTTCGGTTGCGGCCCTGCCGTAAATCGTGACAGTTTCACCCGAACGAGCCTCGGCGACATCTTTGATACCTGCGATCAGATATCCCACTTCGCCAGGTCCGAGTTCGGCCACTGGAGTCGGCACGGGGCGACGAACGCCGATTTCAATGATTTCTTGTTGCGTGCCAGCCTGCATGAACTGCACCCGAGCGTTTGAGTTCAAACGACCGTTCATCACTCGGATTGATGACACCACACCGCGGTATTGGTCGTACTGGCTGTCAAAGATCAACGCCTGCAGCGGTGCATCAAGATCGCCAACGGGGGCTGGAATGTGTTCACAGATGGCATCGAGAAGTTCGGGAACTCCGGCTCCGGTCTTGGCCGAAATACGCAGGATGTCGCTGGCTTTAATGCCGAGCACGTTTTCAATCTCTTGGGCGTACCGGTCGGGATCGGCTGCGGGAAGATCGATCTTGTTCAAGACCGCCACGATCTCGAGATCATTCTCAAGTGCCAAATAGCAGTTCGCCAGAGTCTGAGCCTCAATGCCTTGTGCAGCGTCGACAACCAACACCACGCCCTCACACGCAGCTAACGAGCGACTGACTTCGTAGCCAAAGTCAACTTGGCCGGGGGTGTCAATCTGGTGCAGCGTGTAACCCTTCCTGTCTACACGCACATTTTGAGCCTTAATGGTGATGCCACGCTC
>SXGQ01100170.1_pt1 | contig 15043 bp, 17 predicted proteins | sample 3178371 | NCBI WGS metagenome assembly SXGQ01 (sample SAMN11356859, study PRJNA531348) | freshwater metagenome | isolation source: freshwater sample F1-20 | place: China: Fuxian Lake, Yuxi | collected 2017-12-25
TATCAGCATATAAAATGATTTCAAATTACAAAAATAAGGATTTTACTAATCTGTAGTGAAAGTTTTATTTGTTTACAAACCTTATTTTGAAAATGACTTCGATTCAGGAAGTATGCAAGAAAAAATAAGAGGATCGTTTCACTGTGCTTTTGGTGAAAACAATCCAAACTATGAATTTGATGTAATTCATTTCGGTCTAGCTCCTGGTCTTATAAACACACCAAAAGAAATGAATGAAGAAATCATTCGACGTGATTTTGATGTGTGTATCGTAAGCGAAGAATTGCACTTTTCTGTCGAAATGAATGTAATTAAAAGATTAGGCAAAAAGTTGTTTTTATGTTGTTGGGATAATTTTATTGCTACAGACCCAGATATGCATATTAATTTTCTAACAATGATGAAAATGCCTAGAATTTGGGGGGAACATAAATGGCCAATTCCTTTAGCAGAGGCTTCACAATATTGTAATGTACTTGCAGCTGATTATGGTAAGGGAGAAATATTTCCAAACGTTTATGGTATTGGTAATGCTTTAGACACAAGAATCTACAACACGAACAATACGTATGAAAAAAATAGAAATATAAACGTCGGTTTTAATGGGACTTTTTACACAGCTGAAAGAGATCGATACTTTGAAATTTTTCGCAAAACAGATATACCTATAGAATTTACTGGCTCTTGTAATAAAACTATTTTCCCTGCCCAAGTTCTATCAGATGAAAATTATGCTGATATATATAAAAGAACAAAAATATCTTTACAATTTACAGAATCAATTTTTGGCCCTAATAATAAACAACGTAAAGGAAGACCATTTGAAATAGCAGCTTGTGGAAGTTTTATGTTATCAACTTATCCAGAAGCCTATAAATTTGGTAATTCAGAGTGGTTTACTGAAGGCGTACACTATGATTCTATTGATGAATCTAATTGTATTGATAAAATTGAGTATTATCTTGCTAATCCTTCAAAAAGGATTGCTATGGCTGATGCAATGCATAAACATTTTCTTGATCACTACTCTCCTTTGCAGTGGTGGAAAGATATATTTAAATGGGCAGGAGCAGAATGAAAAACACATTTGAAAATAAAAAAGTTTTAGTCACTGGTGGTTCTGGAATGATTGGCAGACAACTTGTCAATTTGCTGCTTGAGAAAAATGCTATTGTTCATATTGCAGATTTGAATGAACCAAAAGATATAAACGGAGAAGTATTTTTTCATTCAGTTGACTTAAAAGAATTTTCACAGTGTAAATCGATTTGTCACGGAATGGATTATGTGTTCAATCTTGTTGGAATCAAAGCATCTCCCAAGGCTTGTTTAGAGCAACCAGCAAATATTATGGGCCCAATGATTCAATTTAATACTAATATGTTAGAAGCTGCAATGTGGGCTAATGTTGATTGGTATCTTTATACAAGCACAATCGGAGTATATCAACCAGCACCGATTCTAACTGAAAATGATTTATGGCAAACAGTTCCTTCTAAAAATGATTGGTATGGTGGTTGGGCAAAACGAATGGGAGAAATGCAAATCGAAGCATTTGAAAAACAATATGGTAGCAGTAAGTGTTCTATTGTAAGACCAGCTAACGTATACGGAGAATTTGATAATTTTGATTTGGCAAGCGCTATGGTAATTCCGTCTCTAATACGCAAAGCCGATGAAAATGAAGTTTTAGATGTTTGGGGTGATGGTTCCCAAGTTAGAGATTTTATCAACTGCAAAGATGTAGCTAGAGGTATGTTATATGCAGTTGAAAATAAAATTACTGAACCTATAAATCTAGGCAGTGGTTCAGGTGTGGCTATAAAGCAAATTGCAGAAATAGTATCAAATTATTTCAATAAACAAATTCAATGGAATCCTACTGGTGTTGTTGGAGATGCTGTAAGAATTTTAGATATGGCAAGAGCAAATGGATATGGTTTTTATCCTCAAATCAGTATAGAAAAAGGTGTTATTGAAACCATAGAGTGGTATTTGCAAAATAAAAATATTATTTGCAGAAGGTATAATAGTTTACAGAGTTAACTTATTATGTCAAATTTTTATTCAGGAAAAAACGTACTTGTGACTGGAGCTGCTGGAATTACTGGACAGGCAGCTGTCAGAAGACTTTTGCAAGAAGGAGCTTTTGTAAGGGCTGCAGTTTATAATAATCGTAAACTTGATTTATCTCATCCAAATTTGTCTATAGAGAAATTTGACTTGATGGATCATTCCCAGTGTATGAAAGCACTCGATGGTATAGATATTTGCATTAATTTAGTTGCATATATTAGAGGAGCAAAAGGTCAATCTGATTCAAAAAATCATCTTGATTTAGTAAGAAATAATTTATTTACATCAATTAATATGATTGATGCTGCAGTAAGAACAAAAATTGATAGATTTGGTTTTGTTGGCAGTTCTACAATGTATCCAGATGTTAGCCATCCTGTAAACGAAGACGAAGCATTCGATGAAATTCCTCACACTGTTTATCGAGGGGTTGGCTGGATGAAGAGATATTGTGAACAAGTTATCAAATATTATCAAGATATATCACCAGTAAATTTTGCAGTTACTAGAACAACAGCTATTTACGGTCCTTTTGATGCTTTTGATGACAATGGACACGTAATCCCTCAACTAATTTTGAAAGCTGACTCAGGAATGAATCCTTTTGAAGTTTGGGGAGATGGAAATCAAATCAGAGATTTTGTTTATGTTGATGATGTTGTAGATGGATTATTAACTGTTGTTGAAAAAAGTCCAAACGCAAGACCATTCAATGTTGCCTCTGGAAAAGCTACTACTGTCAGAGAATTAGTAGAAACAATTACAGATTTGTATGGTTATTCTCCTAAATTTGAATATGACATAACTAAACCTTCTATGATCCCTATTAGACTCGTAGATACATCAAGAATCAAAAATGAACTTGGTTGGACTGCAAAAGTTGATTTGAGAACTGGTTTACAAAAAACAATCGATTGGTATAAAGATAATAGAGGTTTATATAAATGAAAAAAGCACTTGTAATCACTTGGGAAAAGTACCAAGATCATGAACTAATTTATCCTTATTATTCATTGATGGAACACGGCTTTACAGTTGACATTATGGCAAATAAAGTTGGAAAAATTTGGGGTAGTCTTGGAACTCATATGCCTTGTACTCGTGAAACAACTGAATTTTTAGATGATGCCAATATTGTTAAGTCTTTGGAAGAATATGAAGTTTTGTTAGTTCCTGGTGGTGTTAAGGCTCTTGAAAAAGTCAGACAAGAAAAGGGCGTTCTTGAATTTATTAGAAGATGGAACGCAATGGGCAAGACAATTTTCTGTATCTGTAATGGTGCTCAGTTATTAATTTCAGCAAAAATTTTAGAAGGCAGAACAATGTCAGGATATTATTCTATTGATGTTGATATCGAAAACGCTGGAGCAACTTACGATAGAAGTCCAGTTGTAGTAGATGAAAATATTATTTCTTGTCCGCATTACGACTTTATGGGCGCTTGGTTGAACACTGCATATAAAATTCATGAAAATAGAATCTCACGCTAATAATATTGTTCAAAAACCTTGGGGCTACGAATATCTTGTTTACGAGAATTCAAATGTAGCCCTTTGGTTCTTGTATATAGCTTATAATCAGCAAACATCATTTCACGCTCATCCTAATAAAACTACAGGACTTATTATTTTAGATGGTGAGGCAAAAATAAGTTTTTTCGATAATGAAATCAAAGCTTCAAAGTTAGAAAAAGTTTCAATTAGAAAAGGTTTTTTTCACTCAACAAAATCTACTTCTGTAAATGGAACATTTTTATTCGAAATTGAAACGCCTAATAACAAACTAGATTTAGTTAGACTCAGAGACAATTATGGTAGAGAAGGCAAACCTTACGAAGATAGTGAGTATGAGTTTCCAAAAAAAGATGATTGCTTGTCAATACAGTTATTAGAAAATAAAGAAATAAATTTTTGTAATTGCAAATTGAAATTGCAAAAATTAAGTGCTATTGATGATTTGTTTATTTTTGATGAAAATACAAATGTTATGTTTTTAGAGGGCGGATTACTTACAGATTATGATGTCAAAGTAATCAATCCAGCTGATATTGTCAAAGTCAAGATTGTAAAAGAGTTAGCAAAAGCTTTCGATAAAATAGCGTCTGACACATATGTAATGATATTTTTGAACAATGAGTAATTTTGAGCTAGAAACCTTCAATAAGATTTCCTTTTGTAGACATTTTGAAAATTATGTTTACAAAAAGATTCAAGATAAGACAATAAAGTTTCCAGTTTATTTATCGGCAGGACAAGAAAGCACCCCTTGTTCTATTGCTACGTATTGTGAGCAAATTAATAAAGAACCTAATATTTTTATCCAACATAGAGGGCATTCAACATACTTAGCATTTGAAGCCGATCCTATCCAACTAATTGATGAACTTTTGGGTTTAAAATCTGGATGTGCTTTTGGAATGGGCGGCTCTGCATCAATTCAATCTATAGAGAAAAATATATTTGGTCATGATGGACTTATGGGATCTCAAGTTCCAATAGCAGTAGGTCATTGTTATGAAACTAGAGAACCCACAATAGTTTTTATGGGTGATGCCTCTGCAGAAGAAGACTATGTTGGTTCTTCAATTGGATGGGCTTCTACTAAAAATCTTCCTATTTTGTTTGTAGTTGAGGATAATAATTTGTCTATCTTAACTGAAAAGAAAGTAAGAAGAAATTGGAATATGCACGAATTGGCTCATGCATACAAGGTAGAGGCATATGATATTGATGATAATCCATTTGAAATCGTAAATCATCTTTCAAGTGTATTTATTAAACCTTTATTATTAAATATTAGAACCATAAGAAAATATTGGCACTCTGGAGCGGGTACTGATGGAGATTATTTTGACAGATACGAATGGTTGAAAAAAACATTACCTCCAGAAGCTTTAGAAATTGATGAAATGAACAAAAACAAGGTAGAAGCACTATGGCAATCACGCTTAGAGAAACTATAAAGTCTATAGTTCAAGAACACCTCTTGAACAAAAGAGGCAAAGCTTATGGACAATGTCTTACAGCTGTGGGTTGGGTTGGTGGAACATTGCCAGAGCTTTATGAAGAAGATGGGATGGTTGAGCTGTCTATGGCTGATGTAGCTGGTGGAGCTATTGTTGTAGGTACTGCATTAGCCGGAAGTAAGCCTATTTACATTGTCAGATATCAAGGTTTCCAATGGTACAACTGTGTTTCTATTTTAAATTATGCAGCGAAAAGCAAAACATTATGGAATCGTTCTTGTCCAGTTTTAGTTAGATCAATTGCTATGGAAGGTGGCATTGGCCCTGTAGCTGGCTCTTCACATCATGCTTTGTACTTAAGGATGCCAGGAGTTAAAGTTGCATCTCCAATGACACCCAAAGAATATGTTCAAGTATATGAATCTTTTTTGAGTGATGACGTTCCTTACTATGTTTCAGAACATCGTAAAAGTTATGATAACATATATGATCTCGAGTGTGATGCACAATATGAAAATCCAGATTTTACAGTTTTTTCAGTCTCTATTACTCGATTTGAAATGAAAATGCTCAAAGAGATTGCTGTTGAAAACAATTTAAGACTGAATATATTTCATCTTTTATGGTTGAAACCGCTTCATGTAAGCGAAGATCAAATAAAAAGTTTAAAAAATTCCAAATATGGTGGACTTGTAGTTGATGATGATTATGAAGAAGGGTCTCAATCAATAATAGCCTCTGTTTTAAATCAGATGTCAGAAAAAGTAGTGTATACACAAGGACTTAAACCAAAAACTGCTGGATTTAGTCCTGAAGTTGATAACCTTCCACCAACATACAGCGAAATTTATTCGAAGCTTGTAGAAATAAAGGAATCTAAATAATGTTCTACCTACCATTAATGAATGACAATATCGATAAAGAAGATATTCAATGTGTAGTAGATTTTTTATCTCAAGACAATATTCCAAAGTTAACAAATGGTCCGAAAGTAGTTGAATTTGAAAATGCTTGGGGAGAGTGGTTAGGAACAAAATACAACCTCTTTGTTAACTCAGGTGCTTCTGCAAATGAATTAACAATGCTCGCTCTTGCTCATATTATTGGAGAAGGGGAAATTATTGTTCCGCCCCTGACCTGGATTTCTGATATATCTTCTGTTTTATTCGCTGGTCATAAATTAGTTTTTGTTGATGTAAACTTCAATAATCTATCTTTTGATATTGAAAAGCTCAAGGAAGCAATAACTCCTCAGACTAAAGCAATATTCCTCACTCATGTACTTGGTATTAATGGTCTTACTGATGAGCTAATAAATCTTTGTGAGAGCAGAGATATTATTTTGATTGAAGATGTATGTGAATCTCATGGCACAACATTTAAAAACAAAAAAGTAGGAAATATAGGTTACGCAAGTAATTTCAGTTTTTATTTTGCTCACCATATGTCAACTATTGAAGGTGGGATGATTAGTACAAATAATCATCAATTTTATCAGGTTTGCCGTGCATTAAGATCTCATGGTATGACAAGAGAAATGACTGATTCAGAAATGAGACAGCAGATTATAGATTCAAATCCAGACTTAAATCCTGATTTTATTTTTCTTAGGCCAGCGCATAATTTTAGAAGCACAGAAATAAATGCAGTTATTGGTTTGTCTCAGTTAAAGAAGCTTGACGAAAAAAACCAAGAACGTAGAAAAAACTTTGATTTATTTATATCTAATTTGGACGCTGAAAAATATCAAACTTGCCTTGATACTAATGGAAATTCTAACTATGCTTTCATTATTATTTTGAAACACGCAGATATGAAAAAGCGTGATTCTCTTGAAAGTAATTTAAAAATTAATGGAATTGAATTTAGAAGAGGACTGTCTGGTGGTGGCAATCAAATGAGACAACCTTTCTTTAAATCTGTATACAAAGATTTTTCCAATTTTCCAGTGACAGAGCATATACACAACTACTCTTGGTATGTTGGTAATTACCCAGGATTAGAAGAAGAAAAGATTTTGAAATTACTTGAAGTGTTAAATCAAGATTGAGAACGATAATAATCTAAAAGAAGCTTGACACTGTCTTCTGAAGAATACTTAGGTACAAATCCTGTTTTATTTACAAACTTAGATACATCTGGAATTTGAAGGGTGACATCTACAGGGCGAAGTAAATCAGGATTTTCTTTTGAAACAATTTTACAATTTGCTTGTTTTTTGAGTTCTTCCAAAAAATCACCAACTCTAATTGGCACTATAGAACCAATATTGTAAGCTTCTCCCAAATCGCATTCAAGCGCAGCAACCCAATAAGCTTCAACAATATCTCTAACATCTAATAGTGTTCTTACAGAGTCCAAATTCCCATGATATAAGACATCTTGTTTCCCACGCTCAATATCAACTATTTGTTTAGCAAATGCACTTGAAAAAATGTCAGGTCTTCTTGGATTTATATAACCAAAAGCACGAGTGATAACACAAGGAATGTCATAAGAACGAAAATATGACTTAACTAATTTTTCTTGAGTTAATTTGCTTATTGCATAAACATTTACAGGATCTATACTTTGAGATTCTTTGATTGGAATTTCATCTTCTTTTACTTGTCCATAAATCTCAGAAGTCCCGCAAAATTGAATCAAAGGTTTCTGATTCAATATTCTTAGAGCTTCTAATAAGTTTAATGTTCCATTTACGTTATTATTGAAAACAGATATAGGAGTCGTAAAAGAAAGTTTGACATTTGCGTTTGAAGCAAGGTGGAAAATATAATCAGGTTGTGCAACTTCAAAAGTTCTTATTACACTTGATAAATCTGTTAAGTCACATTCATAAACATCAATACTGGAAAAAATTCCAAATTTATTTTTTCTGTCAGTATGCCAGCGAGAAATTCCTTGAAGTTTAATATCTTTAACATTTGCTAAAAACTCTGCTAAGTAAGTAGCACCAGACCCATTAATGCCAGTAATAAGTACTTTTTTCATTGATAAAATATTATACACTCTAAATGGTAAAATATTAGTATAAGGATTTTGTATGAGTAAATATTCTAAAAACAGTATTTTAGTCATTGGAGACTCTTGCACAGATGTTTTTACATATGGCTTTGTTCACAGACTTGCTCCTGAAGGACCAGTTCCTGTATTCAATCCTCTTATCAGCAAATCAAATGGTGGTATGGCTTTAAATGTGGTTTCTAATATCAAAGCTATTGGGTCAAATGTTAAACTTGTCACCCATAATGAAAAAATTATTAAAACCAGATTTGTTGATGAAAGAACAAATATGATTTTGTTAAGAGTTGATACTGATGATACCGTTTCAAGAATAGATAATAAAATAATTTCTAATATTAAAAATAATATTTTTGAAGGTGTCAAATACGATGCAATAATTATAAGTGATTATTGCAAAGGGTTTTTGACTGAAGAGGATATTGATTACATTTCACTTCACAATTACAATACCTTTTTAGATACAAAAAAAATATTAGGTGATTGGTGTAAGTATGTGAATTTCATTAAAATTAATAGTACAGAATATAATAGAACTCGACATACTATAGGGCAACTGAATATAGATTCGCAATTAATAATTACAAAATCTGACGAGGGTTGTGAACACAATGGAATAACTTATCCAGTAAGCAAAGTCAATATCAAGGATGTTTCAGGTGCGGGTGATACATTTATATCTGCATTAGTTTGTGAATATATAGAATCTTACAATATCATTAATGCAATTAAATTTGCTCAAGAATGTGCAACTATTGTAGTTCAAAAAAAGGGAGTTTGTACTATATGAATATGAAACAATATTATGAGATGTATCTTACTTTACATCAAAATAAAACTTGTAGAAGACTTCACGTTTTAGGTCAGTTAATGACTCTTCTGTGGATTGCTGGGTGTCTTTATTATCAATATTTTTGGTTTTTGTTTTTGACGCCGTTTGTAGTGTATCCTTTTGCTTGGTCTGGTCACTATTTTTTTGAAAAAAATCAACCAGCAGCTTTTAAAGATCCAGTCAAAGCTAAAATCAGTGACTGGATGATGCTTTGGGACATTCTCAAAGGTAAAATACCGTTTTAGTTACTTGAATTTACAGAAATCAGAATATTCAACTAATATAGTACTTACATTATCGTCCCTGTTTAGAGCAAACTCATAAGCTGGGACGATTTCGTTTGCTTCTTCCAAAACAACAACGTTGACGCTTTGAAGCATATTCTTGAATGCTTCGGCAAAATTGCCTTTATGCTGGCATTGTGGGTCAATTGGAATTTCACTTCCTACAGAAACTCTAATAATCACTTTTGATTTCATAGATCCATTTGACATAGAGTTAAACTTGTCTAAATGATTTACAATTTGATCTGTTCCCATAAGAAGAAAATTCCACCTGGGAAAGACTGAAACAGGAATCATACCAGCTAAAGACATTCCATTAGCTAGTCCACATTGCAAATATTCAGCAACAGGAAGTTCTTTCCTTTTACTTTCATCAATATGCTCTAACGAGTCAAACAATCCAGTACCAGAATACTGCACAGATTGTCCTATAAAAATAGTTTTTGGATGACTTGCAAGCAATGACATAGCATTGAGTATTTCATTGTAGTATTTCATTAGAATTGAATCCTTTTTCCGGCACCTGCGTGTGGATACTTGTCATTTGTGTACTGATAATAATACAAATTTGGCTGTCTGATGATTTGTCCACAGTATTCTTGGTCAAGATAGTATGGTGTTTCTCTTTTCCAAGCATCTGAAGTTGGAGTACAAACAGATTTTTTGTTATCTTCTACTATAAATGTTATGGGTAGTTCGTTATAAACACTAAATTTGTACGCCTCGTGAAATGCTCCAGTTTCAGCTGACATATCACCAACCCAACACCAAACTCGTGATTTATTGTTTGAGAGTTTATTAGCAAAAGCAATACCTGCTGCAATAGAAGGAATACCACCAACAATAGAACTTGAAATAAACTTATGGTCGTAAAAGTTCAATACCATAGATTTACCTTCAACTATGCTGTCTAAAATCTTATTTCGAGGTATTCTTTTTAGTAAAGCTTGATAATGATTTCTCCAAGTACAACAAACCCAGTCATTTTCAATATCAATTTCTTTGAACACTTCAATAATGAAATTTTCATTCCCGTGATACAAATGGATAGGAGACTTTATTTGTTTTGCATTAAACAAATCTGCTATCTGTTGTTCAAATTCAATTAATTCTTCTTTAGTCATAACTTAAAGTTTCTGATAACAAAATTCAACAAATTTGTCAACTTCTTGTTGTGATTCTTTTTCCAAATTGTACAGGTGATTTGGAATTAGAGCTTGTGTATTTATTGCGTGATCTATATCATCATACCCATAAGAAATTCCATATTTAAACATACGAGATAAAAACCATTTTTCTTTTGGAGTTTCGTCTGGGATTACAATTGAAATAGCGCCACACATTGCTGCTGCCAATGAAAAGAATGTGTTTGTATCTAAAGTCCAAAAATATTTGGTATTTTGAAGAACTTCCTTATTGTAATCGTGATCAGGATCTCCAGGTAAATATCCACCAGTTTTATCTAAATTAATTAATTTGTCGTTTGTTCCAAATTTACCAACAGCTTCTTGTAGCATTTTTTGAATTTTGTCCATAGAATATCTATGTTGAGCTTTCTTGATGTAATACGTATTGAAAGTTCTCTTGTAATATCCTTTTGTCCAAAAATGAGCATTCATATCAGGAACAAACAAATTGCCATCAAAGCTTCTTTTAGTATTTGTAAGATGGTTGTCAAATCTAAAGACAAAATCTGTATCTGCTAACTCATCATTTCTTGAAGAAACAAACCAAATAATTTTATATTTTGCATTAGTTGCCCAAACACCATTATCAGATATTTCAACAGCATAGTTAAGATCTATTTCTTCACTTACATTGTCGTGAACATATTCTGGAACTGCTTGATTAAGTTTATAATTCCAATAAAAATCAGGCAAAGGAGATCCATCTTTACACGTAAGGACTTTATAAGGGAAATATTTTGGTCCAACTCCTAAAGTGTAAACATTTTCGCCACGTTTATGCAACATTAAGGCTAACCTATGCATAACCCTAGCCCAACCACTATTGCTTGAGTAAGCCCCAATGTTTAAAATGAAAGTTATTTTTTTATTGATATTCATTTAGAATTCCATTTCTTCTTGTAAATCTTCTTCTTCTAAAAATGGAAACATATCGTTCAATCCGCATTAAACTAAACTTCCATCGCTTCCTAATTTCAAACTGATTCTTCGAAAAAACTATCAACAACTTCTCCAATGTAAGAGATTTGCTCTTCAGTAATAACTGGAGACGTTCCTAAGAAAAATGTATCTGTAGTTACCTTTTTAGCATTAGGGAAATCACTTAAATCCATATCTCCAACAAGATGACTATAAGCTGGTTGCATAAGAATATTTCCAGCAAAATATGGTCTTGTTTGAATCTTGTGGGATTCTAAATACTGACACAATTCACTTCGCTTGAATGGTGCATTGTCTTTGATAGTAAGAGGATAAGCAAACCAGTTTACATCAGAGTTTCTCTGAGCTACAGGGAGAATAAAGTAATCTTCATACCTCTGAAATACATCAGTAAGAAGTTTGTGATTCCTTTGTCTTAGTCTTTTGATTTCACTGAGTTTATCAAGTTGAGCAAGTAACATACTAGCTTGTACTTCAATAGGCTTTAAGTTGTATCCAATTTCCTCGTAAACATATTTGTGATCAAAAACTTCTCCAGGCATACTAGGAAGCCACTCAGAAAATCTTTGATTACAAGCTCCACATTCAGTGATATTTTGCTTACCAATACAAAAACATCCACGCCCCCAATCTCTAAAGGAACGGATTACTTTTTCCAAGTTGTCATCATTACAAACAACTAATCCGCCCTCTCCACAAGTAATATGATGAGCAGGATAGAAAGAACAAGAAGCCATAGTACCAAAGCTACCTAAAGGGTTGCCATCGAATAATGACCCCAAAGCATCACAGCAATCCTCCAATAAAATCAATCCATAATGATCAATAATATCCATAAGCCTATACATATCAGGAGGATTACCTAATACGTGGGCAAATGTAATGACCTTAATCTCTGGATCTGCTTGCAATGTTGCTTCTACATCATCAAGATTTAAGTTCAATCCATCAAGTGAAATGTCTACAAATACAGGCTTAAACCCGCATTGATAAATAGGGTTTATAGTTGTTGGAAAGCCAGCAATTGGAGTAAGTACTTTAGTTCCTTCTGAAAGATTTAAGAATCTTTTAGATTTAAGAGCAGACATCATAAGTAGATTGCTACTACTTCCAGAGTTTGTAAGCAAAGCGTGATTCTTACCAAAAAGTGATGCTAATTTACGTTCAGCTTTGAATGCTTCAGCCCCTAAAACTAACCACCCATCTAATAAAGTTGATACTGATCTGACAATTTCAGTATGGTCAAAGTAAGGCCCAGCATAATGTATATGGTCTTTCCCTGGTCTCCATTTTTTAGTTTTTTCATTGCTTACGTAATCTTCAACAAGCTTTAGCAAATCTTCTTTGGTCATAAGCATATTATACTAATAAAAAAATGGAGTGTAAACTCCATTTTTTTAGATTACTAAATCGTCATTTTCAAAGATAAGAGGATATTTAGGTTCTGTATGGCAGCCAATAACTTCTCCACATTGATAAAATTTTGATTCAAAATTATCTTCCCACATAAATCCAATTTCTGTAAAATGACCTTGAGGTTTGTCTAACCTAGAATCATTCAAATGTTCCCAATAAGATGCTTTTTCAAAGCCTCTAAATACATTATCTTTTATTGAATAAACCCACTTATGGTGGAAGAAACCCCTGTAGCCCTTAATTCCATACCATTGTTCAAATCGTAAGTATTCAGCATATTTAGAAGGGACAGAAATAAATCCACGTTTTGAAATCTTTTGCAACATTTCACACACAAGTGATGGGTTAGGAATATCTTCTAAAGTGTGTGTACATATTGAAAATTCAAACTTACCATTTTTTTCAACATAATCAAGAACGCTTTTCCAATTATCTCTTTGAGTGATATCAAAATCAAAAAACGTTCTGTCTGGATGATTTTGCAAAAACTCATCTTTGCTACCAGGATCAACAAAGATATCAACTACGTGCGTTGTATGCTTGCACCAGGAGTTTATTCCTCCCCCGACATCTATGACAGAAAGATTTGGTTTGTTTTCTTTTAATTCTTCAATATATAAGTCAACAAATGTTCTTGGCTTTGTAAAGTTTCTTATTGATTTATGTGTAATCATAAAGATATTATACGTTAAATGCTTCCTCTATCGATAATTCTAATTTCAAAAGACGATAACGCAACTTCTGATAATTTACCTGACAACGAAAATCTTTTGACCAAGCTAAGATACTTTTTTCTTCACCTTCATATGTAAATAAATGAGTTTTTTTCTTGGAATCAGGATTTACCCATAAAGTTTTACCTTTATCGGGAATCACAGTCATAGCAATTTCCGGTGGCACATTTCTCTTGAATAATCGATCATATAATGTGTTTTTATCAACAATACATCTTTCATCTTTGAGCCAATCAAGATAATGTTTATTTTCACCCCAAGCCTCTACGTATAATTGAGAACGAACATCTCTGTTGTCTTCTTGGGTATGAGTTGTGTTATTTAAAATTGGTTTTATGCTACATCTATTGACATTGTATTTTAGAGATAATTCATTTGTATTTAAGCCATTCTTATGGTCGTTTCTAATCTTTTCTGCAAGTTTGAAATCAACTTTGACTGTGTGCTCCAAATAATCTTCTTTATTGATAAATTCATTGTAAATATCATACTTTCTTTTTAATCTTGTTTCTTCAGTGCTGTCTTTATATATCCAATCTAAAAATGATTTTGTGTGATTAGATCCTGTATAGACCAACTCGTAATAACTAGAATTATCTATAATTGATCCACACTCAGAACCATAATGTTTTTCAAACTCAAGTTTAAGTCTCTGAATAAAAGACAAAGTACTAACAAGTTTGACGATGAGTTTTTTATTATTTGGATTGTGAGCTTGAGCTAAACCAACATGACCATCACCATCAAAATACCCTCTTACAAAATGAGAGACGTATTGATATGGTATCTGTTCAATCCATTTCAATTCCTGAGATTTATAACGAGTCAATCCAAAATTCATTAAATCCTTAGTAATTTCTTTTGATGAAATATGTAAAGTGCAAGTAGTTTTAGAAGTATAATCGTAAATTTTTCCTTCAAACTTCATAAACTTCATAAAATTTTCCAAAATATATTTATCTTTTTTATTAAGTTGAATAAGTAGTGAATTTTTACTTGATGCTATATGCCCATCAGCACAAATAAATCCTAACAAATAAGCCATCTCTAGTGACCATTTTTTAAAATAATCAAAATCAACATTATATTTTCTCATAAATATATGATACCTTGCAAAATAAGTTAATATCAAATTCAAAAATAATAAGGGAAGAATTATCTTCCCTTATTATCAGTAAGAAACTAAATTCTTACGAGACTGTTATGCGGCTGACTGCATAATCATTTATTAAGGCGAATCCTAACTCTTCATACACAACCCATCCGAGTCTAAGTCTCTTTGGATCGTCTGCAGGAAGAACGGTGATGTCTTGGCGAACTGGCAATGCACCAACGAATTGGGCAGGTGCGAGAACGTAAACGCTGTTCTTAGGAACCATTGTGGAAACGTGGATGTCAGCGGAATAGATATGTCCGTAGAGACCAGTCATAAGAATATCTCTTTGAGTTGCCTCATCGAAGAATTCCTTACCCCAGTTTCTGATATCCTTGTATCTTTGTGGGTGAAGAACAACCTTAGCACCAATGAGTTCGTGCTCTTCGATAAGGGTCAACGCAAGGTTGACGTTCTCTGGTTGAAGAGTACCGGA
>SXGQ01689382.1_pt1 | contig 15040 bp, 11 predicted proteins | sample 3178371 | NCBI WGS metagenome assembly SXGQ01 (sample SAMN11356859, study PRJNA531348) | freshwater metagenome | isolation source: freshwater sample F1-20 | place: China: Fuxian Lake, Yuxi | collected 2017-12-25
AGCGAGTAGCCCGCCACCGCCGTGCAGCCGCGGTCGATCTCCGGCCGCGCGCGCAGGTAGCCCAGCGCCAGCCGGCACTCCTTGAGCGCGCCGCGCCACAGCCCCACCAGGGCCAGCGGGTTGCGGGCGGCCTGCGCCTGGAGCGGGTCGCCGCGGGTGCCGTGCAGCGGCAGGTCGATGGACAGGCTGGCAATGCCGTGCCGCAGCAGCGGCCCGCCCATGCCCTCGGCCACGTGCTCCTTGCGCGACGAGTAGCCGTGCAGCAGCAACACGCCCGGCGCGGGCACGGGCTCGCGGGGCAGCAGCAGGATGGCCGGCACGGCCTCGCCGCCGGCATGGAACTCCAGCACGATCCGCCGCCCCGCGGGCACCGCCTGCTCGGCGTGCGTCGTCTGGTGGATGCGCGTCGTCATGCGGGACGGACGGGGCAAGTTCATTGCCGCCGCGCCGTCAGGGCGGATGCCCGGACGGACGCGGCTACCCCCGAAGGGATGCGGGGTCTCCGGCTCCGAAGGCAGGTGGAGTGCACGAGTCGGGTTCTCCCTTCCCCCACGCCGTTTGTGGGGGAAGGGCCGGGGATGGGGGGCGCTCCGCCTGCCGACGGGATCCCCACTCCGCGGTGGATCGCACGTACCGCAGTTCAACCTCCCCCAGGGTTTATTGGGGGAGGTGGGCGAGCTCCGCGAGCCCGGTGGGGGCGCCCCGTGCGATCTCCGCCTGGATGCACGGCGCGGGAGCGCGGAGGAACCGATTTGCCGTCCCCGCGGGTAACGGGCTATTCTCAGTGGTTCCGCGACGTCCGCGACAGGCACCGAAATCCATGCGTTCGCAACTCAAGCTCGCCGCCGTGCTCGCCCTGCTCGCCGCCTGCGGCGACGGTCCCACGGACCCCGGCGCCTTTACCCTGGAAGGCAGCTGGCTTGGCCGCTCCTTTCCCTACGAGCTGTCCCTGGACCTGGACCAGGACGGCGACAACAACGTCCGGGGCGATGGCGAGGTGCGCTCCCTGCGCGAGGACGTGGACATCGACACCATCAGCCTGGTGCCGTTCGTCACCGACACCACGCGCGACACGGTGATCGTGAACCGGGTGGCCGTGCAGGTGCGGGGCGACTGGGGATACCAGGACTTTGTCCTCACCCTGCGCGCCGCGGACTACGCGGACGTGACGTACGCCGGCCGCTTCGGCAGCACGTCGCCGGATTCCGTCAGCGGCTCGCTGCAGGGCTCCGGCTTCGGCAACACCACCCTGCCCATCGTCCGCCGGTCCAACTGACGCGGGGATAAAGGGGCGCCGAGCCGGGAGGGTGTGCTGGGGATTGTACGTTCGGCCGTAGGGCATCGAGTCGGATGCATGGAGCCAGGTGCGTCGAGGGCTTCGTGCCGTCGTTGCGGCGAATTCCGTGCGCTCGGCCCGGAGGCAGCCCGCATCCCGACGGTGATTTCCCGCTCCGGATATTGCCCGTCCCAGCAGCGCAGCAGTCCCGGCAGTCACCAAACCCGCCACACGAGGTAGCCGTGCCCATCGACCACACGCGCATCCGCGCCGCCCTGCTCGCGGCGGCGCTCGCCGCATCTGCCCCGCTGGCCGCGCAGGACGCGTGGACGGTGCGGGCCCCCGCGCCCGCCGGGCTGAACCGGGCCGACGCGCAGGCCACCACCCTGCGCCACCTGCAGAACCTCATCGCCATCAACACGCAGAACCCGCCCGGCAACGAGCTGCGGACGGCCCTGTACTTCGACTCCGTGCTGCGGGCGGTCCCCGGCATCGAGACGCGCATTTTGCGCGTGCCCGAGGACAGCATGCGGGCCAACTTCGTGGCGCGGCTGCGCGCCGGCCGGCCGCGCGAAAAGCCCGTGCTGGTGATGGGCCACATGGACGTGGTGGGCGCCGACACCACCAAGTGGCAGACGGACGCCTTTACCCCCGTCATCCGCGACGGGTACCTGTACGGGCGCGGCGCCATCGACGACAAGGGGATGCTGGCCGCCACCCTCACGGCCCTGGTGCAGCTGGCCGGCCAGCGCCAGCGGCTGGACCGCGACATCGTCTTCTTTGCGACGGCGGGCGAGGAGGGCGGACCGGCCGTGGGGGTGGACTGGGTCATCGAGCACCACCGCGACCTCATCGGCGACGCGGAGTTCGCGCTCAACGAGGGCGGGCGCATTCGCGTGGACGCCGGCCGCATTCGCACCGTCAACATCCAGACGACGGAAAAGGTCTACTACAACGTCGTCGCCACGGCCACGGGCACCAGCGGCCACGCCAGCGTGCCCCTGCCCGACAACGCCCTGGCGGCCCTGGCCCGCGCCGTGAACCGCGTGCACGAGTGGCGCGCGCCCGTGCGGCTCATCGAGACCACGCGCATCTACTTCCGGCGCCTGGCCACCATCGAGGAGGACCCGGCGCTCAAGCAGGCCATGGAGCAGCTGTCGGCCGACGGCGCCACGCCCCAGCAGATCGACGCGGCGGCGGCCGTGCTGTCGCGCGACCCCCTGCACAACGCCGTGCTGCGCGCCGGGGCGTCGCTCACGCTGCTGAACGGCGGCTTTCGCGCCAACGTGATCCCGTCGGAGGGCAAGGCCACCTTCAACATGCGCATCGTCCCCGGCGAGGACGCCAACGAGCTCGTGCGGATGATGAACGAGATCGACGATGAGCCCCAGGTGACGTTCGCCCTGGAGGGTGCCACGGTCCCGGCGCCGCCGCCGTCGCCCGTGAGCACGGCGCTCTTCCAGGCTATGGAGTCGGCGGCGCGCACCATGGCGCCGCAGGCCACGGTGCTGCCGTTCATGAGCACGGGCGCCACGGACGGCGCGGCGCTGCGGGCCATCGGCATTCCCACGTACGGCATTTTGCCCATGCCGCTGCCCATGGAGGACGAGCTGCGCATGCACGGCGACAACGAGCGCGTCCCCGTGCCGGCCCTGGGCTGGGCCACGGAGTACATCTACCGGGTGCTGCGCCAGGTCGCGAGCTGAGGGACGCTCGTTCCCGTTCCACGTTCCTGACGCCCGGTACGCTGCGCCCGGGGCCGCATGCCGGCCCCGGGCGCGCGTCCCATCTCCGAACGCCCGCTCGTGGCGCGTTGACGCACGTCCCCCCGTCTCCCCTCCGTTGGACCGACGATCCACCATGATCAAGCGCCTGACTCCCTGCGCGCTGCTGCTCACCCTGGCCGCGTGTCCCGGCTCCGACGGCGGCACGGGCCCCGAAGAAGTGGTGAGCAGCGTCCGCTTTTCCCACCCGGCGGCGGGAGCGATCCTGCCCGCCGGCGCGTACGAGGCGGTGGGCGAGGTTCGGTTCGGGGGCCAGGGGCAGCTCCTGCCGGGCGAGTGGGCGTTCGGCATGGTCGGCATGCCGCCCGGCTTTGTCGTGCGCGTGACGGCGTCGCAGCGGTCGGCCATCGTGAACGGACGGTACGACGTGGTGGCCATGGAGGTGCCCGGCGACATCCCGGCGGGCGGCACCGCCGCCCTTGCCGTTGTCTGCAACGGCGCGCCCGCGTGCGCGCAGGTACACGTGAGCCTGGGGATGCGCACCCAGGGCAACGTGTCCCCCCAGGTGACGTGCACCCTGTCCAACGGGACGGTCACGGTGACGGCCCGCTCGGCTACCCGCATTCGGGGCACATTCGCGGGAAGCGGCACCTGCTACGGGTCCGCGGGCAACGCCCCGTACCAGGTGACGGGCGGCACGTTCGACGTCCCGGTGCTGGAGTGGGGTTGATCCCTGGCGGCCGGCCGCGTTGCAACCCTGGCCCCGCGGCGCGCATCCAAGCGGAGTGCGGGCCCGATCCGTGGCGGCCTGCTTTCCCTGGATGGTGGAGGTGGATGGAGATGAAAGCCTGGTTCAAGACCCTGCTCGTGGGCGGCGGCGTGCTGGCGGCGGCGCCCGTGGCGGCGCAGGACCTGCCGCTCTCGGTGGAGGTGCGCCTGGACGCCGGCATCCCCGTGCAGGATACGGACGACTTCCTGGACCGTGGCGTGGGATTCGGCGCGCGCGCCCTGCTGGAGCTGGCGCCCACGTTTTCCATCTACGCCGGCTACTCGCGCTTCGAGTTCCAGGGGGACAACGACCTGGTGGGCGGCGGCGACGTGGAGGAAGACGGGTTCGAGCTGGGCGGGCGGCTGTCCATGGGCCACGGGCACGGGCGCTCGCAGCCGTACATCCTGCTGGGCGCGCTCTTTCACGGGGATGAAACGGGGCTGGAAGCCGGCATCGGCGCGGACTACGGCGTGAGCTGGAACCTGTCCGTGACCCCGGAGGTGCGCTATCGCACCATCGACGACGTGGACTACCTCACCCTGGGCATCGGCCTGCGCATCCGGCCCTGAGCGGCCACGCCGCTACGAACGACACGCGGAGCCGCGGAGACACGATCTCCGCGGCTCCGCGCCGTTTTCGCCCGCTCCCAGTAGATCGAGACGGCGGATTGAAGCGCCGGTGCTCAATTGCAATCCGGCTGCACTGCAGCCGCATCCGATCAACAGTCCGAAGGAAGTGCTGGCACTCAGCACGACCGATGTTTCCGGAGACAGCACCTGTTCCCGATTGCCTGCGCGCGGAGCGCGGGTGTGAACCAGCGCACCAGGCAAGCAGCACCGGGGGTGTGAGCTAGAACAGGCGGAACGATGTACGTGTGGCGCTGCGCGTCCAGTGTCACGTACTTCCGTCTACCATTTGCAGTCGTGGTTTTGGTCTTGTACTGTTAGTTGCATCCAATCCCATCCATCCTTTCCGCGGGAAACGCCATGAAGAAGCAGTACCTGATCATTGCCGCGAGCCTCATGGTCGCGGCGGCAGGGTCCACGCTGCTGGCGCAGTCCGGTGAGATCAACCCATCCTGCAAATGCGATCCGCCGCAGCCTGGATGCAGGCTCACCAGTTCGTCCTGCGGTCCGAACCCCTACGGCGGGACCCTCACCACGTGCAACTATTCTTGCACGATCATCCAGACCTGAGCGTGATCGTGCGCAAGGCGCTTCCTAGCAGGGGCGCCCTGCCCACGGCACCCCCGGGTCACGCTACCCGTGAATCGTTTTCTTCCCGCCGCCAGACCCGCATGACGCCTGCACCCATTGTTCTACGTCTCCTGCTCCCTCTCATTGCGCTCGTCGCGCTGGCCACGCCGGCCGCTGCCCAAGTGGACGGGACCGTCCGCGACGAGCGTGGCGCGCTGGTCGACGGCGCCATCGTAGAGTTGTGGGACGGCTCGCAGCCCGTAGCCCGGGCCATCACGAGTGATGCTGGACGGTTCTCCTTCCCCGCCGACTCCATCCCAGCGGTGGCGCTGCTAGTGGCGCGCCGGACGGGGTACCAGCCGCGCCGCCTGCCGGTGCCGGCGGCGCGCCCGGCCGTTGTGGAAATTAGGCTCCAGGTAGCGGCGCACGCGCTAGCGCCCGTCGTTGTCCAGGCCGACGAGGACTGCTCCACGCACGACCATCCACACGCCCGCACGGCCTGGGAGCGGGTGCGGAGCCGTTATCGCCAGCCCGACAGCCTGGACATGGCCGTGCGCTCCAGCAAGTACGTCGGGCGGGTTCCCTCGGCTGCGGAGCAGGTCCTGGACGGGATGAGGCCGACCGTTCACTCGTACTGGGCCGCGGGGATCCGCCATTCGCAGACGCGCGACCAGATCCTTGCGAGTGGGTATGCGCACCGGATGACCGGGGTGAACATGGATCCGGAGTTCGACGCCTGGAGCTACGTGCAGTTGTACCGTTACCCGCAGCACTTCTCGGACGAGCTGTTCGGCCGGCTGCATGCGTTCACCGTCGTGAGCGAGCGGGACGATGAATTGGTGCTCCGGTTCTGTCCCCACCGCCTGGATCGGCCGGCAATCGAGGGACTTCTCGTGCTCACGCGGGACGGGGTGCTCAAGGAAGCGGAGTGGCTCTACCGGATGCCACCCGAGCGGCAGCACCGCCGCAGGAGGGCGCATGCGTGGCCGGAGGAGCGTGCCGGAGGCCGCGTGGTGATTGGCCCTGACCGGCCCGGTCCCGAAAGGCCCGTGCTCCTGCCTCAGAGCGCGCTGTACTGGAGAACCACCCACCACGGGGACTACTACTACAACTGGGAAGAATTCACGGAATGGAGGGTCGCGCCGGCGCGGGTTCCGTAAAGCGTCCGTCCCCGGCATGCGGTCCGCACAGGCCTCTTACTCTACACCCTGCTTACTCACGGGATAGAGCCGTACGTGCTCGACCCCCTGGTAGTCGGTCCAAACGCCCAGCACGTAGTCCTCTCCGATGTCCGTCGGCCGGAAGGTGGACGGAAGCTCGATCGACGCGGGGGCGACGGGCCGCGGGGACACGATGTGCCAAGTAGAGAGCTCGTCCCGGCGGCCAAACTCGCGAACCCAGAGGTTCCCGCTCCCATCGGCTACGAAGTCCGAAAAGGCGGGCATGGTGCGGTTCCGCGGCATTTCCGCCAACGTGGCGCGGTACGCGCGCCGGGCGTTCTCGTTCGGCACGGCGGCGATTACCTCCTCCAGGTGCGCGCCCGTTACGGGTGTCGGCACGCCTTCGCGGCGGATCAGCGCGCGCAGATGCCCGTCGGGGGCGAGCACGTCGACCTGGAAACGATCGTTGGCGCTCACGAAGGCGTGCTCGCCCCGCGCCGCGGCGACCGGAAAGCGCGCGAACGGCGGCGTGGTCACGCTCATCGCGCCCTGCGCCAGGTGGGTGAACTGCTCGGGGCCGGGGACGGTGGTGAGCGTGTCGAGCAGCGTGCCGGAGCGATCGTACCTCAGGTAGAGCAGCGGAACGGAGGAGAGACCCGGTCCCGCACTCGCCGCAGCAGCTCGCTCTGCGGCGACGACCGACCCGTCAGCGAACATCCCGGCCAACTCGGGCGAACCGGTGCTCTGGGCGGCGACCGGTACCGAACGCTGGAAGGCGCCACCCGGCGTGAACACAGCGAACCGCCGGCCTTCGGCGTCGTAGGCGAGGAGCGAGTCACCCGGGCCGGCAGCCAGCCACGCAAGGCGCCGGAACTCGCCTGGACCGTCGCCCCGTCCCCCCACCCGCGTGGCGAAGCGGCCAGTACCGTCGTAGACTCGGATCTCGCCGCTCGACCCGTTCGCGACCGCGATCCGCCCGTCGGAAAGCCGGACCGCGCCGACCACTCCGCTGAAGAGATACTCCGGCGGACCCGACTCCACCCCGATCTGAACGGTTGGTGCCTCCGGGACGTTCCATCTGGGTCCGCCGGCCCAACTGGCCGCGGTGTGCTCGATTATCGTGACTCCCGCGCTGTCGCGCTTCGCGACCGCCGCGGATGAAGTGCCCTCTTCCGTACAGCCCCCCGCCCCAACCGCGTAGACCAGAGTGAGGATGACGGTCACGCCATGCTTCACGTTGTGACTCCCGTGCTGGTGGTTGGAGGACACGGCTGTGTGTGGCCACGCCGGGTGAACGCGATCGGGCAGGGTCGATGCTCACGCGGGATAGGCAGGGTTCCAACATACCCCCGGAACCAGACGCAAACAACGGTTCGCCGGGAGGTGGTTTCCCGCGACGGGAGAACATCAGACGTCCACGCTCCATCTGGAACTCCGAATGAAGGACCGACTCCTGAACCTGGTCACCGCCCTCTGCGTCGCGGCCGCGCTGGCGGTGGTCGCGCTGCTCGTGCAGCGTGAGACCTCGGCGCCCGACGGACGGGCCGCGCAGGCGCCTCCCTCGGTCCCGGCGGACTGGGAATCGTACGCCGCGGCCGGCCAGCGGCTCGGCACGGCGGACGCCCCCGTGCGGCTCATCCTATTCTCGGACTACCAGTGCGCCTTCTGCGCAGAGCTTCACCGCACCTTGCAGGCTCTGCGCGAGCGGGACCCCGGCCGTGTGCAGGTCGTCTTTCGCCATTTTCCATTGGACGGAGTCCACCCCCACGCGCGCCGCGCCGCAATGGCCGCTGAGTGCGCTGCGGAACAGGGAACGTTCGAAGCCTATTCCCTGGCCCTCTTCTCAGACCAGGCGCGGATCGGGACTGCTGGGTGGGGCGAGATCGCCGCTGACGCCGGCGTACCGCTCGACACGGCGGCGCTCGTTCGCTGCATCGCCGATGGCAGGACGGCTGGGCGGCTGGCGGAAGACCTTGCCGCCGGTAAGCGGCTCGGGGTAGGGCGAACGCCGACTACGCTGGTCAATGGGCGCCGGGTGGTGGGGGCAGTTTCGCTGCAACTCATAGATTCCGTCCTGGCGTTGCCGGCGCGGTGAGGTGGGATCTCACCTGGTCCGGTCTCCTGGATCCGCCGAGGGTTGAGGGCGCAACCGACTTGTGCGGGCCGCAGGGACGGTGTTTGATTCGCACGCCGTCCATCCGTGCATCCACCGCCTCCCTCGCCCGTGGCCCTTTCTTCGACGCCTTCGACCCCGGCCGACGCGCATCCGCGCCGCTGGCGGATGCTGGCCCTGCTGGCCCTGGCCGAGCTGCTGGGGATGGCCGTGTGGTTCAGCGCCAGCGCGGTGTCGCCGCGGCTGCAGGGGCTGTGGGGGCTGTCCGACGCGCAGGCGGGGTGGCTCACGGGGGCCGTGCAGCTTGGCTTCGTGGCGGGGACGGCCGCAGCGGCCCTGCTGAACCTGGCGGACCTCGTCCCCAGCCGCGCCTACTTTGCCGTGAGCGCCGTGCTGGCCGCGGCGGCCAACGCGGCGCTGGTGAAGGCGGGCGGCTACGAGGCGGCGCTGGCGCTGCGCTTTGCCACGGGCGTGTTCCTGGCCGGCGTGTATCCGCCCGCCATGAAGATGGTGGCCACGTGGTTCCGCTCCGCGCGCGGGCTGGCCATCGGCACCGTGGTGGGCGCGCTGACGGTGGGCAAGGCCACGCCCTACCTGCTGCGCGCCTTTCCGTCACTGGAGTGGCAGGACGTGGTGCTGGCCGCGTCCGCGGGGGCGGTGGTCGCGGCGTTGCTCGTGATGGCGGCGTACCGCGAGGGGCCGTACCCGTTCGCGCGGCGGCCGTTCGCGTGGGGGCTCATCGGCCAGGTGGCCCGCAACCGCCCCGCGCGGCTGGCCATCGCGGGCTACCTGGGCCACATGTGGGAGCTGTACGCGGCGTGGACGTTCGTCAGCGTGTTCTTCGTGGACTTCTTTGTCCTGCGGGGAGCGGGAGAGGCGGGGGCAGAGGCGCGGGCGGGGCTGGTGGCGTTCGCCGTGATCGGCGCGGGCGGCCTGGGCTCCGTGCTGGCGGGGCGGTGGGCGGACCGGCTGGGCCGCGCGCGCGTGGCCATCCACGCGATGTGGATCAGCGGGGCGTGCGCCCTGGCGATGGGGTGGCTGCTGCGTGCGCCGGCGTGGCTGGCCGTGCTGGTCGCGGTCGTGTGGGGCGCGTCGGTGGTGGCCGACAGCGCGCAGTTCAGCGCGCTGGTGACGGAGGTGGCCCCGGAGCACGCCGTGGGCACGGCGCTCACCCTGCAGACGGCGCTGGGCTTTCTGCTCACGTCATTCTCCATCGCCGCCGTGCCCCCCCTGCGCGACGCCGGCGGCTGGCCCCTGGCGTTCGGCCTGCTGGCCGTGGGGCCCGCGCTGGGGATCGCGGCCATGCGGCGGTTCGAAGCGTCGCGCTGACGCGCCCTGACGCACCTACGTCCGCGCCACCTGTTTGCGGTTCTTCTGCTGGTACATCTGCTGGTCGGCGGCCTGGAGCAGGGATTCCAGGTCGCGGGGCGCGGCGGGGTCGTAGCGGCTGAAGCCCACGCTGATGGAGATGGGGAACGGGACGTCGGCCTGGGTGTTGTGCCGGGCCACGGCCTCCAGCAGCCGGCCGACGGCGGACCCCACGGCGGCGCCCGCCTGCCCCGCGTCCATCCCCGCGTCGTGCGGCGCCAGCACCACGAACTCGTCGCCCCCCAGCCGCGCCACCACGTCGCGGTCGCGAAAGCTGGCGCGGATGATGAGGCCCGTTTCGCGGATGGCGCGGTCGCCCTCGGGGTGGCCCAGGTTGTCGTTGATGCGCTTGAGGCCGTCCAGGTCCATGAACACGACCTCGAACCCGCGGCGGTCGCGCTCCGCCTGGCGCACGAGCTGCTGCCCCAGGGCCAGCAGGCCGCGGCGGTTGTACAGCCCCGTAAGGTCGTCGTGCAGCGACAGGTCGCGCAGCATCTCCTCGCGCAGGGTGCGCTGCACCATGCGCACGCGCAGCCGGTGCGCGGCCAGGGCCGCAGCCAGCACGGCGGCGCCGCACAGCAGCATGAACCACCGCGTCTGCCAGAACCAGGGTCGCAGCCGCAGGGCCACCCGCGCCGTCCCCGCACCCGTCACGCCGTCCTCGTTGCGGGCCCGCACCTCGAAGGTGTAGCGACCCGGCGGCAGGTTGGTGTAGTTGGCCACGCGCCGCGTGCCGCCCTCCACCCAGTCCGGGTCGTACCCGTCCAGCCGATAGCGGAACTGCAGCTGCTCGGGGGCCACGAAGCTGGGGGCCGTGAAGACGAACTCCAGCCGGCGGCTGCCCGGCGGCACCACGAGCGAGTCGCCCGCGAGCACGGTGGCATCCACCACCACCTGCTCCACCCGGGGGGTGGGCGCGCGGGTGTTGCTGCGCAGCCGCGACGGGTCGATGACGGCCGCCCCGGCCGGGGTGGGAAACCACAGCCGCCCGTCGGGGCCCCGCCACGCGCGCGAGATGGACGACGCCTCGCGCGCCATGCCGTCGCGGCTGCCGAACAGCTTGAGGGTGAGCGTGCGCGCCCACCCCGCGGCCACGGCGTCCAGCTGCGCCCGCGTCACGTGTCCCACGCCCCACGGGCCGGTGAGCCACAGCCGGCCGCGGCCGTCGTCCAGGGCCTGGTACACGGCGTTGCCGGCCAGCCCGTGGCGGGTGGTGAAGAGAAAGACGCTGTCGCCCCGGATGCGGGCCAGCCCTCGCGCGGAGCCCACCCACAGCGTGCCGTCGGCGTCCTCCATCATCCGAAAGACGGGCTGCCCCGCGAGCTCCCGGGGCCCGGGGACAAAGCGGCCGCCCTGCATCCGGAACAGCCCCTCGCCCTGCGTGCCCACCCACACCGTGCCGCGCCGGTCCTCGAACACGGACAGGACGTAGGGATCGGCCAGCCCCTGCGCCCGGCCGTAGGCGCGGATCCCGTCGGGCCGCAGCTGCGCCAGGCCGTCGTACGTCCCCGCCCACAGGGTGCCGTCCCGCGCTTCCATGAGCACGCGCACGCGGTCGTCGGGCAGGCCGTCGCGGGTGCCCAGGGTGGTGGCCCGGCCGCCCTGGATGCGGGTGAGCCCGCCGTTGGTGGCCACCCACAGGTCGCCGCCGCGGGTGCGCAGCAGGTCCCGGGCGATGTCGTCGGCCAGGGCGCCGGACGCCTGGGTGAACAGCCGGACGCCAGCCGCCGTACGGTGCGCCACGCCGCCCTGCGTGGCGATCCACACGCCCCCGGCGCCGTCGCCCTGGATGGCAGAGACCAGGTCGTGGGGCAGGCCGTCCGCGCGGGTGAGGGTGGCGACGGCCGTGCGCCGCAGCCGGAACAGGCCTCCCTGGCGCGACCCCACCCACAGGTTGCCTTCCTGGTCCACCCGCAGCGACGAGGCCTGGGCGATGGGGCGGCCGCCCGGCAGCGGCACGTGGACGGCGCGGTCGCCTTCCATGCGAAAGAGCCCGTTCTCCGCGGCCAGCCAGAGCGTGCCCTCGGCGTCGCGGCCGATGGCGTTCACGCGCCGGGGGGCGCCGGCGCCGTCCTCCGCCAGCCGCACGACGGTCCCGCCGCGCACGCGGGCCACCCCCGCCCCGTAGGTGCCCACCCACACGGTGCCGTCCGCATCGGCGTGCAGGGAGCTCACCTGGCCGCCCTCCACGCCGGGCAGGCGCGTGTAGCGGCCGTCGCGGTAGCGCAGCACGCCGTCCGAGCCCGTGCCGATCCACAGGGTGCCGGCGGGGTCGCGGACCAGGTCGGTGACGGTCAGGTCTTCCATGCCGGGCAGGGGCGGCAGGGGCACCACCCGCCCGTTGCGCACCCGGCTGACGCCGCCGTTGCGCGTGCCCACCCACAGGATGTCGCCGGTGTCCGGCAGCAGCGCCGTGACTTTGTCGCTCCCCAGCCCGTCGCGGGCGCGAAAGAGCGTCCAGCGGCCGCCGGCGTAGCGCAGCAGGCCGTCGCGCTCGCTGGCGGCCCACAGCGCGCCGGCAGAGTCCACCTCCACGCGCCAGAACGCCGCGCGGTCCAGCCCCGGGACGTCGGCCTCCGTGAACAGGCGAAAGGCCACGCCGTCAAAGCGCACCAGTCCGTCGTACGAGGCCAGCCACAGGTAGCCGTCGCGGGTCTGTGCGATGTCCAGGGCAATGTTGGACGGCAGGCCCTGCTCCGTGCCCCAGTTGGCGAACGCCATCCCGGGAAGCTGGGCCGCGGCGTCCGGCGCCCACGCCAAACCCAGGCACGCGGCCGCGGCGGCCATCCGGCGCAGCCGGACCCACGGCGCCGGTCCGGCCGGTGCCGTGCGGGCCCCGTGACGCCGGGTCGCCGGGATGTGCGTGAACGCTGCGTGGATGGGCATGGTACGTCGGGAGATACTGCCGGGGGGAAGACGCGCGGCAGTAAGCTGTGGCCGGTGCGCCCCACGGGCAAGGGAACGGAACGGGCCGATGGATGAGAAGGGGCGCGGTCCCCGCACGGCGTCCCCTCCGGGCTCGCAGAGCTCGCCCACCTCCCCCAACAACCCCTGGGGGAGGCTGAACGTCGCCGTGGGACGCTCGTGGCGTGCCGCGCGCTGCGAAGGGCCCCACCCCCCTGCCCCCGATTCGCGGGGAGGGGTGGCCAGCCAGGCAAGCGCCTGGTGGATGCGATCGCGACGTCCGGCCGCGGACCGGATGGCGCTCGGCAGGATGCGTCAGGCCCTTGGTAGCGAGGCGGCTTCCGGCGCGGGGACCGGATCGCGGATTTTCGGGGCGGCTGGATCGTGGCGTCCCGGCGTGGTGCCGGCCGGGCACATCATCCACCTGATCGCGATCGGTAAAAGGCGGCTCCAGGGGGGAGCGAGCGTCGTCGCCCCGGACGCTGTCCGATCGACGGCCGGGACACATCGACCGGGATGCGTCGTGTCCCCGGGCGATGCGTGAACGGGGACGGATGCAGCCGGGATCCTATCCCTCGTCCACCGTCCCCAGCGCGGCGCCGTTGCCGCGGATGACGTCGGCGTAGAAGCGGGCGCTGCGCTTGGGCGTCCGCTCCTGCGTCTGCAGGTCCACGTGTACGATGCCGAAGCGCTTGGCGTAGCCCGCGCTCCACTCGAAGTTGTCCAGCAGCGACCAGGCAAAGTAGCCGCGCAGGTCCACCCCGCGTCGGATGGCCTCGTGCGCGGCGCGCAGGTGGTCGCGGTAGTACGCCACGCGCAGGGGATCGTCCACCACGCCGTCCCGCGCCACGGGCGGATCGTAGAAGGCCGCGCCGTTCTCCGTGACGTACAGCGGCACGTCGCCGTAGCGCTCCTTGACCCACACCAGCACGTCGGTGAGGGCCGGCGGATACACCTCCCACCCCATCTCCGTGTGCGCGTGCCGGGGCTGGCGCACGCGCCCCTCGCGCACGGGGAGATCGAACGGAGCGTCGCGGGTAACGCTGCGCGTGTAGTAGTTGATGCCCAGCCAGTCGATGGGCTCGCACAGCGACGGCGCCTCGGCATCCACGTGCTCGGGCCACGCATCGCCGAACACGTCGCGCAGCTCGTTCGGATACCGGCCCAGGAATACGGGATCCAGGTACTGCCGGTTCATGTACGCCTCCGCGCGATCGCGGGCGGCGGCGTCTTCCGGACGGTCGGAGGCCGCGTACTTGGGCTCCAGGTTCACCACCAGGCCGATCTGGTTGCGGCCGAGGGACCGGTACGCGCGCACGGCGGCCGCGTGGGCGCGCAGCAGGTTGTGCGACACGCGCGGCGCCTCCCAGGTGCTGCGGTGCCCCGGCGCATGCTCGCCCACGAGGTAGCCCGCGTGCGACACGACCCACGGCTCGTTGAGGGTGCTCCACATCGGCACACGGTCGTCGAGCGCGCGGAACACGGTGGACGCGTAGTCGGTGAACCACTCCGCCACGTCGGGGTTGAGCCAGCCACCGCGGTCGTCCAGGGCGGCCGGCAGGTCCCAGTGGTACAGCGTGGCGTTGGGGGCGATGCCGCGCTCCAGCAGCGCGTCCACCAGCCGCGAGTAGAAGTCGATGCCGGCCTGGTTGATGCGCCCCGTCCCCTCCGGAAAGACGCGGCTCCAGGAGATGCTGAACCGGTACGATTGCAGCCCCAGTTCCGCCATCAGCGCCACGTCGCCGGCCCAGCGGCGGTAGTGGTCGCAGGCCACCTCGCCCGTGTGGCCGTCGTGCGTCATGCGCGGCGTGTGGCTGAAGCGGTGCCAGTTGCTCACCCCCGCGCCGTCGGCCAGGGGCGAGCCCTCGATCTGGTACGCCGAGGTGGCCGCGCCCCACAGGAAGCCGTCGGGGAATTGGATGTCGGTCATCCTACCTGGATTCGGATCGTTGTCGATGTAGCGGCCGGCGCGCGGGGCGCCCTCTGAGTGAAGAGCGCCGGTGCTCGAGGAACACCGTGCCAGTGGCGTGGCACTCCCCCCGCGACGGACGGTCCGCGCGGGCGGACATCGTGTCGTCGTTGCCGCGAATTTTATTCGCCCGTCACCCCGCCCGCCTCCGGATCCGGCGCCAGGGACCGTTCGGTCTCCGGATCGAAGAAGTGCAGGCGGTCCAGGTCGAACGCCAGCTCCAGCGATTCCCCGGGCAGCGAGAGCGGCTGCGGCACCACGCGGGCCGTCACGGGGTGCTCGCCCGCCCGCGCGTGCACGAAGATCTCGTTGCCCAGCGGCTCCAGCCCTTCCACCGTGAACGTGCCCGTGCCCAGCGGCCCGTCCGAAGGGCGGCCGCGCGCGGCGTACAGGCCCTCGGGGCGAATGCCCATCGTCAGCGGCTTGCCCTCGTAGCCCCGCAGGCGCTCCGTCCAGGGCGCGGCCAGGGGCAGCCGGAACGCGCCGCCGTCCGCGGCGAACGCCCCGCCCTCCATCCGCCCCGCGAAGAAGTTCATGGCCGGGCTGCCGATGAAGCCCGCC
>SXGQ01450144.1_pt1 | contig 15038 bp, 8 predicted proteins | sample 3178371 | NCBI WGS metagenome assembly SXGQ01 (sample SAMN11356859, study PRJNA531348) | freshwater metagenome | isolation source: freshwater sample F1-20 | place: China: Fuxian Lake, Yuxi | collected 2017-12-25
GATGAGTTTGGTCGGGGCAACCCGGTTGGCCACACGGCTAACCAACCCCAGGCCGACGCACTGACCGAAGTGACGTTGAGATAGACCGCGGTGGCATTGCTGGGAATTCCAAATGCACCAGCAACCTGCACCGTGCGGGTCTCGGAAGCACTCATACGCGCCTTTGTTGTGCCGATTCCGTTGCGAGTGTCAAAGATTCGCGTGGGGTTGATGGTTGTTGTTCTCCCTTCACCATGAGTGCTCGTTGCGAAATACCCAAAGACATCAACAATGAGATGAGTTGCGGCTTCGGCAGCAAAGAGACGGACTTTGCCGTTGCTACCAACCTTCACCACCACCAAGTTTGAGCGATCATCGCCAGCAAGCAAATTGAGATTTGATGCATTGGGTCGAGTTGAGTTATCGGGGTAAGCCGAAACCCAACCACTTCCGGTCGGTGACACTGCAGTGATATTCAGAACAACTGAATTGGCGTTGCTCGGAACTCCGGCGATACCTGCAACTGTGAATGTGCGGTCATCAAGGGGTGCAAATTTGCCGGCGCTCACGACAGATTCTTCACCAAGGCCAATGCGAGTATCAACCAGTCTTTGCGGCGCAATGCCCACAAATGAACTCCCACGAGATATCGAATTAAGTGCACCAGTGTCAAACCATCCGGCAACATCGGCCACCATGTGGGTTGGTCCGTTGTAGTTATATAGACGGATTTTTCCACCGGCACCGACCCTTGCCAAAACTAAATTGGGGACAGTGGAGCCAACTTCCGTATTGAGATTTGAAGCACTTGGCCAATTGCCATAAGTGAATTGGTCATTGAATACATCGCCAACGCCGGCAGGTCGTGGACCAACAGTGATGAATCCTGCAGTCGGTGGTGTCACTGCGGTGACATTGAGAAGAACTGCGCTCACTCCACTGGGGGGAATCCCTGCGACACCAGTGACTTGGAGGTCATGGTTCGCAGCATCATCGGCTCGAAAGAGAGGATTCGTTGAAGGCTGACTCCCGTCACCGCGTCTGATTGGTCCATTTGAAATACCAGTGCCGTCACGCGTATCAAGAATGCGCGTTGGATTGATGGGGTGAAAACTACCAGAGGCTGTCGCCGAACTACCTTGATCGAATGTGCAGATCGGGATACCGAAACACACCGCATCTAAATCAATCGTTGGAATATCGGTCGGAGAGATATCGACGATGCCATGAAGATGGCGCCCAGTCAACAGGTCGCGAATGTAGATGACGTAATGACCGGCATATGCAATTCCACCAGTCCACGCATTGCCTTTGTTCCTTGTTGAAGCGAACGCACCGATCGAGACTCCGCGGCTATTCGTCGGCGGATGAACACAAGTTTCATGCCAACTGCAGTCAATTTGAAAGAGGTCAATTTCGACTCGATTATCGGGGACAGCATCGTGCGACAAGATGTTTCCTTGTAAACGAAACGCGCCGTTGACCCCGAGTTGTGGAAAATCAATTTGCCCGACATTGAGCCAATCTGATCCCATTGTTGAGTCAACTTGAATTTGCACGCCGCCGAAGTTGCCTTGCCATGGATCGTAGGTTTGCCAATAGCACGGGTCCGTTTCATCGGTGCCGGTGCAGTTGGTAGGGGGATGAGGATAAATCTCGAGTCTCATGACCGAGGGAGTCCCACTCACGGTGATGCCGTTTGATTGAGAGGTGCGCCAACCAAATGTGGGTGAACCGGCAGTGCGGTCAAAATTCCAAAGCCGGCCATCGGCACTCCAGCGAACCATGGTTTCGTAATTTCCGCCGCCGGCGCCGTTGTAAATCGCGTCAACACCCATGCTGCCGATCGTTCCGCTGGTGTTGAGAGTGAAATTGATTGTTGTGCTGGTCGTGGCGACAGCAGGTTGGTTTGTGGCAATCAAACTAGAAGTCAAGAGACTGAGTGCGAGAACGATGCGGGTTTTCATCACACTCACATGATCGGCATGAATGGCAGTCCTCTGAGGTTTGCTTTGTTAAGGAATAATCATGGTTTGCGGGCGATGACCATCATTTGGCCCGCTAACGGTCGCCATGGCAGGCGTAAATAAAACGGTACAAGTTTGTGCCCAGCACTGAGGCGACTTTTGAGCGTCATGGGCAAGAATCGAGCCTCGGTACGAATGTGCTCGAACCCATTTTTGACGACGCATTCAGTCAGCGACTTGTCATCAAAAATCGTGACATGTGTTGGGTCATCAAAGTACGTTTTGGCCGACAATCGATAGTTGGGTTGAATCAAAATCAACAGCCCACCTGGTTGCAGAACGCGCCTGACTTCAGACAGACAACGGGTGATTGATTCGTCATCTAAGTGTTCAAGAAAATTACTTGCAGTGACAGTTGCAAATTCGCCGTCGGCAAAGCGAGTGAGATCGGTGGCGTCGCCGACATGGGCTTCAACATTGCTTGGCACCAGTGTTGCTAAGTCAGGATGGATATCAATTGCGACTCGGCGAGAGGCATTGACGGCCCCAGTGAGGTCGCCGTAGCCAGCAGCAAGATCGAGCAAGGCACCTTGTGGATCAATCCACTTTGATAAGTACTTGGCGACATGACGCCAGACTTCGGCGCGGGCCGCGTTCGGCGCCATGCGCGTCGCGAAATATTCGTGACTATCGGGCTGATTGTCGGGTGACGTCACGTTGTCAGCCTAGTTGGGTGCGTGGTTGGGAAAATTGACCACCGAAAACGGGGTGTTATCGCGCCCAACAGGTTTAGACGATGTATGGGTCGGTGCGGGAGGGGTCGAGTTCGTAATGAGTAATTGCGGCCTCGACGACGTCGGCTCCCACCGCACCTGATTGCGCCAAACTCGCCAACACCGCAACAACGATGTTGGGCATGTCTACTTCGAAGTGAGCACGAAGAGCTTCACGAGTATCGCTACGACCCATGCCGTCAGTTCCGAGTGCCGTAAACAATCGACCTGGAACAAAACGAGCAATTTGTTCGGGGACGATCTTCATGAAATCGGTGACCGCCACAATTGGATCAGTTGATCCGCCGAGCAACGAGGTCACGCGCGCAACCTTGTCGGGGTGGCTCGGGTGCAAACGATTATCTCGTTCGACAGCCAATGCATCTTCGCGTAACGCCTTGTACGAAGTCGCCGACCAGAGATCAACACCAATGTTGAATCGAGTCTTAAGTTCTTCGGCTGCAGCGATGGCGGCACCTTGCGCCGAGCCACTAAACAAAATGGTGGCATTGTGTTTGATGCTGCTATCGGCTGGTGCGGCCTGCCATTTGTAGAGGCCCGACACGATGTGTGCATCAGTAACGCCAGCAGGTCGAGCGGGCATGACGTAATTCTCGTTGTACAGCGTGAGGTAGTAGAAAACGTCTGGATCTACTTCGCCGTTTGGTCCTTTCGCATCGCCATACATGCGGTTTAAGCCGTGTTTAACAATTGCCGCTACTTCGTAAGCAAATGCGGGGTCGTACGACTGGCACGCCGGCACTGTAGAGGCCAAAACCAAACTATGTCCGTCTTGGTGTTGTAATCCTTCACCCATCAACGTGGTGCGGCCCGCAGTGGCTCCTAGTAAGAAGCCGCGGGCACGGATATCGGCAGCTTGCCAAATGAGATCACCGACTCGTTGGAAACCAAACATTGAATAGAAGGTGTAAAACGGCACTGACGGTACGCCACGAGTTGCATATGACGTTCCGGCGGCGATGAAACTGCTCATCGCTCCGGCCTCGGTGATTCCTTCTTCAAGAATTTGTCCGTCGGTTGACTCGGTATACGACAACAACATGTCATGGTCGACCGGCTCGTACTTTTGACCTTGCGACGCGTAGATCTTGAGCTCGCGGAACAATGAGTCCATACCAAATGTTCGGGCTTCGTCGGGGATGATGGGCACAACACGCGAGCCGAACTTTTCGTCACGCGCCAAGTTGCGTAGCAAGCGAGTGAATCCCATGGTGGTGCTGACTGATTGTTCGCCTGATCCACCATCAAGTTCGCTGAACACTGTGTCGGCTGGAAGTTCGAGCGGACGACGCGCCCGCACGATGCGATTTGGAATGGATCCACCTAATGCGCGGCGGCGTTCCATGAGGTACTGGTATTCAACAGAGCCTTCACTGGGACGGAAGTACGGAGGCACATCGCCTTCAAGTGCCGAATCGGGAATCTCATCATTGAGATGTAAACGATCACGGAGGGCGCGAATTTGTTCGGCATTCATCTTCTTGATCTGGTGCGTTGCGTTGCGGCCTTCAATATCGGGACCAAGTGTCCAACCCTTGACGGTCTTGCACAGAATTGCTGTGGGTCGTCCGCTGCCAAGGTTTTGTGCAGCAGCACGATAGGCGGCATACAACTTGCGATAGTCGTGACCGCCACGAGGAAGTGTGCGGAGGTCGTCATCGGTTAAATGCGCAACCATCTGTCGCAGTCGTGGGTCGGGACCGAAGAAGTTTTCGCGAATGTAGTTGCCGTCTTCGATGGTGTAACGCTGAAACTCTCCGTCAACGGTGGTGTTCATTTGGTTGAGCAGCACGCCATCTTTGTCTTGCGCGAGCAAGTTGTCCCACTTTGAACCCCAGATGACTTTGATGACATTCCATCCAGCACCGCGGAATACTGCTTCAAGTTCTTGAATGATTTTTCCGTTGCCACGAACCGGACCATCAAGCCGTTGCAAGTTGCAGTTAACAACAAACACCAAGTTGTCGAGGTGTTCACGTGAAGCCAACGACAATGCACCGAGCGTTTCGGGCTCATCGGTTTCGCCGTCGCCGAGATAAGCCCACACACGACTGTTACTGGTGTCATCGAGTTGACGATTCATGAGATAGCGATTGAAGCGGGCGTGATAAATCGCGCTAATCGGACCAAGTCCCATACTGACCGTCGGGAATTCCCAGAACTCGGGCATCAGTCGGGGGTGCGGATAACTCGAAAGCCCTTGGCCGGGTCGGGCAATCTCACGACGGAAATGATCGAGATCGTTTTCGCTGAAGCGACCTTCAAGAAATGCGCGCGCATAAATTCCGGGTGCAGCGTGACCTTGGAAATAAATATGGTCGCCTGCAGTGCCATCATCTTTGCCACGGAAGAAGTGATTGAAACCAATTTCGTACAGGCTGGCCGAACTGGCAAATGTGGAGAGGTGTCCACCGATTCCCTCGGCGTGTTTGTTGGCGCGCACCACCATGGCTGCGGCATTCCAACGAATGAACGCGCGAATGCGACGTTCGATGTGTTCATCGCCAGGGAACCATGGCTCGTGTTCGCGAGGAATGGTGTTGACGTACGGGGTTGAAACTGTGGCGGGAAAACTGACCTGACTCTGTTGGGCTTTTTCAAGAAGACGAGATAACAGATAACGCGCCCGTACTTTTCCATGAACATCAATGACCGAATCAAGAGAGTCAAGCCATTCTTGAGTTTCACCAGGATCGGTGTCGGGGAGTTGGTGGACGGAACCGTCAAAAAGCATGGTTTCAGTCTCGCAGAGTTACCGATTGGTAAGAGTTCTGTTGGCTAATTTGGTGTTCCTGGCACGAGTCACGGCAATGCAGGATTGGTTGTGAGAATATGTACGGCTTATGAGTCATCCAACCGATCCGTCAACAATTGATCGCACGCTCGTCGTGTATACCGACGGAGCGTGCAGTGGAAACCCTGGGCCCGGGGGATGGGCTTGGGCCTTGGCGCCGTCGGGTGAACGGACTGGTTCGGGTGGCGAAATACGAACCACCAACCAACGGATGGAGTTGACGGCGGCCTTTGAAGCACTGAAGACCAATGCACCCATTGCGGCCGCTGAAACCAAGCGACTGATCATTGTGAGTGACTCGACATATGTCGTGAACTGCTTCAAAGATCGCTGGTGGGTGAAGTGGAAAGCCAATAGCTGGCGCAACGCCAAAAAAGAGCCAGTGGCCAACGATGACCTGTGGAAGCCGTTTATTGAGTTCTATGAAAGTTTGCCGATGGCCCAGCGACCTGACTTTCAATGGGTCAAGGGCCATAGCGGTGACCCGATGAACGATCTTGTTGATCAAATCGCCGTTCAGGCGTGCCCACGCTGACCGAAAAAGAGCCTCTGAACAGGTCTTTTGTATTCAGTGACAGGACAGTACCAGCCTGAATCGGTACGGTTTGAGGGCTCGTGACACCATGAAGCATTTTCGTACACCCTCATGAAACTTTTTCGCAAAAACCTCGTTGTCGCTATGAGCGGAGTTCTGCTGGCCACGGCGTTGTCGTGGCTGGCGCCAAGCACCCCCGTGCAAGCGGCGCCCGGGGACCCCAATGTGGGGCTCGCCTTGGTGATTGAAGGTCAGGGCAATGGACACGGCCGAGGCCTCAGTCAATACGGTGCGGTCGGTTGGGCGACGATCTATGGCAAAGACTGGACCTGGATTCTTGATCACTACTACGGCGGGACCTCGATGGGTGCGGTTACTGCGGGAACACGGATGAGCGTTCGTTTGACGGCGCAAGACGATGTGCAGACCGCAGTGATTGCGGCTGGTGGAAATGCCTTTTGGGTTGGCGGGACTCCTGGCTATTTCACATCGATGGTTGCTCGTGAAGTTGCTGCGTCGGGTGGGCAGTACACCTACCAAGTGTGGGGAAAGACTGGAGCCGCTGAATGTCCATCGTCCAATGATTCATTGGCCAGTTGGGTCAGCCTTGGCACAGTGACGACTGCAGCGGGCTTGCCCTCGGTGACATTCTCGGTACCAGGTGCCGATGACCCCGCGACTCCGGCGGCTTCATTGTTAGGTGTATGTGATTCGGTGGGCGCTGTGCGCCATTACCGCGGCAACATTTTTGCCTCGAACGGAACTGCTGGCGAAAATCGCACGATGAACGACGTTGAAATTGAATCGTATGTACGCGGTGTGATTCCGCGCGAGTCGCCAGCGTCATGGGCCGATCGTGGAAACGGCACTGGTATTAATGCGCTCAAGGCTCAAGCAGTTGCGGCACGATCGTATGCATTGGCACAGGGCGGTGGCTTAGAAGGTCGCCGATATTCGTATGCAAAAACTTGCGACACGACAAATTGTCAGGTGTATGGCGGAGCCGGAACACGAACATCAGCAACTGCCAACATCGTGGCGATTGAAGATTTGCGCAGCGATCGGGCGGTTGCCGAAACAGCATTAATGATTCGGGTTCGTCCCGCCACCCCGCTTGTTCCCGTGTCAACTGAATTCTCGTCGTCAAATGGTGATCGCACTGCTGGAGTGAATTTTCCAGCCGTTGATGATCCAGGTGACAAAATTGATTACAACCCTTTTAGTCGGTGGACTCGAGTTTTAGATCTTGAGGCATTTGCGGCGCGATTTGGATTGGCGACAATTACCAAGATCGAAACCTCTATTGATCCAGCAGTATCAACGGGAACCTACGGCGTGACTCCGGCCTGGGCGGTTCGCTTTCGTTTCTATAACGGAACTCAATCGGTGTACGTGAGGGCTTCTGAAATTAAATCGGCATACGACTTGCCGTCACCTTCAATTTCGGCGCGCATCGTCAAGCGCGATCTGTCAAGCAATGATGACTTTGTTTTCATCGCTGACTCGGTTGGTGCGAGCGTCGCCGACAACGCTGGTGCGGGCGAATTGCCAACACTGTTACGCCGAGTTTTCAACTCTGATAGTTACTACACCGAGCCATATCGCTGCACAGTTGGCAATTGCCCGCCAGCAACTCAAGACGGAGTCACCATTGCTAATGGTCTGACCGGAAATCCTGACTTGGCGATTGTTGAACTTGGCTACAACGACACGCAGTCAACATTGGGTAGTGAGATTGATCAGATGATGACGGCGCTCGTTGCTAAAGGTGTGCGCTATGTCGGTTGGGTCAATATGTCGGAGCGTCGAAAAACTAATGGTGTTGCAGCGTTTGCGACTGGCAATAGAGCGTTAAATGTCGCGACCTTACGATGGCCACAACTACGCATTCTTGATTGGGATGGTTACACAATGTGCGGCCGCAAAGATCGTTGGTTCTCTGACAGTGTGCACCTGAACTCAACAGGTCAGGCTGAATTTGCTTTGTGGTTACGTGATCGAGCGCTTGAACTTGGAACTGGATCGGTGTCAGCGCCGAAATGTTTTGTGCAAGTTGAGCCAGGTGTTGATTTGCAGATGCCAGTTCTTGGCGTTTCGGGAATTCCGTTGACAGGTGTGACCGCTGTGAGTTTGAACCTAACTGCGGTTGGACCGACTGCGGAGGGGTATGTGACGGTGTGGCCATGCGGAAGTAGCAAGCCGGGCACATCAAATGTGAACTTTGTGAAAGATCAAATTGTGCCGAATGCAGTGATTGCACCGGTCGATTCGACTGGCAAAGTATGTATTGCATCATCAGTTGCATCGCATGTTGTTGTTGACGTCAACGGTTGGTTTGGTACTACGTCGGGGTTGAACGCATTGACTCCAGTTCGAGTTTTTGACACGCGCAGTGGTGCTGGTGGAGTTCCTGCGTCCAAGGTCGGTGCGCTTGACGGAAGTGGAAGCGTGCTTGAAGTTTCGGTGCTGTCGGCAATTGGGCAATCGGCGGGCACAGTTGCGGCGGTCTCATTAAACGTGACAGCGACCAGCACGAGTGCTTCAAAATACGGCGGGTATGTCACGGCATATCCATGTGGCGAGCGACCGAATGCGTCAAACCTCAATTTTGTTTCAAATCAAAGTGTTCCCAATGCAGTGATCGTGCCAGTTTCGGCCACCGGCACAGTTTGTTTCTATGTGTACGGGCAAGCGGATTTGATTGCTGATGTGAACGGTTGGTTTGCCGGTGGTTCAGGATTTAACTCTTTATTTCCGACGCGCGTCTTTGATACGCGCTCAGGACTTGGGGGAGTTCCAGTTGCAAAAGTCGGCGCGCTTGATGGTTCTGGCAGTGCGCTCAAGGTGCAAGTTGCGGGAACGAACGGTGTTCCTCCATTGGGTGCGGCTGCAGTGATGATGAATGTGACTGTTGATGCGACAACGGCGCCGCCAGTTGGCGGATACGTGACCTCGTATCCGTGTGACGCGACTCCACCGAACTCATCAAATGTCAACTTTGTGAGCGGACAGACGATTGCGAATTCGGTGGTGGCACCGCTGTCGGTGAATGGTGAAGTGTGTTTCTATGTGTATGGCCAAGCGCATGTATTGGCTGACATCACTGGTTGGTTGGCGTCCGGCCCAACGGTTTATACCGCAATGACTCCAGTTCGATTCTCGGACACGCGCTCTGGACTTGGTCCAATCCCGGGTCGTTAAATTCTGCGGAATTGCGTCAGACTGTCTAGCCTGCAGGTATGGATATCAACGGAGCAAGCGCAATTGTCACTGGTGGGGCATCCGGTATCGGAGCTGCCACCGCTCGTCTTCTCGCCGCAAAGGGAGCCAAGGTTGTCATCGCCGACCTGCAGGCCGACAAGGGCGAGGCTTTGGCTAAAGAAATTGGTGGAGCCTTCTGCAAGGTCGACGTCACCAAGACTGAGGACATTATGAACGCCGTCGAAATGGCCAAGGACATGGGACCACTGCGCGTGCTCGTGAACTCGGCAGGTATTGGCTGGGCACAACGCACCGTTGGCAAAGACGGCTCGTACGATTCGGCCGCCAACCTTGATGCATACAAGAAGGTCATTGCGATCAACTTGGTCGGAACATTTGACTGCATCCGTTTGGCTGCAACCGCCATGAGCACTACTGAGCCGTTGAATGATGGCGAGCGCGGTGCAATCGTCAACATCGCATCAGTTGCTGCATTTGATGGTCAGATTGGACAGGCTGCCTACTCGTCATCAAAGGGTGGGGTTGTTGGTATGACTCTTCCGATCGCACGTGACTTGGCTGCGATTGGCGTGCGTGTCAACACGGTTGCTCCCGGTCTCATCAACACACCGATCTACGGTGAAGGTGAAGGCAGCGAGCAGTTCAAAGAGAAGTTGCAGACCGGAGTGTTGTTCCCGAACCGTTTGGGTTACGGCACCGAGCTGGCTTCAATGGTCGTTGAGTGCGTGACTAACAGTTACATGAATGCTGAAACCATCCGCGTGGATGGCGGCATCCGCATGCCACCTAAGTGAATTCGTGAAACTGGTGAGGATTTTTACTCATTATGAGTAAAAATCCTCACCAGAAGCACAGGGGAATTTACGTTGTGTAATCGGCGTTGATGCGCACGTAGCCGTCAGTCAAATCGCAGCCCCACACAGTGCTGGTTGCCTGACCAGTTTGTAAAGACACATGAATGCGGACATCGTCGCCGCGCATGTATTCGCTCAGTTGTTTGAGTCCTGTTTCATCAACCGCAACTGGATACACCTCTTGAGCGCCAAAGCGAATAATGACTTTGTCTTGGTCAATGTCGGTGTACTGACTGCATTTTCCGACTGCCATGGCAACTCGGCCCCAATTGGGGTCGGCGCCGTGAACCGCAGTCTTTACCAGCGGCGAATTCACGATCGCTTTGGCGACGGTTTTTGCTTGTTCGCTATCGCGGGCTTGATCGACGCACACTTCAATGAGCGTTTCGGCACCTTCGCCATCACGGGCAACTTGTTTCGTGAGTGAACGGGTGACCTCTTCGAGTGCGATTTCTAATTCAGCCAGATCGACGGCGCCGGCAGCACCGCTGGCCAACACGATGGCCGTATCGGACGTCGATGTATCGGTGTCAACTGAAACGCAGTTAAATGTGCGATCAATGACGCGACGCCAGATCGCATCAAGAGCATCACCTTCAACGGCAGCATCGGTGAATGCCATGGTGATCAACGTCGCCATGTTTGGTTCAATCATTCCGACACCTTTGGCAACACCGACAACTCGAGCCGGGCCAGTACCGATTGTTGCTTCGGCAATCTTGTGTACGGTGTCGGTGGTCATGATGCCGCGGGCGACGGAGTCTGCATCGTTATTAGGTAGCGGAAATGGCAAGGACGCCAATCCAGTACGAACTTTCTCGATGGGGTACTGGCGTCCGATGACTCCAGTTGAAGCAATCAACACATCGTGTGGATCACAGCCAATTTTTGCCGCGACCCCCTGGACTACTTCAAGAGCGTTAGCGAGCCCCTGCTCACCGGTTGCGACGTTGGCATTCTTTGAAATCACTACTACGGCGCGAGCCGAATGACTTGCAATGTGCTTGCGTGAAACCAAAACACTCGGCCCAGCAAATCGGCTGAGCGTAAACACGCCAGCTGCCGCAGCAACATTGTCAGCAGTGACAACTGTGAAGTCGTCGCTGCTGTCTTTGATACCGATGTTGGTGACGAAACTGGTGAATCCTTGGGGCAGAGCAGTCATCGCAACTCCTAGTTTTTGTGGAGAGCGGCGTTGAGGCCACCCCAATTGCCCGAACGTTGCGTTGCTTCAATCGCTCCGGTGACGCTGTTACGACGGAACAACAATCCACTCGCGCCAGACAAGGTGCGACCCTTCACAACTTCGCCGTCGGGCAACGTGACGAGCGAACCGCCCGTGACATACAAGCCTGCTTCAACGATGCATTCATCACCGAGACTGATTCCGATGCCGGCATTTGCGCCGAGCAAGCAACGTTCACCGATACTGACAACTTCTTTTCCACCACCAGAAAGTGTGCCCATGATTGAGGCACCGCCACCGATATCGCTTCCGTCACCAACGACAACGCCGGCCGAAATTCGACCTTCAACCATTGATGCTCCTAGGGTGCCAGCATTGAAGTTGCAGAAACCTTCATGCATCACGGTGGTGCCCGATGATAAGTGAGCGCCGAGTCGCACTCGATTGGCGTCGGCAATGCGCACACCAGATGGCACAACGTAATCGGTCATACGTGGGAACTTGTCGAGGCCGTGAACATTGAGCAAGCGACCACTACGGCGTTCTTCCCAGCGAACTTGATCAATGTTTTCGGGCAAAATCGGCCCGAGATTGGTCCAAGCGACATTGGTGAGCAAGCCGAATGCACCGTCGAGATTGAGCGTGCGGGGCTTGGCCAGACGATGTGAGAGCAAGTGCAATCGCAGGTACACATCAATCGCGTTGGTTGGTGCAGTGTCGGTGTCAATCAGAATGGTCGCTACCGAAACCCGCACTCCACGCAATGCGTGGTGTTGATCATCGGTAAAACGATCAGTGGTCGGTGCAGATTCGCCCCAACCAAGTTCGTGAAACCAAGCATCAAGAACGGTTCCGTCATTGCTGGAACCATTATCAACTCGAGTGACTAGTGCGTGACCCCATGCTGCGGGCATGTCTACTCCTTATTGAACGTGCGATTAAAACGCTTCAGGACGAAGCGTGGGGAACAAAATGACTTCTTTGATTGAGGAGACACCCGAGAGCAACATGGCAACACGGTCCATGCCGATTCCGAGACCACCAGTTGGTGGCAAACCGAATTCAAGAGCGCGTAAGTAATCTTCGTCGACGGTTCCGCGTTCGGCATCACCGGCATCTTTGGCGGCTTGCTCTTCTTCAAAGCGCGAACGTTGCTCAACTGGATCGTTGAGTTCGCTGTAGCCGTTGGCCAGTTCGCGAGCGCCGACGAACAATTCAAATCGTTCAGTGATGAAGGGATCATTGCGGTCGGCGCGAGCCAACGGCGAGATTTCAACGGGGTGACCAGTGACAAATGTGGGGCGAATGAGCGAAGATTCGGCAGTGAATTCAAAGATCCCTTCGATCATCTTGCCCGAACCCCAACGCTTGTCATAGCGCATGCCTAATTTGTCGGCGAGTGCACGAAGAGTTTCAACGGGCTGTGATGGATGGGTTTCAACACCAGTCTTTTCAGCGATGAGTTCCATCATGGTGGCACGGCGCCATGGCTCGGCGAGGTTGACAGTGTGCACGACGCCGGCCGGATCGGCGATACCAACAACCGTTGTACCAATGGCATCACGCGCTGCTTGCACGATGAGTTCTTCGCAGATAGCCATGACTTCGCTGTAGTCGCCGAAAGCCTGGTAGAGCTCCATCATGGTGAACTCGGGGTTGTGACGCGTGCTGATGCCTTCGTTACGGAACACACGACCAATTTCGTAGACGCGCTCCATACCACCGACGATGAGTCGCTTGAGGTGAAGTTCAAGCGCGATGCGCAAGTACAACTGCATGTCGAGCGAGTTGTGATGAGTTAAAAAGGGTCTCGCATGTGCGCCACCGGCCTCAACGTGCAAGACCGGTGTTTCAACTTCAATGAAGTCTTTGGTGGCCAACGAACGACGGAAACTTGCAATCACGGCATGGCGAATTTCAAACGCACGACGTGCATCTTCGTTAACGATGAGATCGGTGTAACGCTGACGGAAACGAGTGTCGGTGTCGGTGAGACCCTTCCACTTGTTGGGAAGTGGGCGCACGGCCTTGGACAACAATTCGAGTCGTGAAACTTTGATGGAGAGTTCACCCTTGCGAGTAGTCATGACGTTGCCGTACACGCCGACCCAGTCGCCAAGGTCAAGTGATGCGACATCGGCGAAACCTTCGTCGCCGATGACTGCCTTTGAAACAAACAACTGAATATCAGATGAACGATCGCGAACAGTTCCGAAAATCAGTTTGCCCTGTTCGCGCTTGAGCATGATGCGCCCAGCGATGGCCACTTCATTTTCGGTTTCGGTGCCGGCCTCCAGGTGGCCCCAAGTGGCGCGAATCTCAGCCAGGGTGTGGGTGCGGTCAAAGCGGTAGGGGTAGGGGTTGACTCCCTTGGAGCGCATGTCGTCGAGTTGGCCAAGGCGACGGCTCTTTTCGGCCTGAAGTCCGCTTCCGGTCAGCTCGGAATTATCAGGCTCTTCATTTTCGTCGGGGGTATTTGACTCTGCACTCACAAGAGAAAGACGGTAGTTGCTGGAGCAGCGTTGCGCTGAGTTTTTTAGAGTTTGCTCGGTGATAAACGAGGTCTGATGGGCTCATCAGTTGACCGCTGTCTCAGCCGAACCATTCGATCGGCTCTAACCCGAGGGCTAGCCTGACCACATGGCAGTACGTTTTCTCATTATTGGTGGCGGTCCCGCCGGAAATACCGCAGCCACATATGCGGCGCGTTTGGGCGCTGAAGTCATTATGGTCGAGCGAGAAATCGTTGGAGGCGCGGCCCACTTGTTGGATTGCATTCCGTCGAAAACCATGATCGCAACTGGCGGAGCGATGACTCTCGGTCGTAAATCGGCTGGGATGGGTCTTGAAGAGATGCAACCCGAAGTTGACGTAGAGGCACTGACTGACCGAATTGAAGACATTAAGGATCATCTGTCGAACAGCACGTCTGAACTTTTGGTGAGTCAAGGAGTTCGCATCATTAAGGGAAGCGCCAGCTTTGCCTCGCCCGAGAGCGTTGTTGTGACCACCCCTGATGGAGCAACCGAAGTTATTGAATTTGATGCCGCCATGATTTCGACCGGTTCACGTCCACGCATTCCTGATTGGGTACAACCTGATGGTGAAAGAATCCTGACCACTCGCGACTGCTATCCACCAAGGATTTTTCCGACCAGTGTGTGCATCGTTGGTTCAGGAGTTACTGGCGTTGAGTTCGTGCATATGTTTGAGTCATTTGGCGCCAAAGTGTCTTTGGTCGTGAGTCGGCAGCAAGTGCTTCCGGGCAAAGACCCCGAAGTTGCTGCGGTTCTTGAAGACGATTTCTTGCGACGTGGAGTGCGTTTGTTGAAGGGTGCGCGCGCCGAATCAATTGAGCGCGAAGGCGACGAAGTTGTTATCAAATGTGATGACGGTCGTCAGGTTCGGGCGAGCCATGCAGTGCTCACAATCGGCTCAGTTCCCAACAGTGACGGTCTCAATCTTGATTTGGCTGGCGTTCACATGGACGGTGGCGGCTACGTTCCGGTTAACCATCATTGCATCACCAATGTTGAACACATTTATGCCGCTGGTGACGTGAGTGGCAAATTGCCGCTGTCGTCGGTGGCGTCAATGCAGGGTCGTAAAATTGCTGAGCATGTGATGGGACTGCACACTCGTGAGCATCGTCATCTTGATTACGACAAAGCGGCGTCGGCGATTTTCACCGAGCCCGAAATCGCCGA
>SXGQ01448751.1_pt1 | contig 15032 bp, 9 predicted proteins | sample 3178371 | NCBI WGS metagenome assembly SXGQ01 (sample SAMN11356859, study PRJNA531348) | freshwater metagenome | isolation source: freshwater sample F1-20 | place: China: Fuxian Lake, Yuxi | collected 2017-12-25
ATACTTCAGTACGTCGCTGAAAACGTTCGTCACACTACGTCCTTGTGCGTCCGGGAAGCAATTGGGGAAAGTGATTGCGCTGCACTACGGAATGGTGTTTTGACCGTTTCGCAGCCCCAGGCCAAGCCGTAAAAGAGCGGCCACCTAGGGTAGGAAGTTCAATGGGAGTCGTATGTAGTCAGCCGAACTTACCCCGCGAGACCAGACCGCGCGAGGACCGCCTGCCAGCATTCAGCGTGCCCTCCCCCGCGGTCGGACAGGAGCCCGGCGCGCCGTGATCCTGCGAGATAGCGCGGTCACGAGCGCTGGTCCGAGCGGGCGGCAGGGCGGTTGCCCCGTCGTAAGGATCACAAACAGCTCCGCTAGTCGGGGCGCTTGGTAAGCGTCACGGCACACCACCTGGCGACCGTCGGGGAGCAAGAGGACGTAGCGCATACCGAAGGGTGCGCGGCCGCGTCAGCTGAACGTCAGCGCCACCGGAGTGCAGTCGTTTCGATGCGGCTCTGTACCGCAGGTTTTCGGGAAAGCGATGACCGGAGTTCCTCCGGGGCAGTCTGCGACGTCGGTTTGCCTGCGGTGAGCGCGGCGTTCTCCCGCTCCGCATCGGCGAGCTTGCACTTCATGGCGGCCGGCTCGTGCCCCCCGCTTCCCGTCGCCGCAACGGCTCGAGGAGCCAGCGCTCGATGCCGTCGATGAGGGCAACGCTTGAGATGTAGTGGTGGACAGGCTGCATCCACGTATTCGGCTCCCAATGCTCAAACATCGGGTTTTCACGCTGACTCTCATGCAGGATGGGCCACACCGAGACAGACGGCAGATACGGAACGATCTGGTTCAGCTCTTCGGGAATGCTCGTCGCGCCGTTGAGGATTGCCGCCGACAGGCGTTCTAAAATACCTTGAAGTTCACCCGCCGTGGAAGAGCCATGAAAGGAGTGAAGAAACAGCATCTTCCCGAGAAACTTTGCGCCGCCTGCGGCCGACCGTTCACGTGGCGGAAAAAATGGGAGCGTGTGTGGGACGAGGTGAAATTTTGCAGCGACCGCTGCCGGACGATGAAAGTAAAGGCACGAGCGGGCTGACAGAATTTTCATCCATGCTACTTTTTGAGCGCTATTTCGGTATCGACTACTCGGGTGCAAAAACACCCGAGAGCAGTCTCACCGGCTTGCGGATTTTCTCAGCCGCGCCAACGCAGCCTCCCATCGAGATTCATCCGCCGCCGAGTCCGCGCAAGTATTGGACGCGCCGCGGTTTGGCCGAGTGGCTCGCGGCTGAACTCAAGTCGGGGCCGGCCACGCTCGTTGGTATCGACCATGCATTCTCATTTCCTCTGCGCTACTATGAAACGCACCAACTGCCTCCTGACTGGCCCAAATTTCTCGACGACTTTCACAAGCATTGGCCGACAGATGAGGACCACATGTATGTCGATTTCATTCGTGATGGCTTATTCGGCAAGGGCACGTCACGGGGCGGTAATGCCCGGTGGCGGCGGATCGCGGAGAAACGGTGTGGCGCGAAGTCGGTGTTTCATTTCGATGCGCAGGGCAGCGTCGCCAAGTCCACTCACGCCGGTCTGCCGTGGCTGCGGTTCCTTCGCGGTCAACTTGGCTCGAAGCTTCACTTCTGGCCGTTCGATGGTTGGCAGGCGCCGCGCGGGTGCTCGGTCATCGCGGAGGTCTATCCTGCTCTGTGGAGTCGGGGCTTTCCAAAGGAAGAAAGGAACGACCATCAGCATGACGCCTACAGCGTTGCGCGCTGGATGAAGGAAAACGATGCTTCGAGTCACTTGCGCGCTCACTTCGAGCTGTCCTTGCCGCCTGCCGAACGCGTCGTCGCGCACACCGAAGGCTGGATACTCGGCCTCTGGTAATTAGCTCGTCAAGTGTTTCTCATATTCACCACAGCGTGTAATCCAACAGCGATGAGGAAACGGCTTGTGATCGTACCGGTGAATAGCTTCACGGGGCAACGCGCTGTGCGAAAATGCTGACCGTGATGCTGGCGGTCATGATGGCCTGCTCCGACGGGGGCGGGACAACACCTGTGAATCCGGGAGGAGGCCGCCCCAACGAACACCCCGCCACCGCCTCCCTCGTGGTTGGTGGTGTGTAAGTGCTCGTTGCCACCGCGCGCGCCGCCGCCGGCGCGTCGCTTACCGGACGCGCGGTCACATGGAGAAGTAGTACCCCCGCCGTTGGCGGGTCCAGTTGGGCGGTGGCCATGACGCCAGATGGCTCCCGAACGGTGGCGATCTCCAACGATGGTCGATGGGTCGAGTCGGGTGGGGGTCGTTTCACCCTTCACGACTGGAACGCACCCAACCGGGTCGCCCCGGTGTAAGTGGACAGCAGCACCCAACAACTCCGGGCGATTGACTTCTCAGCCAACGGCCGATACGTCGCCTACGGCGGACGGATGACTACGTCAAGTGCGGATCACGGCACCACCTACATTGCCGTGTTTGACCGGCAAACACATCAGCGGATCTTCAGCGAGCTCATTCCGTGCCCCAATTGCTCCAACAGCGAGCTGCGAACACTGGCCATCTCCGCCGACGGCGACCGGATCCTGGCCGGCGGCTGGGGAGAACGGTTGCACTACTTTACGCGCGATGGGGCACCAATAACTGGTCACGCGCCACCCAGTCGATTGGCAGTAGAGTGTACTGGGTGGACATGAGCGCCGACGGAACGCGCGCGGCGGTGGGTGTCCAGGAAACGGGTGTACGTCTCTTCGCGCTTGGAACAACAGCAACCCAACTCTGAGAGCGTTCAGGCACCGATGGTGGACAACGCACCGTACACATCACACCGGATGGCCGGTACATCACCGCCTCCACGCGCGGCGGAGCTGTCAAAGCCGAAGCGTGGTTTGCACGGGTGTCTGATGATGGCAACCGCGCGCTACTCGCCAGCTATCATGGGGTCCTGTACTTCTTTATCCGCCGCTAGCCGATCTCACGCCCCCAGATTGCCTATTGGTTATTTTATTTATTGATTAGGTTGGAGTTTGACGCGCCACTGCCGACCAACTGGGGATTCCAGACGATGATGACCAGCCTTCGCTTCGTTCCGTCGCTCGTTCCATTATTTGTTCCAGCCCTGCTCGCGGCGCAACAGCCGGCCGCGCCTCCGTCATCGCCGGTAGCGCGGATCATCGTATCGCCCGCTCAGCTACAAGTAGCCGTTGGTGACACCTTGCGACTGCGCGCCGAGGCCCGCGACGCAGCCGGCAATGTCGTTCCGGGCGTCGAGTTCCGGTTCGCCGCGTGGGGGGGATTTTTCGAAGGATCGATCGACGTCACCGGGTTGGTGACCTCCGGTTCAACCGGCACATTGCCGGGCGCTGTCACGGCGCTCGTACCGGGCACTGCCCCCGTGATCGAACGGTTCATAGTGCAGATGGTACCGGGGCCAGCCACTCTGATCGAGATAGTGCCCCAGGTCACGCGCCTAGCCACAGGGCAGCAGCTCAGAATTTCCGGGCGCGTACTTACCAAGCTCGATGACAAGCGTGATGACCGGGTGATCTGGAGTTCGTCGAATACGGCGGCGGTCCGTGTGAGCGAGGCCGGTTTGCTGACGGCCCTGCGCGCGGGCAAGGCGAGGATCACCGCGAAGGCGGGGGGAGTGGAGGCGTCGATGCCAGTGGAGGTGGTGGCCGGTTCGGTCGCGACCGTGGCCGTGACGCCGAACGTTTCAGAGGTGCGCGCTGGCGATGTGCTGCGATTCAAAGCGTTCGCAAAAACAGCCACGGGTGCCGAGCTCACGGGACTCAACGCGCACTGGAGCTTCAATCCCGGTCAGGGAATGATTGAGCAGGACGGTGCCTTCGTGGCCTACGAGGCCGGCGAATACACGGTTACGGCTTCAGTAGGCGGCCGAAGCGCAAGCGCGGCGGTGAATGTGCTGGCGCGCGATGTGCGCCGCGCCCTCACGGTCGTGGGACGACTGCCACGCACGCGCTTCTCGACCGAGGAACTTTGGATTCATCCTGACGGCAAGCATGCCTACCTTGGCTCCGGCGGCGGCGGTGACGTACTCTACGCCATCGATATCTCCAAGCCCGCTGGCCCCGTGGTCACCGATTCACTGATCAGCGACACGCGGCGGGTGAATGACGTGATGACCACGCCCGACGGCAAGTTTCTCGTGTTCACACGCGAGGGTGCCTCGGACCGCAAGAACGGCGTTGTCTTCGCCTCGCTCGAAGATCCTAAGCACCCGAAGGTGATATCCGAGTTTAAGGACGGGATGGATGCCGGCGTGCACTCGTCGTTCATCTATCAAGATCCCAAGCATGGCACACACGTCTTTCTCACTAACGACGGCACCGGCGCGCTGCATGTGGTGAATATCGACGACCCCTACAAACCGCGCGAAGTGGCCCGTTGGAAGACGGAAGCACGGCCCGACGCTGGGCGCACGTTGCACGACATTGATGTGCAGGATGGCCTGCTCTATGGGAGCTGGTGGAACGACGGTCTCGTAATTCTTGACGTCGGCAATGGCGTAAAGGGCGGAACCCCTGCCGCGCCGCAGATCGTCTCTCAGTTCAAATACGACTTGAACGCCCTCTACAAGAATGTCGAAGCCGATGGCGGTCCGGGCTTTATTCGCGGGACGCACACGGCTTGGCGACACAAGAACTACGTCTTCATTGCCGACGAGGTCTTTCCGGCGTCGAAAGTGAAAGGGGCCAAGGACGCGTCCGCTGGGCGTGCCTATGGTCGTCTTCAGGTGGTGGATATTTCCAATATCGAGAAGCCGCGCTCCGTGGCGTTCTATGAGCCAGAACACGGCGGCGTGCACAACGTGTGGGTGGCCGGCGACTCTCTCTATATGGGCGCGTACGACGCCGGATTCCGCGTCTTCGACATTTCCGGTGAGCTGCGCGGCGACTTGCGCGCACAGGGGCGTGAGATCGCGTCGCTCGACACGGCCGATCAGGATGGGCGCACTAAGAACACGGCCATGACCTGGGGCGTGGTGGTCCGCGACGGACTCGCGTATGTGAACGACATGAACAACGGCCTCTGGGTGGTGCGGATCGAGCCGAAGCAGAAGATCGTACCGTAGCACGCAGATGAATCTCCGCCTCCTGCGATTCGCGCCGCTTGCGAGCATCCTGTTGGCGGCGCCTTTTGGTGCCGCTGCTCAGGCGGCGCCCGCCGCTGCGGCGGCGAGCGCTAAGCTTCGCGCGCCAACGCCGCCGACGAACACCTACTGGGCCTACGTGCTTTCGGAGGCGGTAGACGAAGTCGCCGTCGTGACGTTCGGTCCGGGCGGAGCGGTGGTGGACCGCAGCTTCGGCGTCGGCATGTCGATCACCGATCCCGACGGTCCGCATGGCGTTGCAATGGCTCCCGACGGGAGGCATGTGTACATCACCACGGCGCACGGCCGGCCAGGCGGCACGCTCTGGAAGCTGCCCGTCGGCGAGCAGGTGCCTACGGCAAACGTTACGCTCGGCGCCTTCCCGGCCACGGTGCAAGTCAGCGCGAATGGCTGGTATGCCTTTGTCGTGAACTTCAACCTCTACGGCGAGATGGAGCCTTCGACGGTGTCGGTGGTGGCCACCAAGGAGATGATCGAGGTCGCGCGGATCCCAACCTGCACGATGCCGCACGGCTCGCGTCTCAACGCTTCAGGCACACGCCACTACTCGGTATGCATGATGGACGAAACGCTGGTGGAGATTGATGCCGAGCGATTGAACGTGGCGCGGCACTTCTTCCTGACGGAAGGCAAGGAGATGGGAATGGAGGGTGTTCCAGCGCGACGCGGAGTGACCGGTGCGGTCGCGGGGTCGGCTGCAGCCTCGCACGGTGGGCACGGGATGGAGCCGCCAGCACGTGAGGATGTCAGCTGCTCGCCCACTTGGGCGCAGCCTTCTGCGGACGGCGCTCGGATCTGGGTGGCGTGCAACAAGTCGAGCGAAATCGTGGAGATTGACGTGGCCCGGTGGTCGCTCGTACGGCGTATCAAGGTGCGCGACGGTGTGTACAACCTTGGAGTCACGCGCGACGGAGTAAAGCTCATCGCCACGAATAAGCGCGATCAGTCGGTGTCGGTGTTTGACGCACACTCGGGAGCCGAGCTCGCGCGGATCGCGACGACGCGGCGGGTGGTGCATGGCGTGGCCGTCACGCCAGATGATCGGTACGCCTTCGTGACCAGTGAAGGCGTGGGCTCGGAGCCAGGCTCGGTGGATATCATCGATCTGACCGCGCTCACACGCGTGGCTAGCGTGGCGGTGGGTCCGCAGGCTGGTGGAGTGGACATCTGGAAGGTGACGCCGTAGAGCGCTGACGGAGGCCGCTCATTGGCCGCAGTCCCGCAGCTACCTGCGCCTCAATGGCCCTGGAGGTTGGAATGTCCCGTGCACTGACCCGACGCGAGTTCGCTATCGCCGCGCTTGCGGCGGCTTCCGCGCCGCGACTTGCTGATGCGCTCCCACACCTAGGGATCGCTGCTCCGCGCAGACACGGGCTTATGGGGTGAACCAGAAGGTCGCTTTGATGATAAAGACGTTTTCGGGCTTGATATTGAGCAACTCACGCCCGTCGGTTGCCAGATCCACTTGTCCAATTCCTGTGGTGGTTTCGGTATTTGAATATGTTCCCGACCGATTCTGCTGCCATACGAAGAACAATGTCGAACCGGCTTTCCATTCCCATCGAAATACCGCGCTGCCGCGAATCGAGCGCACATCAAAATCTGGATTGCTCATCACAAACGCGGATGCTGGCCCTGACCCATCCGGGTCGACGGTATAGTCGCCCTTGGCATTCGTCGTGACCGTTCCCGTGTTTATCCCAAAATCGTTGAACGTATAAGTGCCCGGCGCCTTTAACTCGCGAATGAGTCGATAGTTGCCGCTGGACAACAGCGGTTGCGCGTACATCTGAAACGACAGGTTCGGTGTGAATGTGACATTGAGCCGCGTCTCCATGCTCAGTTGCGTCTGTGCTAGGTCGCCGAACACATATCGCTTTCCGAACGTCGGTGTGGCTGACGCGTCGGTGTAGGAGGTCAGATATTGCGCCGGTGTTCTACTTTGCAAGAAGCTCGGCCCAACTTCCATATCAATATTTGTTCCGGGTCGTAGGCCTAACGACAGGCTGTAATTCTGCCGTCCGCCACCTTCGTTGTTGCGTCCACCGATCATCGATAGTCGCACGGTGTATTGTCGTCGGCTGTCACTCGATAGGACAACGTACCCGGAACCTCCCTCCGGCGTCTGCGCCATCACACCGCCCCTGGTCAGACGGTCATCGAACGACCGGAGCGTATGGGTGTAGCCGTATGAGAGGTTCCAAAAATTCGCGAGTTGCCCGCTGCCGCGGCTTCCGAGTGTGAACCCGGTGCGGTCTCCGCCGTAGTTCCAGCTGAAATCGGGGCCGACGGTCAAGTTCCAGCGGCGGAAGTACCGTCCGGGCTGGGTTTTGTCATAGGTCAGGTTGACATCGAGGATTGTACGGTCTGCAGATGTCTGAAAGCCGAGGTCATTGATTTCAAATGAAGGACTCGTAGTGGCCACGGCCACGTTTCCGCGCCAGGTGCCCGCACGTTTTCCAATGTCGAAGCGGCTGGCAAGTCCCGAGAAGTTTGTCGCTTGTGAGTCGACGGAAATATGCTGGGCGTCCGGACGCTGGAAATAGCGCGACGACGCACGCTGTGTGGCGATCATCACGGTGGGCAAACCGCTGATGTGGCTCCCGGCAACATATCCGTTCATGGACCACTGCTGATTGCTCCATTCGTGGCGAAAGTCTACTCCACTAACGTAGGCCGATGAGCGAAGTTTTTCGCTTGCCGCATCAGAATCGAATCGTCGTGCTACGGCGGTGCCGATGATGCCGAGTGTCGACTGACCAGTTCGAAAATCGCGGCGCAGGCGACCGGCAAAATAGTTCGTCATCGGCTCAACTTCAGCCGTTCGCTTTGCCTGTGAACTGGTGATGAAGCGCGCGTTCTCACGTTCGGTTACGGCATTCATGATGCCGATCGACCACCCGCGAGCTGTCCGCGTGATGAGTTTTGCGGCGCCGAGAATCGTCGCGGCCTCAGGCACATCTGAGTACACCGCATCGCTCGGAACGGAGACCTGCGGAGAGCGGCCGACGCGCCGCGCATAGAAGAACGATGGTGGGCTCGCATCGCTACCGCCGCTGCTACCGCCGCTGCTACCGCCGCTGCTACCGCCACTGCTACCGCCACTGCTACCGCCAGGCCCGCCCATTTCTCCGCCACCAAATCGGAACAGATCAGATCCTTCGACGAAGAAGGGACGCTTTTCCTGAAAACGTGTTTCGACAGCCGTCAGATTGATGACCGCCGGGTCGACTTCAACCTGGCCGAAGTCAGGATTTACCGCACCGTCGATTGTCATGTTCTGCGTCGGCCGATACTTGACATCTAGGCCAAAACCGTGCTTATAGACAGAGCCGTCTCGATAGGGATTCGTAAATGAAACCGTGCTGTTCTGCGCCGCCGCCCTGAAATCGCCCTTACCGAGCGAGTACGGTCGAACTTCAAGTTTTTGCGCACGGACAGTCGCACCATTGATGCCGTCTAGATGACCGTACCGGGCGACGCCGCCGCGCTCGCGCCGCGGCGTGAACGCTAGCACAGCAGACTCATTCTTCCGGGCAATGCGGCGCTCGATCTGGAGGCCCCATCCATCCACATTTCTGCGGTTGAACCGAAGTTGCGAGAACGGAACGCGCAACTCGGCAGTCCATCCCAAGCTGTCAATACTGGTACGCACCTCCCACACGGGGTCCCACGAGTCATCACCATAATACGTGTTCGATCCCGTCATGATTTCGTCTCGCACGACGCCGGCTGGGTTGACGGAAAACCTCGAGGCCGTCAGATGGTCGTGATATCCGTCGAACGCGATCGAAAACCAGTCGGCGTCTGGAAGATTCGAATCGCGCCTTCCTAATCGGATCGAGATGGGGCCGCGGTCATGCATTCGAGCGCCGACGTACACCGCCTGATCATCAAATAGAATCCGGACCTCAGTCCGCTCCGAGACTGGAGCGCCTTCCGTAGGATCGATTTGCAACAATTGCGTCACCGGTGTGGCGCTTGCCCACGTAGCCTCGTCAAGCCGACCATCGATCGTCATTAATTCGATCACCCGCTCAGCTTTGACAAGCGAGCTGGCTGCGTGCCTGTCCGACACAGCGCCTGCGGCCGGCGATGCGCCAAGCTGCCCATGCGCAACTGTCGGCAGCAGTCCAAGGATTGCAAGTGCGATCGGCATCAAACACCGTACTAATAGTTTCAACAGATATCTCGTGTCGATGGATGGTGGTCGTCCCGACCTGCACACTAGGCGCGCCAAGGCACTGCACCGCCTCATATTACTACGCGCAAAACGGAGCTTTCGTTGCAGGAACGTGCCTTGCGGCACCCTGCCCACGGTGGACCAACTGGTGGTTTCCATGCATTTTAACTACGGCATGCAGCGGACGGCGCCGCACGCCGCCGCTGTTGCTGCGCCCTATACCGACGAACTCAATTGGAGCAGCTACGGAGCGCCAGATTTTCTTCCATAAATGTAGTCCGGCTTTTAAAAATTCCTCGAAACTGTGGGGATGGCTGAGCACTCTTCTTCCCAAGCTGGACGTTGCCGCTTTGAGTCCGGTCGCCTGCTCTTTTGTAAAGCTTTTGGATGCAACAAGTTGAATAATCGTGCGTTGCTCCTCCTCGGCGTAAGCTAGTCGCTAAGTAACGCTATGATAACTACTTGGCACCGGTTCGGGCCGTTCTCGCCAGGCTCCGCTCGCGCGCCGGCGATTGCACGCCTACGCTGTTTAAGCCAGAGGATCCCGAGTTGAGTAAGTCGAATGCACGACCCGCCGCCGCAACTGAAATCACAACCGCAAGCAACGAGTCGATCGAAGAAGAGCAGCGCGCGGTTGCGCTGCTTGCGATCGCGGCAACTGTGGGAGCCTTTCTGCTGGTGACCCTGCTCTTGTTTTGGGCACGACCCGCAGGCGCGCAGGCACCAGTTCAATCGGCATTCGTGATCCTGAAGGGTAAAGACACGATTGGGGTCGAGCGCGTGACGCGCGGCCGTGCGTCGATCCAGGGCGATCTGGCCGTTCAGAACCAGCTGCGATGGAGCTTCGTTGCCGAGGTGGCCGACGACAGCAGATCGCCGCAGATGGCGTTCCGCGCGTACGGCGCCGGCGCGCCGGCAGACGCGCTGCCGCTCCAGACGGGCGAAATGCGAATCGGCGCGGACTCGGTGTCAGTTGAGGTCGCTGGTGCGAGCGGAGTGCCGCAGCGCCTCACAACAGCAATGAAGGGCCGGCCCTTTCCGTTGATCAACCTCAGCTTTGCACTGACCGAGCTGATGTTCGCGCACGCGCGCCGAGCCGACGGCGCGTCGTACGTAGGGAAGTTCTTGTTGCTCGCGGGGGCCGGAGTTCCCCTAGATGCCAAGATAGAGTTCGCCGGCTCCGACAGCGCGACCCTGACGCTCGCGGGCATAGTGCATCGGTTCGCAGTCGAGGTCGATGGACGAATACGCGGCGGGCGAATCGACGCACAGGACGTCACGATCACCCGAATCACGGGTGCCGGCGCAACAAAACTTTCACTGGGCCGGCCCGACTACGGCGCGCCCGCCGACGCTTCGTACACCGCCGAAGAGGTCACCGTGCCGACGCGCGCTGGGCACATGCTGAGCGGCACGCTGACGACGCCGAAGGGCATGACGGGCCGCGTGCCGGCCGTGGTGACAATCACCGGCTCGGGCCAGTCGGATCGCGACGAGTTCCTCTCCCTCGTCCCCAACTACCGCCCGTTTCGCCAGTTGGCCGACACGCTGGGGCGTCGCGGCATCGCGGTGCTCCGACTCGATGACCGAGGTATCAACGGCAGCGGCGGCGACATCGCCAGTGCAACGAGCGCCGACTTCGCCGACGACATCCGCGCCGGAGTGGCGTTCCTTCGCGCCCGCGTCGGGATCGACCCCGCTCGCATTGCGCTGTTCGGCCACAGCGAAGGCGGTATCATTGGTCCGATGATCGCCGCAACGGATCCCCAGCTAGCCGCGCTGGTGATATTCGCGGGGCCGGCGTACACCGGCCGCAGGATCATCGACTTCCAACTGCGCAACCTCGTGATGAGCGATGCCGCGATCGCTGCCGACAAGAAGGATTCGGCGGTCAAGGCACAATTTGCCGCATGGGACTCGGGCCGTGGTAAGACGGCGTGGACAAAGTTCTTCCTCGATTACGATCCACTGCCCACGCTGAAGAAGGTCAAGGCACCGGTGCTCGTCCTGCAGGGGGGCACCGACCAGCAAGTCACCCCCGAGCAGGCGCCGATCGTGGAGCGGACGCTCATGGATGCGGGCAACAGGGACGTTACGGTGCGCATTTTCGCCAACCGCAATCACCTGTTCCTCGCCGACACCAGCGGATTCCCAGGTGGATACACGAAACTTAAGGACGGCCGCATCGGCGCGGACGTGATGGGTCCGCTCGCCGACTGGCTAGTGCTGAAGCTGGCGCTGAAGCCCAACCCGTAGGAGCGAGAACCCGCCTGCCAGCGCGGACATACAGTAGAATATTGGGAGCACACTACTCACCTGAGGATCTGATGCGTTCATTTGCCCGTCCCCTCTGCTTCGCACTTCAGGCGTTCTGCGTTGCCCTGATCGCCACGCTGACTTCACGCGCTGCACCACTGGCCGCACAGGCAGCTGCACTCGTACAAGGCGCCAACGGCCCCACCAGCGAACACTGGGAGAACCTCCGCTGGCGGCACATCGGCCCAGAGGGCAATCGGTTCTCTGCAGCCGTAGGCGTGCCCGGCGATCCGATGACCTATCTCGTCGGTGCGGCGTCAGGCGGTATTTACAAGACTACTGACGGCGGCGTGAACTGGCGCCCCGTGTTCGATGGCCATCCCGTGCAGTCCATCGGGTCACTGGCCATCGCGCGATCGGACAAGAATGTCATCTACGCTGGAACGGGCGAGGGAAAAATCCGAAGCCATATCTCGCTCGGGCAAGGCGTATACAAGTCGGTGGACGCTGGCGAGAGCTGGAAGCTGATGGGCTTGGAGAAGACTGGGCGGATTCCTCGGCTTGTCGTGCACCCCACTGATCCGAACATCGCGCTCGTATGTGCACTCGGCACGGCCTACGGCCCGCAGCCTGAGCGCGGTATCTACCGCACTCTCGACGGTGGGGTGTCATGGACGCAGGTGCTGTTCGTGGACCAGAACACTGGTTGCTCCGACATCGCGATGGACCCGTCCAACCCGCGCATACTCTTTGCCGGAATGTGGCAACTCGAAATCAAGACGTGGGGCCGCGTGAGTGGCGGGCCAGGGAGCGGGCTCTTCGTTTCTCGCGACGGGGGCACGTCGTGGACGCGGCTCCGCGGCAGCGGACTTCCCGCAAAGCCGGTCGGCAAGGTTGCGGTTGCCGTCTCACACTCCAATCCGCTACGCGTGTATGCCCTCATTGAGACTGGCGATGGGGTGCCGTGGAATGGGCAGGAGACCGAGAGCGGCCAGCTCTGGAGCTCAACCGATGGCGGCCGTCAATGGACATTGGTCAGCCGCGACAGAAACGCGATGGGGCGCGCGCACTATTACTCGCGGATGGCCGTAGCGCCGGATGATGAAGACGAGACCTACTTCCTCACAGCATCGTTCTCGAAGTCTATCGACGGCGGACGCACGATCGTGCCGATGGCGCAAGGCACTGCGCCTGGTGGTGACCACCACGACATCTGGATCGACCCAACAAACGCCGATCGCAGCATCGTGGCGCACGACCAGGGACTCTCGATTACGCAGAACCGGATGAAATCCTGGTACCGCCAACGCCTGACAAACGCGCAGATCTATCACGTCACGGTGGATAACGCGATTCCGTACAATGTATTTGGCAACAAGCAGGATGAGCCCACGTACCGCGGGCCGAGCAATAGCCGCCTCGCGCAGGGGCGCATTCTCCGCGGCCAGTGGCATGCTGTCGGCGGCGGTGAGAGCGGCTGGGCGACGCCCGATCCAGTGGATCCCAACATCGTGTGGTCGACGGCGTCGGGGTCTGGCATGGTGGGGGGTATCGTAGTGCGTTTCGAGGTAGACCGCCGCATGGCGCGGGCAGTGGAGATCTGGCCACAGCAGTCCAACGGCCCCGCGGAGGGCGTGCGCTACCGATTTATTTGGGATGCGCCACTCACGATCTCGCCCCATGACCGCAACACGGTCTACGTCGGTAGTCAGCATGTGCACCGCACACGTAACGGCGGCCAGAGCTGGGAAGTGATCAGTCCCGACCTCTCGCTTAACGACCGGACCAAGATGGGAAGTTCGGGCGGGCTCACGCCGGACAACATCGGCGTGGAATACGCTGGCGTCGTGTATGCGATTGCGGAGTCGCGACTACAACGCGGCACGATCTGGGTGGGGACGAACGACGGATTGGTGCACATCACACGCGACAGTGGCGCCACCTGGACCAACCTCACGCGCAACATCCCGAACCTGCCGGCCTGGGGGGCTGTGCGTAGCATCGTGCCATCGCGATATGATGCCGCCACCGCGTACCTCACAGTGGATTTTCACCAGATGGACAACCGTGACCCATTTGTCTATCGCACGACCGACTACGGCCGCACCTGGCGGATGATCACCAACGGGATTCCCAAAAGCCAGTTGAGCTACGCGAAGGTGATCTACGAAGATCCGGTTCGCAGAGGAATGCTGTATCTGGGAACGGAGAACGCGATCTACGTGACGTACGATCACGGCGACAACTGGGTTCCCCTACAGATGGATTTGCCGGCAGCACCCGTGTCAGGAATCCAAGTGCAGGAGCACTTCAACGACCTGGTGATTTCCACATATGGTCGCGGGTTCTTCATTCTCGACGACCTGTCAGCGCTGCAGCAGTTGAATGCTGCAGTGATTAGTTCTGGTTCTCATTTCTTTGTGCCGCGGCCCGCATACCGGTTCCGGTTCATCACTCCGCCATCTACCTCATATGACGACCCGACGCGCGGCGTCGACCCGGCGTACGGCGCCAGCCTCAACTACTGGCTGAAGGCTCCTGCGACCCAGCCACCGCGCATGACGATCAGCGACGCACAGGGAAGGCTTGTGCGTACGCTGATCGGAACCAACCAGCCAGGGATCAACCGCATTGCCTGGGATTTGCGCGAGGAGCCTAGCGCGGAGACGCGGCTGCTCACTAGTCCGATGTACGCGCCGCATATCGTAGCGGGCATTGGCGGGAGGCCGGCACCTGGCACAAGCGCTATTTCGCTACTCGTGGCACCGGGCATGTATACCGTGCGCTTAAGTGTCGCGGGCACGGAGCACACGCGCACTGTCGAAGTCCGGAAAGATCCGAACACCGGTGGCACTGCCACTGACATTGAGGCACAGAATCAAATGATTGCGGCCATCCGCAGCGATCTGAACGCCGGTGCGGCAGCCATTGGCCGGATCGAGGCTGTGCGGGTGCAGCTCGATGCACTGCGACGCACGGTCACGGATGCCGACGTGCGCGTGACGGCGGCGGCACTTGAGCAGCAACTCGTGGCCGTCGAGATGAACCTGGTGGACCTCCGGATGACGGGCGAAGGTCAGGATGGTGTGCGCTACGGCTCGCGCCTGATGTCCAAGCTAGCATATCTCGCCAATGGACTCGCCACCAATGATTTCAGGCCGACGGATCAGCAGGTGGAGGTGCAGGTGATCCTAAACACGCAAATGCGCGAACACCTCAGCGCGCTAGATGCGATCCTCGGCGCTGACCTCTCCGCATTCAACGCGATGTTGCGCGGCAAGAATATTCCGAATGTGGCGGGTGGGCCTCGCATAGTGCCTTAGCAGCAGAATCAGAGCTGGCGAATTAATCCGCGAGCCATCGATACTCGACTGGAGGAGCCAGTATTTGTTGGACGTCCGTCTGACCGCCTTTTTCCCGTCAAGCAAAATAACTTGCTGACTTAGCCAGAAGACAAAAGACAACTTGGTG
>SXGQ01531109.1_pt1 | contig 15031 bp, 23 predicted proteins | sample 3178371 | NCBI WGS metagenome assembly SXGQ01 (sample SAMN11356859, study PRJNA531348) | freshwater metagenome | isolation source: freshwater sample F1-20 | place: China: Fuxian Lake, Yuxi | collected 2017-12-25
GATATTATTATAAATAATCCTGCTATAAATGTATTTTTGTTTAAAATAGGTATTCTCCTCAGTTAGCCCCATGAATTGCCCCATGAGTTGTCTTCAGAATGCCTCAAATCCTTGCGAGGATTGATTTTAAGAGGCTTTCAGACTTTGGTTGTTCCTCTATCCCTTTCTTAAGTTTAAATGGCCCCAGATTTCTCCAGGGCCACCTTTAAGATCTGAATGCATCAAAATTCCCTTTGGATGTGTGTATGCTCGTAGATCTTAATATCTAATTATATCGTTACTTGCTTCCTTTTCCAAACTCTGTCGCTTTTGGATCAAGTGCTTTTGCTAAAGGTCCAAGCAAGCCTGCTAAAAATGCATTTGCTAATACCTTTGGATCTGTGATTCCGCTCATGTAGAGGGCTACAACTGAAGCAAGGGATGCTCTGGCCCATGATTGAGCCACTGCTATTGCCTTCTCTTTATTGGATTTAACTATCTTGGCCTTGGCCATTTTTGTTCTCCTTCTTTAACTTCATTTCTTTTATTCTTGCCTTAACCTCGTCAGGTGTTTCAACTATCTCAAAATGCATTTCGTCTTTGCGTTTTGCATAGTCTCCGCCCCAACGAAGATTGTATTTTTTACATAATTCTCTAATTATTACAGCCTGCTGCTTGGTAAATGTGTTCTGCATTCCAAGAGGGTGTTTGGTTGCATTCAAATCTATGGCTGTACCTGATGAGTGATTGCTCAAAACAGAATCACTACCTCTAACATCTCTATAAGCGTATGCCCAATCGTCAAACACTCCCTCATCAATAGGCTCTACCTGAGCGTGAAATTCAGCAGCAAAGGCATCCAAGATTACTCCAGCGTCTTTCTGTAGTCTCATTTTTCTGTCAGTGCCTTTGACTTTAAAGATCTTTATGTCTATGTCTTTCTCATCCTTAGACGCAGGCCATCCATTTTGTGATTTTTGCATTACTCGCCCTTTGTTGTAAATGTCTTTTTCTTTGGCTTTGGCTTATTAGCCTCAACGAGTAGAATAAATATCTCATCTACTCTTGATTCAAGTCTATTTACCTGGTCTTTTATGCTTGATCCGCCATTTGGGCGAAGTTCAGATAAATAATGCTTTACAAGAAACCTTACGGCTCCTACGAATGCTACTGCTATTGTGATTGCAGATACTATTAAGCCTGCGTACTGCTCAATGTTCATGTGTTTCTCCTTATGTATATTGGTAGTTAGAGAGAATCTCTCCAGTGTTAAAATCAAGACCACAGAATTTTCCATAGTCTTGAAGTGTTCTTTCAGTCCCAAGTCTTCCTTCTACAACTACGACTTCACCAGTTAGAACAAGTTTTACTTCTTGATTAGATTTTTCTTCTAATTCTTTTGCTTGATCTGGCCAATCGCTTGGAACAAGCCTTCTTCTATAATAACCTTCTGTACCGTAATATAAGTGATACATAAACATCTGGCTTGGTACAAATAAATCATACCCATGAGTATAGGCTCTTGCAGCCATTAGCAATTCTTCTCCATCAAAAAACATTAATTTGTTAGGTTTTAAGAATTCGCCTTCTGTGAATAATGATCCAGCAGATACAGATATAGAGTGGATATTTCCTTCTGGATTTTGTATAGTTCCTTGCATAGGAATTCTATATTGTTTAAATCTTTCCTTATCTTTCCAATAAAATTGAGTAACTTCTTCTTTGGCTTGTCTTGTTTTTTCTTCATCGCCCTCATACCAAAATGGCTTTGGATATTGCGTGATTAATGGCTTATTAAATCCGTTGGATTTGTGTCTATTTATTTCATTAATTAAAAATGTGTCCCAATTTTGATCAAATCTACTATGTGCATCTATTTGAAAGTAGTAGTCTTCTCCAGCATATAGTTGATGAGCAATACTTCTTCCTATGCCTACCCCAATATTTTCAGGGGCTTTAGATTCAATTATTCTTATGTCTGGTAATTGCTTAAGAGTGTTTAGCCAACTATTGTCTTCATAAAATATTGAATGAATCCCAAAAACTATATGATTTTCACCTGATGATTTTAATAAGGCGTTTCTTACAGTTTTTTCAAGTTCGTTGTCATGGTAACTTGATATCTGAACAAATATGCTTTTTTTCATTATTCTTTCCAGATAGCATGGATGCAAGTTGTACAAAAGTTTTCATAGGAATGCTTAATCATGTCTTGTCTTTCTTGGCTTTCCCAGATTTCTTTTATTGGAGTGTCATTGACATTGCCAAATACAGTTTCAAAATCATAGTCATTGCAACAAAGGAATACGGCACCATTAGCATTTATGTGTATCCAGGTATCAGGTCTGCTACCCATATTGCTACAGCCAACAACCTTGCCCTTGCCAGTTATCTGATTCTTCATGATTCCACGAGTATCTAAATATCCTGCTCTATCAACTAATGAAGTATTTGCAAAAATATTAATTCCTGGAAAGGCTTCTTTCATCTGCTTAACAGCAGTAGCCGTATCTCCAGTATTATCATCTAAGTCAATTGCTGGAGCATTTGGTAGTAATTCCATGTAGCCCAGAGAAGTCTCATTGATTCCATTTACCTGCATAGAAACTCTATCGTTAGGAAAGTTATCTATAGCGTATCTAATGTTATCCATAACTCTTTGGTGCATCTTTTCAGGTTTACCCGTCATTTTTGCCCAAGTTGCTGCATCTGCAGATGGTGTATTAAAATGGATCAAGTCAACCACATCGCTGTATTCCTTGATAATGTCCATTTTGTCCTGAGTTAGTGGAGAGCCATTTGTTAGAACCATTGTTCTTAGTCCATACTCTCTAAATAATTCAAGCATTTCCTTGAAGTGCTTATAAAGCAAGACTTCGTTGTAGTGTGCTGTGTAAATAAAAGAAAACTCTGGATCTACAAAATCTCCAACGCCTTGCTTTAACTGATCAATAACTGATCTAATAGTCTCAAGAGACATTGTGTTTCTACCAATTAATGGATTCTCTTCATAGGCTACAGGACAAAACCAACAGCCAAGATTACATAATCCGTTTGGATCTAACTGAACAAGTCTGATCATTTTTACTCAACTTGTTTATCGTAGAAGATTGATATTCCTGCTCTTGGATTTTCACAAAATACTGTGTGAATAAGCCCAGAAGGTACAAACAACATATCTCCAGCATGTACTCCTAAACTTTGGTACGGTGAATTTTCTTCAGTTGTCTCAAAAATTCTCCACTCCACAGAGCCTATTGCCTGCCACAAGAATGAATCTCTTGAGTCTGTGTGAATTGGAATTGTATTTTGCTGTCCAACAAAGTTAATAAGTGTGCAGCCACTGTTTGGTTCTCTTCCAAATAATTCTGTTGTCTTTGCAAATACCTCTGGTAACTGACTAAAGCAGTCTCCTTTTTCAACACGGTACCCTGCAACAAATAGGTCATCCCAAATCTGTAAAGAACCAATAACCTTTACTGGGCTTGGCAATGTAATTTCTGGACGCTTAACTGTATAGTCACAATGATAGATAAACTCGTGCCAACCAGTTGTTGAAGGAATTATGTTTGGAATGTATAAAAGGTCAACATTTTCTTTAGCCTCTAAAATATCTTTTTGACTAATATTGTTTTTGTCTTTATAGATAATCTTATTCATTAGTTATCGCTTTTCGCAAGTTCTGGCTCTGGGTTATATTCTGCTGTTGATCCATCGCCTCTGGGAACTTTTATATCGCCCTGTATAGGATCAAGTCTGTAACGCTTGCCCCAATATCCTCTTGGGTAGTGATAAGGATCTTCTGGATTATCTGTTCTTGTTGGCAGTGGATTTTCGTTCCAAACGCCATTAATTGTTACTAATGATGCACCACAAAAACGCTCACCTGAAATCACTTTCTTAACTCCATGACGAGTGTTTCCACTGTGCATAGCCATAGATCCTGCTTTTGGCTTATAAAGATAATCATAATCTGGGTAGTAGATTTCTCCACCTTCGTAGTCGTCATTAAAGTAAACTACTGCACCCCAATGAATTGGGCTTTCCATGTGTCCTTGATTGTCTATGTGTACAAACATCTCTAATTCATTATCGCCTTCAAATCCTATGCTGCTTGAACCATTAAACATTTTAATTAGATTATGTGGAGATGGAACCCATTCTGCTGGATAGTCATATTCATTAAGAACATCTATAGTTCTTTGAACAATAAGATTTAATGTAGGCATTACTTCGTCCATAACATTCTCATAGCCAGGATTTAATTTCATTTGATGGTCATTGATTAGACGCTTACCCCAGTACTTAAACTCATGCTCTTGCAACCCATCATAATTAAAGTTTCTCATGAATGAGTCTAATAAATTAACTTCTTCTGGTGTTAAAAAGTCTTCAAATATTAAAACATTTCCATCACATTGTCTTTCAAGTTTCATGATAAATTCCTCTCAATAGCCATCTGTCTTCTAATTTCGTCATGCTTTTCTTTAGGTTCCGTTATAAACCAGTGGTCTGGCTCTACATAATGGAAAAAGATCACTCCTATTTTACCAGTATTGTTATAAAGAGTTTCTCTCCAATGCTCGTATTCCTCACCCATGAATAAAATTGCCTCATTTGGCTTGGCTATATAAGGCTTTCCTTCTATGTAAAGTGCCCATGGATCTCCTTGATAGAGAACCAAATCAAGTGTATATGTGCAGGCGTTTACATCTTTATGCTTTTCTAAACTGATAGTTTCATCAGAATACTCTGCAAACAGTGAATATGATGTAACGCAGGTCTTTGTGTTAAAGTATTCTCTTACCTTTGGTAATAGTAGTTCACTAAATTCTTGTAGTATTGGCTCTGCTTTGTCTCCCAGCAATTTTCTGCCAAACTCGTCTGTGCCCATAGAATCTAAAATAGGATTATTCTTAAAATGCATACGAAGTCTGTCAAAGTCATAAGGACTTAAGACATTCTTAATTAATCCAACTTCTCTGTTTATCGTGTCCATTGAACCACCACATATCTTAGGCCATCTGTTACTGGATGAACTGCATGATTGTACATAAAGTTTGAAGGAAAGATTAAAAGGTTGTTCTTTTTTGCCTTAAACCTTAACCCATACTTGCTAAACTCTACATCTCCACCCTCATAATCGTCATTTAGGTAGTAAGTCATTGATATTCTTCTTGTAAATAGTGGATGATCGTCTACATGGTTATGAAACTTCTGTTCTTTTCCATACCGCAAAAGTTGGGGAGCCTGAATGTGTTCTATTACTGCACCGTAGGCGTTAATGTATTTATCTAAACAAGGCTTCATGCTTTCATAAAATGCTCTTGTGAAGTTAGACAAAGGGTTATCAGCAGTATCTCCATGTTCAGGAAGAATAACCAAGTCTGTATCTCTGCTCTTATAGTCTGTGCCAACTTTGTTTCCTGGTTCGTTTGTAAGCAATACTCCTGCAGGTATCCAGGATGACTCTGATTCTTCTATTTTCTTAAGGTATTCCATTGAATCAGGAAATACATCTTCAAATATTACTATGCCTGGTGCTAATTCTTTCATCTCAATTCCCCTCCGTATTTCATTTCCATATTTTGTTGTTTTGTCCAAAATGAAGCAATTGTGTACCTTACTGATTCTTTAACCTCTGTCACTCCATGAAGATGCTCTACATCTGCTGGATGGAATGCCAGCGCACCAACCTTTGGAGTTACATCAAAGTTGAAGTTTGGGTAGTAAGTGTGTCCACCTTCATAGTCATCATTGAGGTAAAGAACAGAACCAAACGCTCTATGCTCATGGCCAGTTATATCTGTATGGCTCATATCATCTGAGTGTGGTGTTTGACTCATGCCAGGAAACCAACGGATTACCTGAAGAAGGTCAGGATAAATCTCATCTAACCCATATGCTTGTTTAATTTCTTCTTTACAACGAATAAGAGCATCCATCATAATATCAGCAGCCTTCTTATCAAAGACCAACATATCAGTATAGTTAATTGTACGATTATCCCAAAACTCATGTCCAGCAGTTTGCCATAGATCTGAAGCAACTGCAGCATTAATTAAATACTGACAGTCTTCTTTTGATACAAAGTTTTCTATCACATATGCATTAAACATATTACCACTTTCCTAATGGACATACTGCTGCTTGGAGTTTTGTTTTTACCTTCATAAAACATCCACATTTTTTACAGTTGCCTGTTAGTTCTATAAACTGTGGGCATGACTTGCATATTTCAAATCTTTCCATGCCCAAGTTTTCATCTTCTACATGCTTGCTTGAATCAATAAGGTCCCAAGGCCTTGTTTCTCCCAAGGCCTCTTTCCATTCACTCCATTTTGACATGTTTACCCCTTTTGGTATCTGATACTAAATTAAGTCTGTGGTGGATAGAATTCAGTTCCATCCCATGTCCAATTTCTATCTACTTCAGAATCTACTGGTATTTCAACAAAAACTGGATTATTTAAACAGGCATTGGTAATATTCTGAAACTTAGTTCTGCTTGGAACAGTCATTACAGTAATAACATCTTCTTCTACAACTAAAATAAATTTTCTCATTTATATTGTTTCCGTTTCTATGCCGTTGATGTATTTCCAGCCCATTTTTACTTTTGAAGATGGTGAAACTTCAAAGCATTGTGGTTCTGAAAGTAGTCCAGCAATCTTTCCTTGCTTTAAAGTATCTTCATCATCATAGATGAAAACTGCAACCACAACATTATTGTTGTCTATCATTGCAAATCTTCTATTAGCCATTAATTTCTCCTTGTATTAAGTATATCATTGTTGATTTTTGTATTAACATAAAATACATTCTCCACCTTCGTAGAAGCAACATGCATAGCCTGGATCATTGGCACAGGATGCACCAGAACAATCAACAGGTGTTGCAATGATTGGAGGAGGAGTTGCTATGATTGGAGGTGGAGTCGCAATGATAGGCGGAGGTGTAGCAATAATTGGCGGAGGTGTTGCAATTATTGGAGGAGGTGTAGCAATTATAGGAGGTGGGGTCGCTATAATTGGTGGTGGTGTCGCAATAATAGGTGGTGGTGTTGCGATGATAGGTGGAGGCGTAGCAATAATTGGGGGAGGCGTAGCAATGATAGGTGGAGGCGTAGCAATGATAGGTGGAGGCGTTGCTATGATAGGTGGAGGTGTAGCGATAATTGGTGGTGGAGTAGCGATAATAGGAGGAGGAGTCGCAATAATAGGAGGTGGTGGTGGTGGTGCAATAAATTGCAACACTACTCCTATTCCACTTGGACTACGAAATAATGGACTCACTTTTTCTCCTTAACTATTAAGCAAACTTATTTTGTGAAGCAAGAACTGTATATGTTGATGCTGCTGTCTTTATAATTGTATAAACATACGCATCTACTCCGTTAACAGTTCCTGTAGCAGGTGCAGATCCACCAAGCCACTTAGGAGTTACTGCCACAGAATCAATTGTAAATCCTGCTGGAATGTATGCTGTAGCAGTATTTGTATTAAGATAAACAACAGAGATTTGTTCTCCAATTGACATTGTTGAGTTAAGGGTTGCTGCACCACTGCCACGAACATTTAATGTCCAGTTTGCTGTAGCAGCACCAGTATAGTACTCAACAGACGATGTTAAAGTATCAACATCAATAATACCTGTTGATCCAGCAGCAACAATCTCAACTGTTTCTTTTGGTGAGGTTAGAGTTGCATTGGTTGATACAGCAATTGTTGGAACAGGTCCTGAAGCATTGGTAATTGTAATACCTGCTCCTGCTGTTAGGCCAGTCACATCGCCAGTACCAAAGGACTGCCATGCAGCACCATCATAGTATACGGTTGTATTGGTATCAGCCAAATATGCGAACATACCTTCTTGGACAACACCTGCCGTTAGGGCAGCATCTCTCGCTGCAGCATTGGCAAAGTACATTATTGTCTGATTTTGCAGGTTGTACTGAACCTGTGCTGCAGTTAGTACCTGACCTGTATTGAAGGTAAGATACCCTGCGTTTGGACTACCTGTTGGCATTCGTTTTCTCCTTTAGTATGATAGCGTGTTGGTATTTTGTGGAACAGTGTCTCCAAGTAAACCCTGAAGGTCTGAATCTAATATAAATCCCTGGATCAAAGGCTCAGCAGTTAATAGTTTAGTCGTCCAAGTTGAAGGCGTAACATCATGCTGAACTCCTTGAATAAACAACTCCTTTGAAACATTACTGCCACCAGGCATTTGTTTTTCCACAAAAATAAGATTGTAGATATCTGAATACAAGTTAATGATTTGATTTAATTCAGTAATGTCTGCATAATTATTTACAGTAATAGAATCAATTCTTAGGTCTGCATTTTTACGAGCAGCCAATAGGGTTCTTGCTTGATCATTTGCCTCTTGGTCTGTCTGTACAAGAATATCAGTTCTTTGACCTGATTTAGTAAAGAATCTTGCAATGCTTGCTGCATCTGTAGCATTTTGAGGTACAGGATTAGGACCAATGTTATCGTCATATCTTGTAACTGTTACATCATTAAGAATTAGTTGATCGTCAAAAGCAAAGTCAATAAACTGATATGGAAATAATCCAGGGGCTCCTGTATCTGAATACACTCTAATTGGAGCATCTGCTCTTTGAATAACATCATAACGATCAAGGAAAAGAGTTTTTCCAGATCTTTGCATAAAAAATGCACCAAACTCAGATTGCTCTACTGTCTGGATAGCCTGTAGGACTGATCTGTTTCCACCAGGATCTGCCTGCATTGTAGACTGACCTGGAAGTGTGCTTCTCATAGATGATGGGAAACCAGCAAAGTCTAATAGAGTGTCTACTCTTGTACCAGATAATTGTCCTGCTGTACATCCAGTAACTGGAGATTCTCCTGTAGCCACATTATTTAAAAGACGGAATCCATCAACGCATTGCAAAACAACTGTAGAAGTCTGCTGAGGACCAAGATAGAAGCCAGTATCATATGAAGAGATATATCCAGCAAACAAGTTAATTTCTACTGGACTTCCAAGATATGTAGTAGTTGCATATATTCTTATCTTACGAAGAGGCTGTACCTTTGAAGTATTTGTAACTGGATCCCAATATGGGCTTGCTGTATTCTGAGGGCTAAAGTCTGCGTTAGGATCATTTAACACTACCGTTGCAGTTCCAGCCTCAAAGTTAGAAAGAATACGGTTACGACCTCTACGAATAGAGCATTTCATAACCTGATCTGAAATATCATAAATTTCTGTTGGAGCATCTGCTAAAATATTTATATCTAAAATTCCATAAGCAGGATCATCAAGAATAAAAGGATATGCAAAGGATGCTCCATTAGCAAAGTCAATCTCTACTTTTAGTGTTGGTAGAGTCATTTTAAACTGCCTCTAATGTTATCTGATTACCATTGTACTGACCAGACAATAGCCCTTGTCTAATTGTTTGAACTAAATCTTGTTCAGCAGTTACAGAACCTGCAACATTAACAGTAACATTTATTGGTGCAGCCATCAAGTTACCACCAGAAAGACTTGAGCCTGCAGAAGATGTTGAAGAGAGTACTCCTTGTGCTGCTCTAAATCTAAATCTTTCATCATAATCCATTTGTGCTGCTGCTGCTTGAGATTTTGCTAAATCTTCTGCTTCTTTGGCTTTAAAAGAAGCGTATGTTGCCATAATTTTTTCATTTTGCAATGCCTGTTCTGCTGCTGCTAATTGTGCTGCTATTGATGCTGCTCCAATTGCTCCAGATTCTTGTGCTGCAATAACACTTGGATTAACCTTTGCTGCAGCCAATGCTGCTGCTTCCATGTCACCTTTTGCTTTTGCTTCAGCATATGCTCTTGCTGCTGCTGCTGAATCAGTTACACTACCACCCAATGCAGGGTCTGTAGTTTTAGGAGTAGTTATTGGTACACATTTTCCATTAACCATAGTGCTTCCAGCAGGGCATCCTGTTACGCTTGGACTTCCAGATGGTGTTCCACTTGGATTAGGGAAGGTAAATCCTTTTGCTATTCTAAGGTATGCTTCAAGAGCCAGTCTTGCTGCATCCCATGCTCCAGCAATTTTACTGATCATATCTGCAGATAATATAAGTTTTGCATCATCTGTTAATGTGAAAGGCTTTCCAACTTCAAGTAGATATGCAGCAACTGCATCTGGAGTCATATTCCAGGCTTCTGCTAATTTTTGAACCTCATCTGCACCAACTTGCTGATCTGCTAATACAGTAAGTGCTTGAGAATATTTTTTAGCAGCCTCATAAGGATTATCAGAATCTTTGAACCATTTTCTTCCAAGTTCTTCAAGTTTTTCTTTACCTATGTTGCCATGACCTTCTTTAATGGCAGCAGTAAATTCAAGATACTTCTTTGCCTGATCTCCAGACATGCCCCATGCCATTCTTATGGCCAGGATTCCAGCATCATCTAACTTTACTTCGCCTATTGCCAATACGCTCTTGATATACATATCAGCAGCCTCAGTGGTCATTTCCCACTTATTGGCCAAATATCCAATTACAACTAAATCATTTGCTCTTAATTTATCAAGGTGCTGAACAATATCTGCTTGACGCATTAATGTTTTATTATATTCTTCTGCAGCCTTTTGTTTTAATTCATCTGCCGCTTTTTGTTGCTTTGTTGCTTCTGCTAATAATATTCTGCCATTTTTAACAAGATTTTGATAAATAGCCTCCATTTGGATGGCAGTCATCTCATCTGGATCTGTAAGTTTAATTCCTTCTTTATCTAATTTAGCATTCTTAGCCTTAATTGCAGCAAGTTGAACTTCCATCTTCTTTTTATCTGTAAGAAGAGTTCTATTTAGTCTTAGAAGTTTATCCGCACCTTTTCTCTCCAAGCCCTGAATATAAAGTTTCTTTTGCTCATCCGCTAATTGCTCTGCTTGCAGTCTTGCCCATCTGGCAGCATCTGCAGCATCTATTCTTGCTTGTTCTTTAGCAGCATTCATCTGATCTGTTAAACGATTTAAATCTGCAAGGTGATTTGCTGATGTTGTTTCAACCATCTTGCCTGTTCGTTTTACTTGTTCACCATAATTTGCCATGGTCATGCCAAGAACTTGAATACTTTGCTTTTCTTTTTCAAGTGCTATTTTTCTTTCTGCTGCTCTTTTTCTATCATCTCTGGCAAATTTATCTGCTAACTTTCCAAGACCCTTCCAAAGAAGAGTAAATGCAGCAATAAGTGCACCAATTATTAAAAGAAACTTTGAAGCAGGAGACATAGCCAGCCAGAATGCTGATGCAGCAAAGGCCATTTTATTAAAAATTCCAGGAACACCCTTAAACCCTTTAAGATTTGTACCTAACTTGGCAGCATCAACACCTAAAACAACAAACTTTGATGATGTTGAGGCTGTTGTTTGTCCTAAATTAGTTAATTCTTTTCTGAAGGTTGCTGTTGCGCCTGCTAAAAATTGCATTAATCCTTGTAAAGACATAGTTACTGCTAATAGTTTTGCATAACCAACAATTGCCAAAATACCAGAACCAAGAATTGTCAAAAGTGGTTGTAGTGTTTTTAATACCTCAGCAATTTTAATAAATGCTCTTACAGCCTTTTCAGCAAGTTCAATAGTACCAGCAAAGGCATCAACAATATCGTTCTGATTCATTCTAATAAATTTTTCAAAAGCAGGGAAAACATCATTCGCCAGACGATCTACAAGTTTTTCAAGTACTGGAATTAAAGCGTATCCAACTCTTTCTGCTACTTGATTAAATCTTAATTTTAATACTGTGAGTTTACCTGCAAAAGTATTTGCGGCTGCCTCAGCCTGTCCTTTTGTTATATCTGCCAATTCTTTAAATACTGCTGCAGAATCTCCTGCTTTAATTTTTGATTGATCAAGACCTAAGTTAAGTTTCTTTAATGCTTCAAGTTGTCCGTTATGGGCCTTTGCAATTATCTTTGAGACTGACCCTATGTCCATTCCTGATGCAGCAGCAGCATCTGCGGATAAACTAAGTAATCTTTGTGCTGAACTTACATTTCCTGTTGCTGTTACTAATGTTTTTAATGCAGGAATTAATTCATTATTATCAATTGCTACCTGTAGTTCAAGGCTATCTAAAAATGCAGCATTTGCTGCTATGGCTTCTTGTGTTGCTCCAGTTGTATTTCTAAGGGCTACGGCTAAGGATGCTTGAGCCTTTTGATCTTCCATGGCTCCTTGCACAGCATCTTTTCCAAGTTTAACTGCAAGACCAGCAGTAGCAACTGCAGCAAGACCAGTAGCCTTTAGAGCCTTCTTGCCAAACTGATCAAACTTTTTAGTAAGTCTTGCTAAATCTTTTTGAGCAGCCTTACTACCTTTATCAGAGTACTGAGAGAGGATTCTTGCAATTACTGCACCTGTAGCCATGTTATGAAGTCCTCCTCATATTTAAATTCTTTTGTAATACTTCTTTAGCCTTGTCAAGGGCTTGTGAAACATTGTTAATAATTCTGTCTTTATTTTTATCCACAGACTTCCAGATTAAACGAGATGCTTTTCCTTCTTTATCTTCAATGTTACTAATGAAGGTTCCTTTTCCGTTTGATGTTCTACCCGCTAATTCATAAATAGCACCTGCTGCCGATTTATTTCTTAATGCACCAGCAGAAGTAGTATATCCTTTTGCTCTGTTGACTTTTCCTTCAGCCTTAGATGAAGTTATTCCAGCCCTAATAATACTTTGATCCCATGCAGGCCAACCAGCACCACCACGAGAGCGAGGGTTGCGAGCAGGTTGAGTATTCCAGCCACTAAGTGGTGGCTTAGAAGCGACAAAGCCTTGGGCATCTTGTTTAGCCTTACGCAATTCAGAATTAATAACTTTATTAAATTCTTTAACTGCATCTTTGTCAAATTGTTTCAATGCTGCAAGTGTTTCCTTTACTCCAGTCAACACTATAACATCATTGCTCATTTCCTGCTCGCTTCCTTTGCTTTTTGCTTTAGATAAATAACAATTGCCTCAAGTACACCGTCAGGTGCTTCAAGCAAATCGTTTGGAGATATCCCAGTCTCCACAGAGACCATTGCTACCGTATAGGTTAGGCTGTCTCTGTGGATTCGGAATTTGGGTCGTTTGCTAACTCCACTGATTCAAGTGTGTCAAGAAACGCATCTCCAAAAGGCTTTGGTGCCTTACCAGCATCCTTCAATGCACCATGTGCAAGGTAGTAGATGTGCTCTAACTTTTGATCTTCAGTAAGTAATTTGGCAAAGCCTTTGTTGAACTTATTTTCAAAAGCAACAATAGTCTTTGGGCGAATAGAATATACGCCTTCTTCACCATCTGTTGTTTTGACTTTTATGAATAATCCATCCATTATTTTTACCCCTTTAAGGTGTTGTAAATTTATTTATATCTCCGTAAATAGGCCAAGTTACTCGTGCCGTTGATAATTCACCAACACCACCATTTAACGAGGTCCATTCGGAAATTGTAATTTCAAATTCGTATCTTGGATTTGAAACGCTTGTAACAGAACTGCCTTTTGGCTTTATTTTGCAATAAGCAATTCCTCCTACAAGTGGAGCGATTGTATCTTCTACTGAGTTATTATCAAAATCCTGCAAAAAGTCAAAACTTACACTGTTATTTGCAAGTCCTGCTAATTGTCGTTTTGATACATCACCAAGAACCGTAGTTTCAAAAAGATCATGTACAGTGCTTAACTGAACTGATGAAACATGGTCACTTAAGTCTACCACAGTTCCTGAACTTGGTCCAATTTGTACTGACACATCAGTTAAAACTATGATTGCCATAATTGATTAAGAAGTCGCTCTAACGATTTGACCTGAAACTGGCCAAGTGACAGAAACAGTTGAAAGTTCTCCAACTGCACCATTGAGTGGAGTCCACTCTGAAATTAGAACCTGTCCAGCCTTGGTTGATCCAGAACCTGAGTTGTCTGCTTTGTAAGCAGGGTTAGTTGCTGAAACTGCTGCAGAAGTTGGCTTGATTACGATGTTTGCTAATTGACCAATGCCAATTCCATCAATAATTTGTTCCATTGCTCCTGAAGCAAAGTCGTTGTGAAATTCAAGGGCTATGGAGTGATCCTTAAGTCCTGAAGTTCTTGTTCTTGCACCAACTGGGCCAAATGCAGTGGTCTCAACCACATCTTCTGGCGTATTAATTGTAACGCTTGCAATATACTCCCCAATAGGGCTTCCTGCAAGTTCTACATCAACATCTGTAAGTACTATTCTTGCCATTGTTATTTATCTCCTTGTTCATTGTTATCTGATTTAAAAACAAATGCTTTAGGTTCTTCCTTCTGCACTTGTGGTTCTTGCTTTACTGCTTGTACTGCTTGCTGTACTTTTGATACAACATCTGCTTTTTTTAACTTACCTGATTCAAGATACTTTTGGATATTAGCACCTGCATCAAGTAATTCTTTTTCTGTAATCTTGGCACCAGGCTGCTTGCCACAGAGTGCTGTTGAAGTTACTACATATTCCATTGTTTCTCCTTATCCCCAAATTGTGAGGTTATAACGGTAAGATAAAAATGTTTGATCTCCAGTCTGATAAGTACCACTTTCTGCACTTACGACTCTAAGGGTATCAACAAGTCCACCTAATGTTCTATCTGATTCTAAAGCAGTTTTTACTGAACCAGTACCACTGCCAGCCAGATATAGATCAAGTTTATCTTGCCCACTTCTCTCTGATATTCTTTGTACAATCACATAAACATCAACAGAAGCCTGATCCAAGCCTCTTTGATTATCAATGTCAAATGTGAAATCTAATTGCCCAACTACTGCACATGGAGGAACTACAACATCAGGGATTTGGTCATAGACTCTCATGTTTGTAATTGTTTGAAGATTTGCTTTTATTGCATCTCTTACTCCAGGTATATTTTGCATTAGTAAGCCAACCCAAAGTTTCTTCTAAATGTTTTTAATAGCATCTCAACATCTGGATCAAGGCGAGAATTAAGTCTAACTGTTCCTAATTCTACAGAGCCTGCTATACCAAATGGAGATTGCTTTCTAACGAATAATCTTGCTGCCTGTATTTTAC
>SXGQ01051976.1_pt1 | contig 15027 bp, 10 predicted proteins | sample 3178371 | NCBI WGS metagenome assembly SXGQ01 (sample SAMN11356859, study PRJNA531348) | freshwater metagenome | isolation source: freshwater sample F1-20 | place: China: Fuxian Lake, Yuxi | collected 2017-12-25
GAACTTTGTTGCTGCCTAGAACCAACATCGGCTCAATGGCAATTGCCATTCCTTCGACTAACTCTGGCCCAATTCCTGGTTTTCCATAATTTGGCACACTTGGTGCCATGTGCATTTCTGTTCCAATTCCATGACCCACATAATCTTCCAGTATTCCTATTCTGAGGTCTTTGTGTGATCTAACAAAAGTTTCTATTGCAAAACCAATATCACCTATATGTTTTCCAGGTTGGGCAGCATTGATTCCAACTTGTAGTGCTGCCTTTGTAATATCACTTAATTTTTGGTGCTCAGGTTTTACGTTCCCGACAGAAATTGTTATCGCAGCATCCCCATGCCAACCATCAATTATTGCTCCACAATCAACACTTACTAAGTCACCATCGTTGATGACTTTATTTTCAATAGGAATTCCATGAACAACCTCTTCATTAACTGAAACACAAATTACAGCAGGATAACCGTGATAGCCCAAAAATGAAGGTTTTGCTCCTTCTTCTTGCATAATTTTTCTAGCTATTAAATCTAAATCAAAAGTTGTCATTCCAGGTTTAATTTTTGATTTAATTTCTTCTAGACAAAGTGCAACAACTCGTCCAGCTTTTCGCATGATTTCAAATTGTTCAGGTGTTTTCAACTGAATTTGCGATTTATTAAACATTTGTATCTAATCTACTTGATTTCTTTGTATAATTGGAAAATGGTTAGATTCCTCTTAATAAGTCATGTAATAGCCGGAGCCATCGCTCTCACCTGCGCATTTGGAGCAGTCTCGACAAGAAAGGGTTCTTCTAGCCATGTGTTTTTAGGTCGAATTTATTCAGTGGCAATGGTTTACGTGGTATTCGGTGCATCGGTTTTATCGGTTTTAAGACCAAATCCATTCTTGTTCTCCATCGCCTTATTTAGTGGATATTTAGTTTGGACAGGGTATAGGCGTGCTCGTTTTAAACTTCAAGATTTAAACAAAGTAGATAAAAATACCGTGATAGTTGGGAAATTAATAATTCTTATCTTAATTGGATATGGAACTTTTATACTTATTAATGGTGAAACTCTAGGGATAGTTTTACTAGTTTTTGGGATTATTACATATTTATTTGTACGCGAAGATTCTAAAGCAGTTAAGGAAAACATTTATAAATCAAAATACAGAATTGCAAGTCACTTACAGAGGATGTTGGGCGGAACAATTGCCACAATCACAGCAGTATTGGTGCAGCAAGTTGTACCAAGAATTGAGGGAACAAGCGTTCCCCCTTTTATTGTCTGGCTGGTGCCAACAATTTTAATTACTCCATTAATAACTTACTGGTCTAGAAAAATCTTAACAAAATAAATTACCAAGGCTCTTCTGGTTCAAGCACTCTCCAGCAATACCAAGCTGCTATTGAACGATATGGAGCAAATGGGTTACCTAAAGGTTCCATTTGTTTCTCATTAGGCATATCTTTCAGCCCGTGTGCAATTTGCCATCCTCTACGCACGGCTAAATCACCAACTGGCCAAATATCAAGTCTGCCCAAGGTGAACATCAAAAACATTTCAGCGGTCCATCTACCAATTCCCCATTGAGAACTAAGCATTTTCACAGCTTCATCATTTGTTGCATCGGTTAGATCAGCTAGATTAATTTCTTTACTTAGGTGAGCATTAGCTAAACCCTGGATTGTTTTAATTTTTGAGGCCGATAATCCTACCGAGCGTAATTCTTTTTCAGTTCGATTAGAAATTACTCGAGGAGTTATCTTATTATTAGTTAGCTTTTTTACTCTTTGAGTAATTGTTCCCGCAGCCACCGCAGAGATTTGTTGGGCGATTACAGATCGCACTAAGGACTCAAAATATGAATTTATTGATGGTTCCTGTGGTTTCAAATTACATTTGCCGCTTATTTCAACAAAGTGTTTAAGGTGAGGGCATATAGATTTGACTTGCTCAATGCCGTTTCGAAGGTGTGTTGAATGACTAACCATATGATTCCTAATCTATTTGATGTCAAACTAAGGTCATGTTGAAGAACTGGAATTCTCGCTCAATAACTTATCTTTTACTTGCCATAGCAGGCTTGGTTGGAACTTGGTATTTCAATTTTTTGGCTCTTCAACAAGAAAGAAACTTTTTTGCTGATTGGTCTAGCACACCAGCTGTTCTATCTGCAACGACAGATTTATTTGTGTTAGCAACTGCAGCTAGTGTTTTTATATTCTTTGAAGGCAGAAGGCTTAAAATAAAGTACTGGTGGCTATTTATTCTAGGTTCTTTTATCACCGCAATTGCGTTTACCTTCCCACTATTTTTAGCAATAAGGGAAAGAAAAATATTAAGCCAAGGCAACAAAATATAACCTTTAAACTCTTGTATCAATGGTATTTCTATAATTAAATTAATATATATTAGGTTTTAAATGAAAAAAATTTTTTGGATTTTTACTTCACATTAATTAAAGAAGATTTCCACATTTTCACTGCTTCTACCCTCAAATTTTTAGATTCACTTTCATGTAAATTTAATGCCTCATAGGTTCTGTTTATGAGTGCTTCAACCGCTCTTAAGGTGGTACCTCTTTTCTCTGCAATAGCTTGATTTGATAATCCTTGAACGATTAATCTAAGTAGCTCGGCTTGGGTCTTACTTATAAAAATTCCCTCATTTTTTGAATTCAAGTTGCCATTACCTACTGATTTTTTGTTTAAGACCTTATGTAATAAATTTTCAATTGTGTTAGAAGAGCTGATTTCAGATTTTAGAACATAATTAATTTTTGTTGGAAATTCTTTAAAATTTGTATCGACTAGGAGGGGAGACCTGTGGTTAGTTAACACTATGACATTAATTTCTGGGTAATTTAAGGCAATTTTATTTATTAAATTAAGTCCAGAGGGTCCTTTGCCTAGATCTAGTTCTGTTATAACTAAGTTTGGTGTAAAATCATCAATTGCAATTAAAGCATCGTTTACATTCGTTACAGTGTTACACTTATAACCAAGCTTGCATATAAGTTCAGAAATAAGATTTTTTATAAAAATATCGTCATCGACAACAAGAACCTTCAATGATTTTTCTGGAATTGTCATGTATTGAATTCCTATAAATTATTGGTTCGCTGTAAGTTCACAAAAGCATACCAACCAGGTAGTACTGGTAGCCAGAAAGTGACTACTCGATAAAGCAGCACTCCAGACAAAGCAGTTCCAGAAGGAATTCCTGCAGCAGTTAAGCCTGCAACTAGTGCGGCTTCAACTGCACCTATACCTCCAGGGGTTGGCGCTGCTTGACCAATTGTTGCTCCGGCAAGATAAACAAAAGCTGCTGTGGCAATAGAAATGTCACTTCCAAAAGCATTTAATGCTGCGTAAAACGAAAGAATGTAAGAAAAATTCAATAACAGAGATGAAGCAATACTAGAAAGTAGTCTTTGAGGTTGTTGCACAATTATTGCTACTGTGGGACCAATTTGATCAATTAACGGTTTTGCTTTACTTATCAACCAGTTCCTAAAAGTTGATATAGAAAACATCACAATTACTATTGCAAAAATTACAACCACGATCACTAAGGTAAATCTTGGTGGTCTAAATGAAAAGTCAGTTTGGGTTCCAGCAATAACACCAAAAATTACTAAAAGAATTACGTGAATAAAAAATATAACAACTTGGGATACTCCCACAGCAGTTGCTGCCGAGGGGCCAGGAACTCCAGATTTATTCAAAAATCTTATGTTTACTGCGACGGATCCAAGTGTGGGTGGAGTCACCAAAGTAGCAAAAGATGCGGCAAGTTGGGCTTGTAGGGTTTTGAACCAATTTATTTTTGTTGTGATGAATGCAAGCAATAATGAGGTTGAAGCAAAGTATGTTAATACTGAACCAGCCACAGCTATACCTGCCCAATTCCACTGCGCGGTTCTTATTAAATTCGCAAAATCTATTTGGCTAAATTGAGGAACTAGAACGTAAAGAGCAATAACTGAAACACTTGCTAGCAGGATATTTCGCCAATTGATTCTTTGAAATGAAATAGGCTGAATATCAGCACTTGGTGCTAGTTCACCTAGACCCTTTCTCAATTCCTTTAATAATTCTTTATCTTTTTTTAGATACTGTCTTGTTTTTCTACTCATAGCAATACTTTGAATTGCTGGGATATTTCTTACGAGCTCTTTAGTAGTGAATAATTTTTTTGCAATTTCAAGTGTTACAGAAACTGACGAAGACCTTGCTGCGGTAACTAGAGCTTCTGCTAGATCAACTCGTTGCTGTAACTCAGTTGCGGCAACTGTTCCAGAATGAACACTAGTTAAAGCAATGTCGCCAGATTGAGTAACAAATACGTTTTCTGAAGATAACGATCTATGTGCAATATCTGCATCATGTATGGTTTTAACATCAGACAAAAACTTTTCTATTTGTTCCGAAGTTATTCGTATTTTTCTTTCATTTATGTCAGCAAAGGAAGATCCGCTTAAGTTTTCTAGTGCAATAAATATTGAGTCAGGTTCAATTTCTCGCACTAGTTCAACTTCAGGAACCCTAACTCCGGTTGCTGAAATTGCGTAAGTTAATAGCGCTGTTCTTTCAACTCTTCGCCTAATGCTCATGCCTCTAAAGTCACCCGAAGTTTTTACATTTAATCCACGCCACCAAGATCCCAGAACACCTGAGCCTTGTAATTCCCAGTCAAAGACCCAAACATTTATCTGTGATCCCGTTTTTAATAGCGCTCGATAAATTCGACCTTCAGAAGTTTCAAGAGACAGTTCCATTTTTTCTATAGTTAGTCCGCCAGAATTTAATGCATCAGCAATCTTTTCAACTGATGCTCTATTAATCGGAGTGCCAACTAAATAACGAACAGCTAAACCAATAGACCAGCCCAGCAATATATTAACTACTTGAGTAATTATCGTTGTTTGTCCTGCAACTAATGAAGCAAAAGACAAAGCAATGACAGAGATTGTTGCTAACACTCCAAGTTTTCCTCGATCAAAAACTCGAGCGATTACTAAAAATGAAATTAGACCGGCAATAAGTGGATCAAGGGGAGAAACACCTTCTGTTTGTATACCACCTGTCAAAGCCAATATTAATCTTGGTGAATTTGTTTGAACAATTAAAATTGAAATAGCAACTAAAGTTAAGACAGAAAGACCTGCCGCAAGTAGTGCATCAACGAGTTGTCTTGCTCTATTGCGAGTAATTAAAGAGATTGCGACTAAAACAGGAATAATAATTATTGAAGTTGCACCAATAGTGTTGAGAATAAAAAGCACAAAGCTTGGTAACACTCGTCCTGCTGTATTTAGATCAGCATCTATTCCTGCGGTTGTTTGGGCCGCAAAGGTACCAATTACCGTCACCAAAACTGTTATCGCAAGTGAGATTAGAAGAGTTACTAAATCCCTGGGTCTTCGAGCAGCCCGGCGGGAAGCATTATTCATAGAAATAGTCATCACTCCTATCGTCCCATTACCTCACATTTTTTACCTGACCAGACACTTGTCGTAGGTCAATGGTGAAGTAGTCACATGGCAATAAATGCGATCCCTGAAATCTCGTTAGAAAAGACGGCCCTGCCCTTTATTGAGCAACCAAAATTTGATGCTGCTCAACAAGAAGTGATTGATCATGAACAAGGATTTTGCTTGGTTACAGGTCGTGCTGGAACTGGCAAGACAACAGTTTTAGCTGAAGCCGTTGTTAACAAAATAAAAAATGGAATTACATCTGACAAAATAATTATCTTTTGTTATTCAAGACATTCAGCAAGAGATATGCGCAAATATTTAGCAAGACGCTTACCGGGTTTTTCTGTTCCTCAAGTTGCAACTTTTCATTCTTTTACACATTCAGTGATGCAAGCAGCTTATAATCAAGGAACAGTAGTTGAAGATTACTCATTTTCTCCATTGAGATTACTTTCTGGACCTGAGCAAGAAGTAATGATAAATGAATTGATTAAAGGAACAATTGAAGACGGATCTATTGATTGGCCACCTAATTTAATAAGTGCTTTAAGGACAAAAGGATTTATTAGGCAGGTAAGAAATCTATTAGCTCGCATGAGATCCCTAGGAATGGATCCGGAGCAATTAATTGAAACAGGAATTAAACATGACAATGAAAACTGGATAGCACTTGGTCACTTTGCTGAAATGTATTTAGACAATTTGGATGCATCTGAAACAACTGATTACGGTGAATTAGTTCACCGTGTTAATTTACTGCTTGTTAGATTAAAAAGTTTAGAAGAGGTAGGAATAAAGTTTACCCATTTCTTTGTTGACGAATATCAAGATATTGACCCAGCTCAAGTTAGATTACTTAAATCTCTTGTTAGACCAAACAAGTTTTTAATTGCTACGGGTGATAAATCTCAAAGCATCTACCAATTTAGAGGTGCTGATTTTGAAGCAATCGATAGATTTAGTCAAGATTTTGGGCAAAGTAAACAGATTGAGTTAGTCAATAATTATCGACAGATAAAACAAATTGATATAGAAGTTAATACTTATGATTCAACAAATGCTCAAAGCTTTCACATGGCAAATGAAATAAGAAGATTTAAACAACAAAATTTTGATGCCAATTGGTCTGATGTTTTGATAATTGTGAGAAATGCAAGCTCAATTAATCCCATCAGTAGAGCCCTAACTAATTACTCAATTCCAGTAAGTGTTCAGGCAGATGATTTGCCACTGGCAAAAGATCCAGCAGCACGAGTATTACTTGATTGTTTAGGCATTGCTGGCCAAATGGCTTTAGGAAACCCTGATCCAAGTAATAGTGAAGTAATTAGAGATTTACTTCGAGGACCTTTAATTAATGCCTCTCCTTTTGAATTAAGAGAAACAGCTCGATTACTTAGAAAAAGGTCTCGGGAAAATAATGAGCACCCTTTAACTTCTGATCAGGCTTTATACAAGGCCGTGATTGACCCGAAATATTTAGTTGAAATTCCGAGCGAAATCTCCCAAGGAGTAAGAAGACTTGGAGCATTGCTTGCTAGTGCTAGTGAATTAATAGCGAAAAAAGTTCGAGTAGAAATAGTGATGTGGAATATTTGGAATTTAGAAATAAATGAACAAAACACTAAACTTTTTGATGTTGAAAAAACAACTTATAAATGGAGTAAGACCCTAAGGGAAAATGCTCTCAGAGGAGGAATTGAGGGTAGAAAAGCTGATAAAGACCTTGACTCAATCCTTGCTCTTTTTGATGCTGCTTCCAGAGATGATGAAAGAACTCTGGGCACAAGGGGAGTTTTAAATTTCTTAAATGATTTAGGAATGCAAGCGTTTCAGGCGGAAACTCTGGCACAAAAACCTATTGAAGATGACCGAGTTCAAATTGTAACCGCCCACAAATCAAAAGGGTTACAAGCTAAATTTGTTTTAATCCCTGATGTGCAGGCAGATATTTGGCCTTCTTCTCGTTTGCGAAATAATTTATTGGAAGTTGAAAGATTAGGTTATGAAACAGTTGTCAGATCTCCAAGTAGAAATGAAATTATTGCTGAAGACATAAGACTTTTTGAAGTTGCCAAATCAAGGGCTAGTCAAAGACTTCTGGTGTCAGCCATAAAAAGTGATTTTGCCGATAATGGTGAACCATCAGGTTTGTTACACAAAATAAAATCAGGAAACATTAATCATATTTCAGGATTTCCTCATAAACCACTTTCTTTAAACGCAGTAGTCTCTGAAATAAGAAAAACTGCGCAAGAAGACACCTACAGCGCTGATTTCAAAAAAGCTGTTGCCAAAAGATTAAATAAGTTAGCAACTACAAAGGATGCTTTTGAAAGAGATATAAGTAAAGCAGCAGATCCAGAAAATTGGTGGGCCACATTTAAACCTGGTTCAACTCAAAACAAGATTGCTCCAGATGATCAGCCTGTTTCAGTTTCTGGTTCAGGATTAGCCACTTTGAGAGATTGTGGATTGAAATGGTTCTTGGAGAAAAAAGCTGGTGCAAATGTTCCACGCCAAAACTCTGCCAGCATCGGTTCAATTGTTCACGCTCTTGCGCAAGGTTTAAGCAATGGTGAAATTGAACCAGAAATACAAAAGTTAAAAGAAAAACTAGATCAGATCTGGCCCCAATTATCTTTTGAAGCAGATTGGATAGCTCAACGCTCTTACGACGAAACCTTAGAAATTATTTCTAACTTGCTCACTTGGCACCTCAAAAGAACCGGCAGAAAAGTAATTGGTGCCGAAGTAAACTTCTCCTTTGAAATTCCTATGGAAAGTGAACTTCCAAATCAGGCAGTGAAAGTAAGTGGATTCATTGACCGAGTTGAGTCAGAAGTAGATGATGAAAAACGACTTCACATTATTGATTTCAAGACTTCCAAATACACATTGACCAAAGAACAAGCAGATGAAGATCCCCAACTTGGGGTTTATCGCTTGGCGGTTTCTCAACAATCACTGAAAACAGAGGTACATCCAGAAAGTGTTGATGCCGGTGCAAGTTTAGTTTATTTAAAACATTTACAAAAAAATGGTTTAAAGGAATTACCAACAGCATCAATTGAAGACAATGGCATTCTTGAAATACTGAAAGAATCTTTTAGAAAAATTAAAAACGAAGACTTTAGTGCCACAGTTTCTCCACTGTGTAGAACATGCCAATTCATCAGAATGTGTCCTGCGCAATCTGAAGGCAAAGGAGTTGTGGAATGAGTAAAGAAACAAAATTGAATTTAACTCCTGAACAACTTAAAGCAATAACTGCACCACTTGAACCAGCATTAGTTATTGCAGGGGCTGGTACAGGTAAAACCAGCGTGATGGCTGAACGTGTTTTGTGGTTAGTAAGCGAGGCAGGAATTGATCCCGCAGAAATTTTAGGACTTACCTTTACAAATAAAGCAGCACAAGAATTAAGAATTAGAGTAAGAGAGACATTAAATAAAGTTGACAAATATCAAAGTGCTTTTGATTTAGTGGAACCAAATGTTTCAACTTACCATGCATTTGCGATGCAGATTCTTAATGATCATGGATTACTTATTGGAGTTGAATCAGATTTAAAACCAGTTACCGAAACTACCAGAGCAAGTCTTGCTTTTAAAACTGTGCTGAATACTAAATTAAGTTTATCTCATTTAGATAAATCTCCTCGATACATTGCAAAGCAATTACTCATGCTTGATAATCAATTAGCAGAACATGATTTAGATACTGAAATGTTAAGTAAATACACTCAAGATTTAATCACTCAAATATCTTTAACTAGACCAAGAAAAGATCTCAGAGATCTTGAAAAGACAAGTCTTGCACGCTTGGAATTAGCTCAACTTGTTAATGAGTTTAGAGATCTTAAGAGAGAAGAAGCCATAATCGATTTCGCAGATCAAATGAGATTTGCTCTTAAAATAGTAAGACTTCACCCTGATGTGGTTACCCAACTAAGAGATCAATACAAAGCAGTATTGCTTGATGAATACCAGGATACCTCTGTAATTCAAAGATTGCTTTTGACAGAAATATTTGGACAAGCGCATCCAGTAATGGCAGTGGGGGATCCTTTGCAAGCAATTTATGGCTGGCGTGGAGCTTCAGTCTCAAATATTGATAACTTCTGCACACATTTTCCGCAAGAGGATCAAAGCCCTGCAAAAAAGTATCCATTGACATCAAATTTTAGAAGTGGTCAAAAAATATTGAATCACGCAAATCAAGTTTCAAAAGATTTACGAGATATTCATGATGCCATTTCTTCTCTTGTTGCTGGTAAGGGAACAAATAGCGAAGTAAACATAGGACTAAATCTAACTTGGAATGATGAAGTTGAGAGCATCGCAGAGCAAATTAAAGATTTAGTGAACAACAAAAAAGTAGCACCAGAAAGTATTGCCGTTTTAAGTAGAAACGGAAAAGAACTCTTACCAATTTATGATTTGTTGATAAAAAAAGGAATCCCAGCAACTTTTGCAGGCAAAAGAGATCTGGTAGATGTGCCTGAAGTAAGTGAAACACTTTCGTATTTACGTCTCTTGGATGACCCAACACACAACCCATCCTTGGTAAGGATTTTGGCTGGACCCAGATTTGAAATAGATCCAAAAGATTTAGCACTGCTTGCTAAAAGAGCAGCAGACTTAGTTAAAGACCACAATTGGGATAAAAGTAAAAGATCTTTCGAGCAGAGCTTATTGCAATCAGTTGATGGCAATGATGTGTCAGAACTAGCAGTGTTAGCTGATGCCTTAAATGATCCAGGAAATTATGACTATGGGGTTGGTGTTAAAGAAAGATTTCTGAAACTGAAAAATGAATTGGAAAGTCTAAGAAGACATATCACAGAACCACTAAGCGATATTGTTTATCGAATTATTAATCAAACTGGATTGATGATTGAAATTTTGGCTAGCAATCAAATGATGGCAGAAAGTAGATACGAAGCGTTAATGAGTTTGCAAGATCTAGCTCAAAGCTTTGATCAAGGCTCACCCCATGGTGTAGTTAGAGAATTCTTAGCTTGGCTTGATGAAGTTGATGAACTTGAAAGCACAATTGAATTTGCACCTACTGCAATAAAGAATGCTGTTTCATTAATGACAATTCATGGGGCAAAAGGTTTAGAGTTTCCAATAGTTTTTATCCCCGCAGTGTGCGAAAGCGTTTTTCCCCATAATAAAACTTCTACTTGGGTAAAAAGACCTGAACTTATTCCCTTTGAATTAAGAGTTGATTATAAATCTCTTCCACAAGGTTTTAAACCAGAAACAAAAGAATTTGATGCATACTTAGAGAGTTGTAAAGATTACGCAGAACTAGAAGAAAGAAGATTAATGTATGTTGCTCTGACTCGTGCTGAAACTGAAATTTATGTTTCTAGTCATTGGTGGGGAAATACACAAAAGAAAGTAAGAGGACCATCTAAATACTTATTGCAACTAAAAGAAGTTGTAGAACAAGGTCATGGAAAAATAACGACCTGGGTAGAAAACCTTGAAGAAAACAATCCAACCCTAGATCAATTAGTGCCCACTCTTTGGCCTGCGCAAACAAACCAAATTGCCAGGGAAAAAAGAATTGAGTTTGCCCATTTAGTTAAAAATGTGGAAGAGGTTGATGAAAGTCAACTAAGTTTATCTGAAAAAGAAATACTTGAAAACATTGATAAAGATATTGATTCTTTGATCACTGAATTAACCAGTGACAAATTGATTAAAAAAACAGTGGCAATTCCTGACACTCTCAATGTAACTAAAACTATTGCACTGATGCGAAACCCGGATGATTTTGCTATGCAACTTGTTAGACCTATGCCTACTAAACCAATTGATCAAACTCGAAGAGGAACACAATTTCATTATTGGATAGAGAAGCATTTTGGAATGCCTGCCTTGTTAGATTCTTTGGATCTACCGGGAGCAGCTGATGAGAAATTAATATCTGATGACCAACTAGAAGATATGAAAAATGCTTTTCTAAACTCTGAATGGGCTAACAAGAAACCAGTTGCCTTGGAGTGGCCTTTTGATATTTCAATTGGCGGAAGATCTCTTCGAGGTCGAATTGATGCAGTGTTTGAAACAGAAAACGGAATTGAATTAATCGATTGGAAGACCGGGGTGGTAGGTAAATCTGATGATTTGCAACTTGCTTGGTATCGATTTGCGTGGTGGAAAATGACAAACATGCCACTAGAAAAAATTACTGCGGCCTTTGTTTATGTGCCGAGCATGGAAATTAGTAGACCTATTGACTTACTTTCTCCAGAGATTTTGTTAGAGAGCATTTCAGGCTAAATCACGCTCAATTTGGTCTGCATTAAGAATACGTGAGAGGATAAAGTCATGACCCAATTAACAATGTACTCAACCCAGTGGTGTGGCTACTGCCAAAGATTAAAAGCTCAATTAGGCCGTGAAGGAATTACTTTCACCGAGATTGATATTGAACATGATGCTGAAGCTGCTGCATTAGTTGAAAAAGTAAATGGTGGAAATAGAACAGTTCCCACAGTGGTTTACGAAGATGGCACAGCGGTGACAAATCCTTCCCTGGGACAGGTGAAAGAGAAGCTAGGTTTGTAAATGCCTGGCCAACGCCAAACACTTGATTCTCTAGATGACGCACAACGAGCAGTTGTTGAAGCTTTAGAAGGACCAGTTGTAATTTATGCTGGCGCAGGAAGTGGTAAAACTCGTGCCATAACTCATCGCATAGCTCATGGTTGTAACACTAAAATTTATGATCCACAAAAAGTATTAGCTGTAACTTTTACAACTCGAGCAGCAGATGAAATGTCATTAAGACTTTCGGCATTGGGAATAAGAAATGTTGCAACACGAACTTTTCATTCAGCAGCTCTTCGACAACTCAAATACTTTTGGCCTAAAGCAATAGGTGGAGAAATACCTAAAGTAATAGATAATAAATTTAAAGTCCTATCAGCTGCTTTAGAAAAAACAAGCTTAGCGACATCCAAAAACTCAATCCGCGAATATTTATCGGTAATTGAGAGCGCTAAAACAAATAGATTAGACACAGATTCAATAACAAATCCTGATCACGCCAGTGCATACCAGGCCTATATTGACTTCACCGACAAAAATAACTTAATTGATTTTGAGGACGTATTGCTATTACTAGTTGCCGTATTGGAAGATGGGGAAGATTTTGCTGATGAAGTTCACCAAAATTATCAATGGCTCACGGTTGATGAATACCAAGACGTAAATCCGTTGCAACAAAGATTGCTAGAGCTTTGGCTAGGAGAAAACCGAAATATTTGCGTGGTGGGAGATTCTGCACAAACTATCTATACATTTGCTGGTGCTTCAAGCAAACCTTTAGAAGATTTTGCTAAAAAATTTGATGATGCATCCGTTTTCAGACTAAACAGAAACTATCGATCAAAGCCAGAAATTATTGAATATGCCAATAAGTTATTAGCTCAAATGCCTGTTTCTAATGCCAGCGTTGGATCTCTCATGGCAACTAAACCAGCTGGTGCAAAAGTTGAGGTTTTACCCTTTGTAAGTGATTCAGCCGAGGCTGACTGGATTGCGCAAAGCATTGTTGATCTTTTGCAATCGGGTCAAAAAGAAACAGACATTGTGGTTTTAGCAAGAGTAAATTCACAACTTGAATTGATTGCTGCAGCACTTGAAGAAAGAGGTGTTGATTACTGGCTCCAGACAGGGGAAAGATACAACCTCAAAAGTCGACTTGAACCAAAAATAACTCTTGCCACAATTCATGCCACAAAAGGATTGGAATGGGAAAACGTTTTCATAGTGGGTGCAAGTGATGGTTACCTGCCTTATGTTCAAGCAGATTCTGATGAAGAGATTGCTGAAGAGTTAAGACTTTTTTATGTTGCCGTGACCAGAGCCAAAGAAAGATTATTTATTACTTGGGCACAAAGTAGAGAATATGGTGGTCGAGACAGGATTAAGTCAAGATTTATTACCAGAATTGATTCAGAGCTTTCTAAAACAGCAAACGATGAAACAGTGTTTGCGCCATCTAAAGAAAGACAAAATTATCGCAAAGAATTGATGCGCTGTTCAATTTGTGACAAAGCATTAGTAAGTGGCACAGAAATTATCTTGCAAAGATGTAAAAGTTGCCCAAGTTCAACTCCAAGTGAGTATTTAGAAGCAGCAATTGAGTGGCGAACAACCCAAGCGCTAATGGAAGCAATTCCAGAATTTCTCGTGCTTAGCAACGCAACTTTAGAAGCATTTGTTGATGCTTTATATGAAGCAAAAACTGAAGAAGATTGCATTTTAATTCCTGGGGTAGGAGTTGAAAAGTGTGCAAGATACTTTGATGACTTAGCAACTGTTCTGGCTGCTGTTAAACCAAGTGACCCAAAATTAATTGATTTAAAGCCTTAATTGTTTCTCTGTGGATAACTTTTATGCACAGCTTCTAAATGTGTTCTAATCCTTAAAGCCTAGATTTAAGGAGCATTAATGCGCTTGATTCTGAATCCAGAAATAGACGTTTTATGGAGAGATAAAACAACTTTGCAGGTTAGAAACCCTGATGGCACCAATAATACAATTTCAGATCTGCCCAGTGAGATGAAACTAATCATAAGCAGTTGCACAGGAATCATTAACATCTCGGATATTTTGATGAATCTCAATATTGATGAAAGAATCCATGAAGATATAAACGTAGCTTTACGCTTTTTAATAGAACACCAAATACTTATTAATCAATCTCATCTTTTTGAACAATCAGAGAAATTACATAAAAGCTACGTTCAAATATTGGGAATAAACACTTTTGCTTATCAAATTGGACATCTTCTTGCATCAGCTGGGGTGGGACGCGTTGTGTTTGATTCTTTAGTTAAGAAACATAGCGATGTGAGTTTGGGAGATATTAATATCTTTGGCCCAAAAGCTAAAGAAATAGGAACTTCTTTAGCTCAGAGTTTAAGAGACTCTCTTTTAGTTATGGGCACAAGAGCTGAAAAACCAAACGTTATTCAGAAACCTGATTTAGTTATAATTTGTGAAAATGCTGAATCCTTTGAGATAAACGATTTAATGCTAAATAGAATTCCTCATGTATTCATCGGCAAAACAGGGGAACAAGTTAATGTAGGTCCCTTTGTAATTCCCGGGATTGAAACCTGTAATAACTGTTTGCAATTAAATTCATTAAAAAAGAATATTTTTATATTCCCACTAGATCGCAAAAGAAAGAAAATTCGTCAAATCGACAAGAATCCTGTTTTAACGACTTTGGCTTCATCTTTACTGGTCACAAATTGCATTTCATACTTAACAGGTGAATTAGTTAATTCAGGTCCAAGTTTGCTAAATGTGGTGTGTGATCTTGATGCAATTGGACCAACAATTATTTTCAGAAAATTGCAACCAAATCCGCAATGTGGGTGCAGGTGGGAAGCTGCTTAGAAAAGCAGATTGCCCTTGGTTTAATTACTCAAACCAAGGGCAATGAAGACTGCTGCGGTCTTTAGGCTTTACCTAGAATGCGGGTTACCTTGGTGCCACAAGTTGGGCAAATTCCTTTGGCCATGC
>SXGQ01024200.1_pt1 | contig 15020 bp, 10 predicted proteins | sample 3178371 | NCBI WGS metagenome assembly SXGQ01 (sample SAMN11356859, study PRJNA531348) | freshwater metagenome | isolation source: freshwater sample F1-20 | place: China: Fuxian Lake, Yuxi | collected 2017-12-25
ACCTGGGCAACGCAGCAGTTGGATTTACGGCCAATACCACTGTAAACATTGCCAACACTGGCGGATCAGCACTGAGCGTGGCAGGCAACATCAGAGGTGGAAACATCAGTGCTCCAGTTGGACTTATTTCGGCCAGTGCATTTGGCGAAGTCATTTCGGCGAGCAACATTCAAGGTGCGAATTTACGCACTGGTGGATTGATCACTGCCACTGGTAATGTTACTGGGGGCAATATCATCACTGGTGGATTGGTCACTGCCACTGGCAATGTCAACACTGCTGGAGGAGTCTTGGCCACAGGCAATGTCACTGGTGGAAACGTCAATACTGGTGGACAAATGTCGGCCACAGGCAATGTCACTGGTGGTAATTTGGTACAAAGTGGCTCAGGTGGCGCAATATCTGCCGCAGGCAACATCAGTGCCGTCGGCAACATCAGTGCCACTGGCAATGTGATTGGTGGTAACGTAACCACAGCAGGATTGGTCTCGGCTACTGGTAACGTCAATGGCGGCAATTTGATCGCTGCCACATTGGTACAGGGCACCACTGTGAGTGCCACTGGCAATGTGATTGGTGGTAATGTCACCACAGCAGGATTGATTTCTGCTACATCTACTATAACTTCAGCTGCTAACATCATTGGTGGTAACATAATCACATCTGGTCAGATAATATCAACCGCACCATTTACATCAATAAGTGCGGCTGGCAATATAGTTGCTTCTAATTTTAACACCAGTAGTGGTTTAATTTCGGCCTCGGGCAATATTACTGGTGGCAATATTAACACTGGTGGTGTGGTATCAGCCTCAGGTAACATAACCGGCGGTAATCTAAATGTAACAGGGTTAGTAAGTGCTCCTACTGTGACAAACACCGGTGGTGCACTCACTGTTTCTAGTGCCAGTAACGGCAATATCAATCTCAGCCCCAATGGCACAGGTAATGTGGTAGTGAATTCACGCTACATCAATGGTGTGGCTGATCCAGTTCAATCACAAGACGTTGCCACTAAAATTTATGTTGACAACTTAGCATCAACTGCTCTGGTTTATCACGAAGGTGTTGTGGCAGCAACCACTGCCAATTTGGCCACCACAACCGGTGGTACGATAACTTACAATCAACCCAATGGAGCTGGCAACGGCATTGGTGCAACCATTACAACCACAGGCTCTTTCAATCTTATTGACACGGCCAATGTGCAGGCAGCAAACACTCGTATCTTGGTCAAAGACGAAGGCAATGCTGTGCTCAATGGTATCTATGTTTGGTCCAATGCCACAGTAATCACTCGTTCCATTGATGCCGACGAATACGGAGTCGGAGCCGGTAATCTCAGCCTCAATGACTACTTCTTTGTGAGCAGCGGCAATGTAAACAAAGGCAGTGCTTATGTTTTAGATGCTCCCACTGGAACCATTACATTTGGTACATCAAATATTCAGTTTGCGCAGTTTTCATCCAGTCAGGTGTATAGTGCAGGCACTGGACTTACCCTAACAGGCACCACATTCTCAGTCAATGCCAGCCAAACTCAAATTACATCAGTTGGCACACTGAGTTCTCTGTCAGTCTTGGGCAATACCACTTCGGGTAATTTGATATCGTCTGGGTTGGTCACAGCCATAGGTAACATTCAAGCAGCTGGCTTCACCTATGCCAATGGCACACCAGTGCAAGGATCTGGCGCACAGGGAACAACCGGTGCACAGGGAACAACAGGTGCACAGGGCACTGTGGGTGCTCAAGGTACAGTGGGCACTCAAGGCACAACCGGCACACAGGGCACTACAGGAGCTCAAGGTGTTCAGGGCATACAAGGCGTCACTGGAGCACAGGGTGCAACTGGTGCTCAGGGCACCACAGGAGCACAAGGCACAGTTGGTACACAGGGCACAATAGGTGCACAAGGTGTCACAGGTGCTCAAGGCATTGAAGGTGCTCAAGGTACAACCGGTGCTCAGGGCACCGTTGGATCACAAGGCACCACAGGAACACAAGGCACAACTGGATCACAGGGCACAATAGGTGCACAGGGCACCACAGGAGCAACTGGCTCAACTGGCTCACAAGGAACAACTGGAGCCACAGGTGGTACTGGATCACAGGGCACAACTGGCGCAACAGGTGGTACTGGATCACAGGGCACCACAGGAGCTCAGGGCACAACTGGAGCCACAGGTGGTACTGGTGCAACTGGATCACAGGGCACAACAGGAGCCACAGGTGGTACTGGATCACAAGGAGCAACAGGAGCCACAGGTGGTACTGGAGCACAAGGCACAACTGGTACGCAAGGTGCCACCGGACCCAGCACAGCAATCAATGCCACAGCAGTGACCACAGGCACATTCTACCCTGTGTTTGTGGCCGCAGCTGGTTCAAATCAAACTCCCAGTGTGCGTACCACAGCTACTGCATTCTCATATGATGCAGCCACAAACGTACTAACAGTGACGTCTACACAGGCTAGATACGCTGACTTAGCTGAAAGCTATGCAGCAGATCAAAACTATGATGCAGGTACTGTGATGGTGTTTGGCGGATCTGCTGAAATTACACAGAGTTGCGAGCCAGTAGATCCTAGGGTAGCAGGTGTGGTCAGTACTGACCCCGCTCACCTAATGAATGCTTTCCAAATTGGCGAACACATAGTAAATGTTGCCTTGGTTGGTCGTGTGCCTTGTCGAGTCATAGGTACCATACGCAAAGGTGATCGCCTGGTCACAAGCTCTATACCCGGGGTGGCTATGAAAATGCCTGATCAATCTACCCCACCAGGTGTGTTAATTGGCAAAGCTTTGCAAAATTATGACAGTGATATGCCAGGCACAATTGAAGTGGCTGTGGGTCGCAGTTAAAAAACAATGAAGCAAGTGTAGGCAGGATAACTACACTGCATCTATGACTCTATCTCAATCAATCAAACGCAATGGATTGGTCAAAACTGTGCTGGAAGCCGGTGGCAGCCTGCACCCGTTGATTGTGCCAGCCGAAATGACCAACGGTACTGGTCTCATGAATCCCAGTGTGTATGTAGACAACGGTGTTTTGATGTGCAACATTAGACATGTCAATTACACTCTGTATCATTCTGAAATCAAAAAGTTTCAGCACAGGTACGGTCCTTTGCAATATCTGCATCCTGAAAATGATCGCCATCTTAGAACCTGGAATTTTATCAGTATTCTCAATCCCGACTGTTCAATTCGGCACATAGCCAGTGTGGATACTTCGCGCCTGGACGTTGAACCCATTTGGGACTTTGTGGGACTGGAAGATGCTAGACTTTTTAGATGGGACAACAAGTTGTATCTGTCGGGTGTGCGTCGTGACACCACAACCAATGGCCAAGGCCGCATGGAGTTGAGCGAAATTCGAGCCAAAACCACTTTTGTTGAAGAAATCAGCAGAGTGCGTATCCCAGCTCCCGGTGCAAACGCTACCTATTGTGAAAAAAATTGGATGCCTGTGTTGGATCAACCTTTTCACTATGTGAAATGGAGCAATCCCACTGAAGTGGTGAGATTTGACCCTCACACTCAGACCACTCACACCGTGCACCTGGATGAAGGTTCTTACATCCCTGGCCTACCAGATTTTCGTGGCGGCAGTCAGGTCATTCCCTACGGTGATTATTATCTGGCATTGATTCATGAAGTTGATCTCACCAAGCACGAAACTGGTGAAAAAGATGCTGTGTACGAACACAGATTTTTGATCTGGGATCGCAACTGGAACTTGGTCAAGTACACCAACAGTTTCAATTTTTTGAGAGCCGACATTGAATTCTGCTGCGGAGCAGCCTGGTGGCAAGGCGATCTTTTGATCAGTTTTGGCTTTCAAGACAATGCCGCATACATGCTGCGCATGCCCAAATCTCAATTGGATCAGTTGATTTGGGGAGACGAAACTCTCACTGTGGATGTCAAACCCAGCAGTCGCGGCAACTTTAACTATGGCAAAATAGCTCGACATTCTTGGTTTCATAAACAACTACAGAGTGAAATTTTTGAGCACGATGTCTATCAAAAATATTTTCCAGTAGAGGCTGGTGACACTGTGTTGGATCTAGGAGCCAGTGTGGGCATCTTTCCTTATTCAATCAAAGATAAAAATCCAGGGCGTGTGATATGTCTTGAAGTTGAGCCTGATCTTGTGAAAACCATGAAGGAAAATTTTGCCAACAATGGAATTGAAGCGGCCATAGTGGAACGGGCGTTTGGCGCCACAGACGGCGATTCCTATGTCACTGGCATGTTTGATCCAGAAAAATTGCACATCAGTGATGGGGCCGACGGCGAAATGTTGCCCACTATCAGCTGGCCCACACTCAAACAACAGTTTGCAATTGATCACATTGATTTTGTCAAGACTGACTGCGAAGGCGCTGAATATAATTTGTTCAACGATGAAAACTTTGAGTGGGTGCTGAAAAATGTACGCAAGATAGCAGGTGAATTTCATCTGCATACCGCGGAACAAAAAGCAAAGTTCAGAAGATTTAGAGATACCTATCTTCGTGCATTGCCCAATCACTACATGACCAGTCTGGATTATGTAGACATGAAATGGGCACTGTGGGATGATTGGTTTGTGGAAAAATACAGTGCTGTGAATCTCTATATTGACAATCGCGATGTTTCACAGCAGGTCAAAGTGTCACTGGGCAGCAAGGAAAAATGGCAGCATTATCCTGCTCCCACCATGGAAATTACTACCATTATTCCAGAAAAAGGATGTGTGGTTGACTGTGTGTTTTGTCCACAGCGCACTCTTGAAACCAAATACAAAGGTACCAGAATTCTCACACTGGACAACTTTAAAAAAGCCGTGGACAAAATACCCACAGATGTTCGTATTACATTTGCCGGATTTACTGAGCCATGGATGAACAAGTATGCCACAGACATGGTGTTGTATGCCCATGATCAAGGCCATCCAGTCAGCGTGTTTACCACGGCAGTGGGGTTGAGTGTAGAGGACTGTGAAGCCATGGTTCACATTCCGTTTGCTGGCAATCCCAATGGTGGATTCTGTCTGCACTTGCCTGATTCAGAAATGTTGGCGCGGCATCCAATCACACCCAGTTTCATTCAAACTTTGGAATGGTTGCGTGACAACCAACATCGCATTCAAAACTTCCAAATCATGAGCATGGGCCCTGAGCTGCATCCGTCTATTCGTCACATATTTGATTCGGCTCCCTATTATCATATGTACAGTCGTGCGGGTAATTTGCATCGTGAAGCCTTGCTTAAACCACAATTGGTCACATTGAAAGATCGTTGGGATGCCATTGAACACCCAGACAAAAATCGCACCTGTGGTTGTGTGGAACATCTATACCACAATGTTCTGCTGCCCAATGGTGATGTCAGTCTGTGCTGCATGGATTATGGATTGGATCATATCATTGGCAATCTGTTTGAACAAAGTTACGAAGATGTCATACCACAGGCACAGACCTGTTTTGATCTCTGCAACAACTGCGAAAATGGTGTCAATCCCAAACCTCAGCAACAAGTTATAAATTTTGTGCGATGAAAAATCTAGAGCATTTTGTTCAAAACACTGAAAGCCCTTATGCAAATTTTGCACTGGGACAAGAGTATGAAGCACAGGGGCAGACCGGTGCTGCCATCAGTTTTTATCTGCGCACTGCCGAGCGCAGCACCAACGATCTACAACAGTACCATGCTTTGTTGCGCATGGCTCTGTGTTTTGAACGACAAAAAACTCGCGATGACACTGAATCAGTGATATTGCAAAAAGCCATTGCGTTACAACCCAAGAGACCCGAGGCTTACTTTTTGTTGGCTAGGCTATACGAATGGCAGAAAAAATGGCACGACAGCTATTTTGTGGCTTCGGTGGGCTGCAATACCGCAGATTTTTCTGCAGCTCCGCTAGGCACTGACCTACAGTATCCTGGTGAGTATGCATTGTGGTTTCAAAAAGCTGTGGCCATGTGGTGGGTAGGTAACTGTGATGAAAGTCGTGAAATGATGTATCATCTCAAAGTCACTTATCGCATGAACGAAATGTTTGCTACAGCAGTGGATAACAATTTAAAAAATCTTGGATTTCCTTTCACGCACACACCTTATACCGCAGATTTGTGCAAACGCATGCGAGCACCGTGGCCTGGGTTTGACAGTTTGGAAAAAAATTACAGCCAAAGTTTTCAAGACTTATTTGTACTGGCAGCACTGCAAGGTAAACAAAATGGGCACTATCTAGAAGTTGGCAGTGCAGAACCATTCAAGGGCAACAATACTGCACTGTTGGAAAAACAGTTTGGATGGCGTGGACTCAGCATTGACATCAACCAACACAAGGTTGAGCAGTTCATGGCCGAACGTGATAACTGGGTTTTGTGTGCAGATGCCACCAAAATTGACTATGAAAAAATCATGAACAATTTTGGCATGCCCATTGTGATAGATTATTTGCAATTGGACTGCGACCCCCCTGAAACCACTTTTGAAATTCTCAAACGCATTCCCTTTGACACCCACCGCTTTGCTGTGATCACTTTTGAACATGATCATTACTGCAATGCCACTGTGAGAGATGCCAGCCGCAAATACCTTAGACAACAAGGTTATGAACTAGTGGTCAGTGATGTGGCCTATAACAAGTTACACAGTTATGAAGATTGGTGGGTTCATCCTGATCTAGTACCCAGTGACGTTATTGACAGGTTGCAAGATACCCAACCAGGTATAAAGTATGCACCTGACTACATGTTTCCCGCCAAAATTGAACAGTCGCCCCCTGTGATTACCCAAGCGCCAACAGTGGCACAGTTTAATGTCAATTGTGAACATGTCAATCCAAATTATCGTCCTGGTGTTTGGATTATGGATAACTTTCTGACCAACCCAGATGCCATGCGCGAATTTGCATTGGCGCAAGAATATCAAGTCAACAACGATGGTGAACAAGGTTATATTGGACGTAGGACCTACCAACAGTTCTTGTTTCCGGGGCTCAAAGAGGAATTTGAACGCATCATGGGCCGCCCCATCGTAAAATGGCAAGAACATGGAATGAATGGTAGATTCCAAGTGGCTCGAGCTGGTGAACCCTTGGTATATCACTGCGACCATCAGGCCTGGGCCGGCATGTTGTATCTAACACCCAATGCGCCTTACAGTTGCGGCACATCAACCTGGGCCAAACGTGGCACAGGTATAAGGCACATTTCAGACCCAGAAATTCTCAGTTGTTTTCATCCTGACAGCCGCAACTTTGATCAAACTATTTTTGAGCCTGTTGATGTGTTTGGCAATGTGTACAATAGGCTGGTGATTTTTAATGCTGGCTATTTGCACAGTGCGTCAGAATATTTTGGTTTCAGCGAGCAAAACGGTCGATTGTGGCAAATGTTTTTCTTTGATTAAACAATTTCTCGTTGCTCCACGGCTGCCAGCTTGGCCTGCACTTCGTCAATGTTTACTGTGCTCCATAGACCGGGATGCATGGGTCTGGGAAAGTGACCACTATCAAGCCAGGCATAGCCCAAATGTTCGTTGTTGAGTCGTGGGCAAAATTCCAATTGAATAACACATACCCAGGTGTGATATTCAAATTGACCGTCGGTGGAAGTGAATGTTTCTATGGGAATCAGTTTGACAAAATGTGGAAAATGTCCCAATTCTTCTGTGCATTCACGCTCCATGGCACCCAGTAGTGTCTCACCAGACTCCACTTTGCCACCGGGCAGAGCCCATGTGCCAGGGTGTTTGGGATCGTTGCGCAGTAAGTAAAGATATCTTCGTGTGGTCAGGCTGAAAAACCAAACTCCCACTGCTTTCAAAGAACCAGTCTCCAGGTTCCTCCAGGATAGATTCCTTGGTAGCTTTTTATCCATGCGTCGCCGGTCCATTCGTACTGTATACCTGTGGTCATGTTTGTGACATATTGCCCGGCTGCTGCACCAGCAGCTCTAAACGCCACTTGCCAATATTGATTGGTGTATTCAATTATGTCATTGGCTTGTGCTATCAAAGGCCTACCATTGCCGCCTTGCCAAATCACTGCTGCGCCATTGTTGCTGCCGGTGGCTTCTGTGAGCAAATATCGCTGTCCTTCCAGAGCGCTGTCTAGTCCCTGAGCTGGTCCACTGGTCAATGGATTTATCACAGCATCTACAGCACCCAAAGTATTTTGTGGTGCGGTGTCTGCGTCTACATTGTACAGCAAAAATCTTGCATCTGTGGGATCCAGTGCCACAGTGCCGATCACTTCGGTTTCGTCGGCCTGAATCAGTCGCACTTCGCTTACTCCTGAACGCAGTGTGCCATAGGCATCGATAACAGTGGTCCAGAGCAACGGGCTATTTGACACAATGTTGGCAGCGTCAAGACTAATATTAGTTGGCTCTTGGGCTAGATCTTCGGCCTTGATACACTGCAATCGATTGCCAATTACAACCAGTGCCCAATTATAAGGTGTAAAAATTTGCCGTGTCCCCAATAACAAATCACTGTTGCTGATAGCCAAATTCAAATCACCCTGTGAATCATACATGTTGGTTATGATTCTTTCAATCACACCCAATTTCTTAATTTTGGCCGGACTTGAAATCCATATTGGAATGTTAAATTTTACAGAAGCAATGTCAATGGGGTTGTCATTGCCCTGCGGAATGGTTCTACTGCTCCAGGTAACTGAATCCAATTCTACCACGGTGAGGCTGGTCCAATCTATAAAACTGTCAGTGCTTTGCACTTCAAGACTGGGATTGAACAGTGTTAACATTTGCTCCAATAGTTGAAGTTTTTGATTTGTGTTTGAAGTCCAGATATCCAAAGTGATGCTGAGTTTGTAAGGTACTGGCATCAAACGTTCCACCGTAAATGCATTGCCCTGTGTGTTTTCGTAAGTTTCTGTTACTTCATCATAGGTACGTTGACGAATGTTGACTTTGCTGACAAAAGTAGGTTCTTGCATTCTAGCCCGGTCATAATCCAACCCAGTAATGTAAAATGTCATCATGGGTGTGCTGTTCATAAAGTTGGCCGAGTTGTTTTGAATCACAGTTTGCACATTTCTTGTGCTGTCGCCATATCGCACTGGAACACGCAACAAGGCTGTGGCATCGGGATTGCCATCTTCGGTGCCGTATTCTACCTGGAAGCCACTGACTATGCGAGTGAATTGCAATAGGAAGCGACGGATTTGTTCATCGTAAAAAAATTGCTGAATTTTTATTCTCCTTTGACTTAGGTGTTAGACTGTCCGGGATAGGTATCAGGTCTGGGATTGGCCGGCTTGTTGCCTCCGTCGTTGCCGTTGTCAGCTCGGGGTTTGAGCAGCTCACTCAAGCTCTGTCGGCTGGGAATGTTGCCTTGATCTGTGGTACGCACAGTGTATGTATTGTTTACAAAGCTTGAGCGCAAAGTATTGTTGCTGGGTCCATTGTTGAGATTGGTTCGCACATTAGAATCCAATTTAAGCCATCGACGTTGCGTGCTGTTATATCTAAACAGCCGGTTGGGAAAATAATCCAATCTCAAGCAGTAGTCGCCGTCAACAGGATCATTGGGAAATGTCACGCCAGACGTCACTGGCAATCCGTTGGGCGCAGCAGCGGTGCCAGTTAGATATCCCACAACATACCCAAATGCTTCAGGAGTTACACTGGCGCCGCCTTGTGTCCCATCCACGGGCACTGAGCCATCTGCGGTTAGGCTGGTGGGATTTTGAGGCTCGCCCAGTTTGTTGACAGGTTCAATGTAAAAACTACCTGTTTCGTAACCACTGAGTGGCACTTCAACATCGGCCTGTGCAAGAATGGCATCATTGATCTGGTTGTCTTTGTCGCGAGTGCTCATGCCTTCGCTTATGGTTTGTGGTGTGTATTCACGCCAGTAATCTGTGTTGTTGATGTCTATGCCTGCAGGTGTGTTTTGTATAGCTTGATAATAGTTATTGCCATAATTGGTAACCCAGCCCATGGGGTAAAAATTGCCATCGTCCCAGATGTTTTCACTCACAAAAGGTTTGTTCAAAATGTTTTTGTATTCTTGTTGATTGCTGATGGGAGTGGCCTTGACACGCCAAGTATGCGGCATCCAGGTCTGACTCATGCCTTCGGTGGCATAACTGGCATCTTGAATCACATAGTATTTGGGCAAAGCTCGTGGTATGGCCGCATTCAACGGATTGTAATCAACAAGATTTGTGACTTCCAGTACATCACCGTTCATGAGTTTGCGACCCAAGGTATCAATCATGTCATTGTAGTGAAATGTAATGAACAGCGTGTCATTGTTCAAAAACAGGCCAAACTGTGTGAGGTCAAAATCAATGTCTTGATGATTATAAACACCGCGCATGACGTACACATCTTCGTCATAAACTCGATCGCGGTTTTCTAACAGCAGCAGGTCCTGGATATTGAGTGGATTCAGCTCATCATAAATGGGCTGTGTGGCATCGCCATTGCCCGAAAGGGCCGAATCTTCGCCCCCGGTCTGTGGTCCCATGTATTTGTGCACATAGATATCAAGCCCGCCCACAGTGTACATTTCTGATATGGTACGGTCCAAAAATTGGTAATCGCGTGTGCGATTGGGGCGGTAAAGGCTCAAACGTGGCATAGTGCAGTATTTATGGGCAGGTTGACCAAATATTCAAGGCCTGCTATAATTACAGTCAAAGGAGCCTGTATGAAAACTGCAACACGAGCACTGAAACCCCTTAACCCGCGCAGTCCTGATACCAAATATGTGGGCGAAGAGCCGCTGTGGCGCGAACAGCCCCAGGAAAACCGCGTCACTGCCTTGAGTCGGGCGTTCAACTGGTACGGCTATTTCTATGGCAAAAAAGATGCCAAAGACATGATTGCAGCCTATCTCGATGCACACGACCGCTCTCGAGATGCCAAAAAAATCCGCAGTCTCGGCGACAGTCAGATCAGACTGACTCCGGCTTGGTTGTGTCGCATGAGCATGATGGGACTGCAACTGGATCAGCACGAACAAATCAAACTGGACAACATGATTGAGACCATGTTAGCCACAAAAAATGAGGCGCCTGCACCCACCGCGGCCGATCAGTCTGCACCCACTCGGCTTACCATTCAAGATCGACTGCGAGAAAAAACTCAGGAGTACATGGGAGAACTGGAAGGCATGTTTGACGACTTCTGTGCCAGTGGCGCCAAAATGAGTGCTGATTTTAAACCCATTGCTCTCATGCGTGGCATGAACATAGCTCCGCAGATGGTGAATGAAATTCGCTTGCGATGGAGTCAGCGCCTCACTGAATATGAGGCTGTGATCGAAGGCAAAGACGCTCAGCTGGTGGAAGCCTACAGCAATTACAGCAAAATACAACTGCGTAATGTCGTGAAGTTTATTGAGCAGGTCATTGCTGACTGCGGCGCCTACGTGCAGATCAAAAAAGTTGAGCGCAAACCGCGCAAAGCCCGGCCAGTTACCCCAGAAAAACGTGCAGCCAAGTTCAAGCATGTTCAAGCATTTGCCGAACTCAAACTCACTGGGCTGCCGGCCAGTGCTTTGGTAGAAAAAAGTGAAGCCTGGCTGTACGACACAAAAAAACGCAAGTTGATACATGTGGTGGCCGATGAGTACACCAAGACCTTTACGGTCAAAAACAACTCCATAATTGGATTCAGCACCACAGAAACACTGCAGAAAACTGTGCGCAAGCCACAGGATGTGATCAAGGCCATGCAGACCGCAGGCAAACCAGCAGCTCGCAAAATCTTCAAAGATCTCACTACCACAGAAACTGCTTGGAACGCTCGCGGCACCGAGACACTGCTAGTGCTCAAGGCCTGGTAAATAAGGGGGAACGGAGCTTCCCCCATGGCTGAAAATACCCTGCCAGAACTCAAACAGAATCTCATAGAGTATGTGAAACTGCAACTGGGTGATCAAATCATTGATCTAGAGTTGGATCCTGCTCACTACGAAAGTGCCTATCAGCGTACCATAGGTACCTTTCGCCAGCGAGCCAATTCGGCCTATGAAGAAGCCTACATCTTCATGGAGCTGGTACAAGATCAAAACATCTATACTTTGCCACAAGAAGTTACTTCGGTACGCAATATATTTCGCAGAACATTTGGCAACTCAACTGGTCCCTTTGCTTCTAACTTTGATCCGTTTGCTCAGGCTTCGATCAATGTGTATCTCATGAACTTCAACGTGGCTGGTGGCCTGGCCACCTATGATTTCTATACTCAATATGTGGAATTGGCTGCTAGAATGTTTGGTGGATATCTCAATTACACTTGGAATCCGGTCACAAAAAAGTTACAGATCATTCGTGATCCCAAAGGAACTGGCGAAAATGTTTTGTTGTGGGTTTACCAACTCAAACCCGAAATACAGTTGTTGAGTGATTATCAAACTGGTCAGTGGTTACGTGATTACATGGTGGCCAACTGCAAAATGATCATTGGTGAAGCTCGTGAAAAATTCAGCCAAATTGCTGGTCCACAGGGTGGCGGCCAGCTCAACGGTGCAGCCATGAAAACTGAAGCTAAAGAAGCCATGGCTGATTTGATTGAGCAACTCAAAAACTACGTGGATGCCAGCCAGCCCTTGACCTGGGTCATTGGCTAACATTGAACTTGCTTTCTAACAGATACAATGTTAGAATAACGCATGGATGTTATGCTTGATATTGAGGGACTGGGCACAGGACCCGACACCACCATTTTGACCATTGCCGCACAGGGTTTTGATCCCATGGGTCAGGGATTCTACAGTGATCACAGTTTTTATGTGCGAGTGGATCTTGAAAGTCAACAAGGTCGCAGCATCCAAGACAGCACCATAGAGTGGTGGGCCACACAGCCAGCTGTGGTGCGTGATGAAGCATTCAGCGAGCAAGATCGTGTGTCGCTGACCGATGCGTTGGACGGACTTACTCGTATTGTTTGGAAAGCTCGTCGAGTATGGGCTCAAGGGCCAACCTATGATATGACCATACTGGAGCATGCCTACAAAAGTCTCAACAAAGCTCTGCCTTGGCAATACTACTCTGTGCGCGACAGTCGCACAGTTTTTGCTCTGTGGCCTGATCTGGAAGCGCCACCGGCCACACACAATGCTCTGGAAGATTGTCGTCGACAGATCTCCATGCTGCAGGACACACTGCAATTTTTGAAAATCAAGGAACTGCGATGATTATTGGAGTTTGCGGATTTATTGGTTCGGGCAAGGACACCATAGCCGATTATCTGGTAAATTTTCACGGATTCCGACGTGAAAGTTTTGCTAACAGTCTCAAAGATGCCTGTGCCGCTGTGTTTGGATGGGATCGTACCATGCTGGAAGGACGGACCACCCAGGCTCGTGAGTGGCGTGAGCAAGTAGACGAATGGTGGGCTCAACGATTGGGCATGCCGGGACTGACTCCACGCTGGGTGTTGCAACACTGGGGCACCGAAGTCTGCAGAGAAGGATTTCACGATGATATATGGATAGCAGCGTTGGAAAACAAACTGCGGCACAGTCAAGATCATGTGGTGATTTCAGACTGCAGGTTCCCCAATGAAATCAAAGCCATCAAGGCTGCTCGCGGTCTTGTGGTGCGAGTGGTGCGTGGGGCCGAACCCAGCTGGTATCAAGATGCTGTGAATGTCAATCAAGGGCGCGGCAACATGAGCTGGATGATCAGCCGAGAGCGGTTGAAAACCTTGGGTATACATGCCAGTGAAACGGCCTGGGTTGGCACAGACTTTGATGCGGTGCTGGACAACAATGGCACCATGGATCATCTCTATCAACAGGTTATAGGTCTGGTTCAAGATCGCCCAGCCGCCAGGGCAGATCGCTTCTAGACACTTCTTCCACACAGTTCTTGCAGATTGATTTGAGATTTTTGGCAGTCACATGGTTTAGATTGCCGTCGACATGATACACCAGAATCTGTGCTGAATATCTAGCTTTGAAGCCGCAGCGATCACACTGCATTTTTTTCTGATATCCCGCTTGCTCCCAGCGGGTTTGTCGTTTTTTGATGCCACGGTTTTTGCGCAGGCATGTTTCGCATCGACTGCGATAGTGTGTGATGCCATGCTTGTGATAGTTCACAGCACAAGGACGTTGATCACAGGCCTTACACAGGGGTCGCATGTAGATATTTAGCGATGGACCTTGGCCAAAGGGCATTGTAAGTCATGGTTTTTGTCAGAGAACAATAAATATCTACAACTTGAAAAGGAAGCTATTATGGCACTTGTATCACCTGGCGTAGAAGTCACAGTCATTGACGAAAGTCAATATATCCCTTCAGCCGTCAACACAGTCCCTTATTTCTTGGTGGCCACTGCACAGAACAAAGTCAGCAGTGATGGACTCACAGTGGCTGCAGGCACACTGGCGGCCAATGCCAACAAGACTTATTTGATCACCAGTCAACGCGATTTGGCCGCAACTTTTGGCGTGCCATTCTTCTACAACACCACTACCGGAACTCCCATCAATGGTTACGAGCTCAATGAGTACGGTTTGTTGGCAGCATATTCGGCTCTGGGCGTGACCAACCGTTGCTATGTGCAGCGTGCCAACATTGATCTTACCGAACTCACTGCCAGCTTGAGTCGTCCTGTGGGCACACCTGACAACGGCACATACTGGTTAGATACATCAACCACTCTATGGGGTATTCAAGAGTGGAATCAGTCTACCAACACATTTACAGTGAAAACACCTTTGGTTTTGACCAGCACCGACGATGTTGACGGCAGCAATGTGCCACTCAGCAGCGTGGGCAGCATTGGTGACTATGCCATAGTGGCAACCACTACATTTCTCACAGGCTATTATAAAAATGCCAGCAATCTGTGGGTCTTGATTGGCAGTGATGCTTGGAAAATTTCTTGGCCTGCAGTTACAGGCAGCAATGCACCTGCCAGCTTGACCGCAGGTCAAACACTGACACTGAATGATACCAATGTCACAGTGCCAACGAGTCCAAACAACACCGTGGCTGGATTGGCAGCTGCTGTCAATTCTGCATCT
>SXGQ01830825.1_pt1 | contig 15020 bp, 13 predicted proteins | sample 3178371 | NCBI WGS metagenome assembly SXGQ01 (sample SAMN11356859, study PRJNA531348) | freshwater metagenome | isolation source: freshwater sample F1-20 | place: China: Fuxian Lake, Yuxi | collected 2017-12-25
ATCGAGAAGGCCCATCCCGACGCCCTCCAGCTGCTGCTGCAGAGCATGGAGGACGGCCGGCTCACCGACTCGCTCGGCCGCGCGGTCGATTTCCGGAATGCGATCATCATCATGACGTCCAACGTGGGAGCCCAGTTGCTCCAGCGCCAGACCTCGATGGGGTTCGCGGCGGCGGCGTCCTCCTTCAACGACGTCGAGCGCATGCGCGAGAAGGTGCAGGAGGAGGCCAAGCGGGTCTTCAAGCCCGAGTTCCTGAACCGCATCTCCGACATCATCTTCTTCCGGCCCCTCGACCGGAACGACTTGGTCAAGATCGTCGCGCTCGAAACCGCCAACTTCGCGAAGCGTCTCTCCGAGCGGAAGATCACGCTCGAGTTCACGGAGGCGGCCAAGCAACTGCTGATCGAGAAGGGCTACGACGAGAAGTATGGCGCGCGCCCGCTGCGCCGGGCCGTCGAGCACTATCTCGAGGATCCGCTGGCCGAGGCGTTGCTGCGGGGCGAGGTCAAGGACGGGGAGCCGTGCCTGGTCGATCGCGACGGCGACAAGCTGAGTTTCAAGCAGGTCACGCCGCCGGCGGCCGCGAGCGGCGTATCCTCCTGAGCCGTCCGCCAGTTCCGTCCGGCCCCGGCCGCCGCGGCTCGCCCGGGCGGAATCGATCCGGCCGGCCGGAGGGGTCTCCGCGGGTTGGCGGAAGCGAACGCCCGGCGGCTTAACCCCGCGCCGCGGGTGTCCCGGGGGCCGGATTCGCGGCTCGGCGGTCGCGTTCCAGAAACGGCATTGACCGACCTAGGGGCCGCCGTACGGTCACCGATTCCTTTCGCAAATTCCTCCTCCGCTCCGCCGTGAATGTTCAACTGACCGCCGTCTCCACCACCCGCAAGAACCTCGTCGTGACCCTCGACGCGGCCGAAGTCGACGCCGGTCACCGGAAGGTGTGCGCGGACGTGGCTGGTGTCGTGCGCTTGCCCGGTTTTCGCCCCGGCAAGGCCCCGCTGGACATCGTGCGCAAGCGCTTCGCCAAGGAGATCGCCGACGAGTTCAAGCAGACGCTCACGTCGGACGCCTACCGGGGCGCGCTCGAGAAGGAGAAGCTCGAGGTGCTTAATCTCGTGAAGGTCGACGGCGCCGACTTCACCCCGGGCCAGCCCGCCACAGTCACCTTTATCGTCGATGTGCGGCCGGAGTTCACTTTGCCGGCGTACGTCGACCTGCCGACCGAGGTTGGCCCGGTCGAGGCGACCGAAGCCGAGGTGGAAAAGGTGATCGAGGGATTGCGCTCCGACCGCGCCGACTTCAAGGCGGCCGACCGCGAATCGCGCAAGGGCGACTACGTGAAGCTCAGTTACGAGGGCAAGGTGGACGGGAAATCGATCACGGAACTTGCCCCCGACAAGGAGCTCTACGGCAAGGTCCCGCAGACCTGGGAGGAGGTCGAGGGTTCCAACGAGGGGGTCATTCCCGGGCTTGGCCAGCAGATCTCCGGGCTGAAGGCCGGCCAGAAGCGCGAGGTCAAGATCACATTCCCTGCGGACTTCGCCCCGGTGCCCGCGCTCGCCGGCAAGCTCGCGACCTACGCGGTCGAGGTGCAGGAGGTGCGCGAGCGAATCCTGCCTCCGCTCGACGCCGAGTTCTTCAAGTCCCATCAAGTGGATGACCTCGCCGGGCTCCAGTCGCAGGTAAAGACCAACCTGCGCATGCAGAAGGAGTACGAGAACCGCGCCGCGCAGCGGCGTCAGGTGACCGAGCGCCTCGGTGCGGCGGTCGACTTCGAGGTTCCGGAATCCCTCGTCGATGCCGAGACGCAATCCGTGCTGCGTCAGTTCATCGAGGAGAACATGCGCCGCGGGGTGCCCGCGGAGCAGTTCGAGAAGGACAAGAAGGCGTTGTTTGAGGGGGCGCGGAAGGCCGCCGCGGGCCGCGTGAAGCTGCAGCTCGTCCTCGCGCAGATCGCCGAGCGGGAGAAGATCACGGTCACCAACGACGATCTGAACGATTTCATCTACCGCGAGGCGATGCGTTCGCGTCAGAAGCCCGACAAGCTGGCGAAGTCGATCGCGGGCGACAACGCGCAGATCCGCGCGATCCAGCAGAACATCATTTTCGACAAGGCGGTTGAATTCGTGGTTTCCAAGGCTAAGGTCGCACCGGTGACGCCCAAAGCCTGAGCCGCGCCAACCTCCCTGTGAGCTACTACGTTCCCATCGTCCTCGAGAACACCGGCCGCGGCGAGCGGTCGATGGACATCTACTCCCGCCTGCTGAAGGACCGCATCATCTTCATCGGCACCCCGATCGACGACGTCGTCGCGAACCTGGTGATCGCCCAGATGCTTTTCCTCCAGATGGAGGATTCGAAGAGGGACATCCATCTGTACATCAATTCCCCCGGCGGCGTGGTGACCGGAGGCATGGCGATCTACGACACCATGAATTTCCTGCAGTGTGACATCGTCACGTACTGCGTGGGGATGGCCGCCAGCATGGGGACCGTGCTGCTGGCCGCGGGCACCAAGGGAAAGCGTTTCGCGCTGCCGAACAGCCGCGTCATGATCCATCAGCCGAGCGGCGGGGCCGGCGGACAGACGGCCGACATCGCCATCGCCGCCCGGGAGATCCTGCGTTGGCGGAAGACCCTCAACGAGGCCCTCTCACGCCACACCGGACGTCCGGCCGAGCAGGTCGAGAAGGATTCCGACCGCGATTACTACATGAGCGCCACCGAGGCGAAGGACTACGGGATCGTCGATCACGTGGTGGCCTCCACCCGCGACGCCCAGGCGGCGGTCGGTAAGGTCGCCTGAGCGGCGTCCGGGCCCTCCGTTCCGGGCTGGTTTTTCCCCGAGGTGTTCCCCACGCTGCGCGGACCCTCACGACGGCCGCGCCGCCGGCAGGGGTTTCATCGTGCGCCGATTCCCCCCGCTTCTTCTTGCCGCCGCGTCCCTCGCCGGCGCCGCGCCGGCCGACCACGCTCCCGCGGAAATCCTGCGTGAGCTCCGCAGCTTCGCCACCACCGGCACCTTGCTGCACGTCGCGGCGCATCCCGATGACGAGAACACGCAGCTCATCACCTATTTCGCCCGCGCGCGCGGCTATCGCACGGCCTATCTGTCCCTGACACGCGGGGACGGCGGACAGAACGAGATCGGGCGCGAGTTCGACGAAAAACTCGGGCTCGCCCGCACCCACGAGTTGCTGGCCGCGCGGCGCATCGACGGCGGCCGCCAGTTCTTCACGAGGGCAATCGACTTCGGCTACTCCAAGACCGTCGATGAAACGCTGCGCTTCTGGGACCGGCGCGAGGTGCTCGGCGACGTCGTGCGGGTCATCCGCCTGTTCCGTCCGGATGTCGTCGTGACGCGTTTCTCGCCCGCCGGCGGCGGAACGCACGGCCACCACACGGCTTCCGGTCTGCTCGGCGTGGAGGCCGCGAAGCTGGCCGGTGATCCGGCCGCCTATCCGGAACAATTGCGGGAAGGCCTGGCCGCATGGAGTCCGCGGCGCGTGCTGCTCAACGCCGGCGGCCCGGGCCGCGGCGGCGCCACGCCGGCGGGCGCACTTAAGATTGATATCGGCGGGCGCGATCCCGCGAGCGGGGAGGGGCTCGGGGCGATCGCCGGCCGCAGTCGTGGTCAACACATCACCCAAGGGTTCGGCGGCTTCGGCAGTCGAGGTCCGGGCGACGGTCCGAACGAGCAGGCGTTCCTTCTCCTGCACGGCGAGCCGGCGCAGCGGGATCTTTTTGACGGGGTGGAGACCACGTGGGCGCGGTTCGGCGCGCCGGGGGAGCGGGTGGCAAAGCTGACCGCCGAGGCGATCGACACCTTCCAGGCGGACGACCCGGCGGCCAGCCTGCCCGCTTTGTTGCGCGTGCGCGCGGCGCTGGCGGATCTGCCCGCGGAGCCTCTGGTCCAGGATCGCCGGGCGCAGCTGGACCGGATCCTGCGCGGGGCGGCGGGTATCGCGGTGCGGACGGAATCCGCGGTCGCGGAGGTTGTGCCGGGTGAAGCCCTGCGCGTCCGTTTCCACGTGAGTGTCTCCGGACGTGCGCCGGTTCGTTGGACCGGACTGCAGGCGTTCGGTCTTGATATTCCGCTGCCGGCCCCGGCGGTCGTCCCGGGGAAGACCGGCGCCGCGGTCGAGCAGGTCGGCCGGGTGCCCGTCGACCTGCCGGTTTCCCAGCCGTACTGGCTGCGCGAGGCGGGGCGCGACGGCATCGCGACCGTGCGGGACCCTTCGCTCATCGGTCTCCCCGAGAACCCCGCGGTGTTGCCGGTGACGTACGAATTCGAAGTGGCGGGGGAGAAGCTGCGCTGGGAGCACGAACTGGCCGCTTTCGCGCCGGCGGCCAAGGGCGGCGAACGGCGACGCCGCGTGGATGTGATCGCGCCGGTCTCGTTGCGTCTGCCGGCCGAGGTCGCGCTGTTTGCGCCCGGAGCGAGGCGTCGCGTCGAGGTCGAGGTCGTGGCGGAACGTCCGGCGAGCGGCGGGGCCCGCCTGAGGCTGCCCGCGGGCTGGGTGGTGACGCCCGAAAAGGTGCCTTTCGATCTGGGAAAGCCCGGCGACTCCATCCGGGTGGCCTTTGATGTCACGGCTCCCGCGGCGGCTGGGACCGCGACGCTTCTCGCGGAGGCGGAGGTGGGTGGCGTCTCCTGCACACGCCAGCGGGTCGTGATCGATTACGCCCATTTGCCCGTGCTGCTGCTGCAGCCCGAGGCGCGCGTCCGGCTGATGGTCGCCGACGTGGCCTCGCGTCCGTCGCGTGTGGGGTATCTGCCGGGCGCCGGAGATGATGTGGCGCGCGCGCTTCTTCAGCTCGGTCACGAGGTGAAAACCCTGCGCGGAGCCGATTTGAACCCGGAGAGTTTGCGCGGCTTGTCGGCGGTGGTCATTGGCGTGCGGGCGTTCAACGAACGTGAGGATCTCGCGGAAAACCTGCCGGGGCTTTGGCGCTGGGTGGAGGCGGGCGGCACCGTCATCGCGCAATATAACCGGCCCAACGGTCTCGCGGCGCCGAAGCTTGGGCCGTACGAGCTGTCGATCCAGGGGGCCGCGCCGCAGCTGCGGGTCACGGACGAGACGGCCCCGGTGAAATTCCTGCTTCCCGGCCATCGGGTGCTGAATCGTCCGAACCGGATCGGGGAGGCGGACTTCGTGGGCTGGGTGCAGGAACGCGGGGCCTACTTTCCCAGCAGCTGGGACGAGGCGCGCCACGAGGCGGTCCTGGCGATGAGCGACCCCGGCGAGGGCGCGCTCCGCAGCTCACTTCTGGTGGCGAGGCACGGCCAGGGGCACTATGTCTACACGGGGCTGGCTTTTTTCCGCCAGTTGCCCGCCGGAGTGCCCGGCGCCTACCGGCTGCTGGCGAACCTGCTCGCCCTGGGACCCGACGCATGAACGAGACCGATCAGGCATCCGCCTCGCCGGAGGAGGACGGGCCGCGTCTGCCGGGGGTCCGCACGTGGCGCGGGGTGTACCTGCTCGTGGTGGGCGCGTTCGTCGCTTTGGTGGTGGCCTTGACGATCTTCACCCGGCTGCACGCATGACCGCCCTCGATTGGATCGTGCTGCTGGGCACCATGCTGGGGATCGCGGCCTACGGCACGTGGCGCACCCGGCGCACGAGCCAGCTCGACACCTACCTGAAGGGATCCAGCTCCACCGGCTGGTTCACGATCGGGGTCTCCGTCGCGGCAACGCAGGCGAGTGCGATCACGTTTCTATCGATCCCCGGTCAGGGCTTCGAGAGCGGGCTCGGCTTCGTGCAGAATTACTTCGGCCTGCCGCTCGCGCTGATCCTGGTGTGCGCGGTTTTTCTGCCGATCTACCGCCGGCTCGGCGTCTACACCGCTTACGAATACCTGGGTAAGCGCTTTGACACGAAAACCCGGCTGCTCGGCGCCGGTTTGTTCCTCCTGCAGCGCGGCCTCGCGAGCGGGGTCACGATCTACGCGCCGGCGATCATCCTCTCGACCGTGCTCGGCTGGCGCGTTGACCACACGATCATCGGAACCGGCCTGCTGGTGATCATCTACACCGTCACCGGCGGGAGCGCGGCGGTGAGCCTGACGCAGAAATGGCAGATGGGTGTGATCTTCGCCGGCATGGCGACGGCCTTCTTCGTGCTGCTCCTGCGGTTGCCGCCGGGCGCGCTGGATGTGGCGGGCGCGATGGGGCGGCTGGAAGCGGTCGATTTTTCGCTGGATCCCGACCGCCGGTACACGTTTTGGAGCGGTTTGCTGGGCGGCTTCTTCCTGTCGCTGTCGTATTTCGGAACCGACCAGTCGCAGGTGCAGCGCTACATTGGCGGCGGGGGCCTCCGCGAGGGTCGGCTCGGCCTTGTCTTCAACGCGCTGCTCAAGATCCCGATGCAGTTCCTCATATTGCTGCTCGGCGCGCTGGTCTTCGTCTTCTACACGTTCGAGCGGGCTCCCGTTTTCTTCAACCAGGCCGAGTGGCGCCAGCGGATCGCGGGACCCGATGGGCCGCGGTTCCGGGCCCTCGAGGAGCGCCACGACGCGCTGCACGAAGAGCGCCGGAAGGCGGCCCGGGCGTGGCTCGAGGCCCGGGACCGCGGAGATCCGCGGGTGGAGGCCGGCGCCCGCGCATCATTGCTGGCGGCGCAGAAAAACGTCGATGCCGTGCGCAAGGAGGCCAAGGCGGCGCTCACGGCAGCGGATCCCCGGGTCAAGACCAAGGACTCCGACTACGTTTTCATCACCTTCATCCTCACGCAGTTGCCGCCCGGCGTGGTCGGGCTGCTGGTGGCGGTCATGTTCGCCGCCGCGCTCGGGTCGAAGGCCGGGGAGCTCAACGCGCTCGGCACCACGACGACGATCGACTTGTGGCGGCGGCTCCGGCCGCTCGCGGCCGCCGACGAGGCGCGGAACGTCCGCACGGCGAAGTGGTTCACCGCGCTTTGGGGGCTTTTCGCCATCGGCTTCGCGCTGTTCGCCAGCTTCTCGGAGAATCTGATCGAGGCGATCAACATCCTGGGTTCGCTCTTCTACGGCGTGGTGCTCGGCATTTTCCTGGTGGCTTTCTTCGCGCGGCGGGTCGGCGGAACGGCGGTCTTCGCGGCCGCGCTGGTCGCGCAGGCGCTGGTCATCATCCTCTACCGTTCCCTTTCGATCTCCTATCTCTGGTACAACCTGATCGGTTGCGCGTCCTGCGTGCTGCTCGCGCTCGTGCTGCAGGCGGTGCTTCCGCGCCGCAACGGGGAGGAAGCCGCGGCGTGAGCGCCGGACCGGTCATCTGCTTCGGACAACAGCCGTGCGGTTTCTTCCCGCGACGGTTCCTTTACGCCAAGCTCCAGACGGCGCGCCGGTTGCAGGCGGAAAACGGCGGGGAGATCGTGTTTTTCCTGCATGACAGCGATCACGACCCGCGCGAGACCCAGACCGTCGTGCGGCACCGGCACACCGGCCAGCCGGCGACGTTGAACTTCACGTTTGAAAACCGCCTGCAGCGGAAGTGGTCGCCGCTTTACCTCAAGCGGATCCCGGCGGGCTGGGCGGCGGGCATGGCGAGGCAGCTGGGGGCTTACGTCTCGCCCGAGCGGGTCGAGCAGTTCAAGGCGGTCGGCGCCGAAAGGGTGGCCGACTTCTGCCTCGAGCTATACCGCCGCATGGGCCTCCTCGAGGGGATCCGCGTGGTGCGGTCCAGCGACCCGGCGGTGCGGCGCGCGGGCGGGCGTCCGTCTGATTTCTTCGTCGACGTGCCGCACGAGGGCGAGATCGTGCGCGCCCGGTGGCGTGCGGGCGCGCTTCAGCTGCACGAGGGAGGCGAGCGCTATCTCGGATTGCCGGCGCGGGATTTCACGATTGAGCAGGTCTCGCCCGCGCGCGACACCCGCTTGCCCTGGATGCAGTCCGCCGTGGGATGCACCCACTACGTCGCGGGGGCGGGCGAACAAGCGTACTTGCGCCGCGAGGACGCGCCTGAAATCACCTTCGTGGACCGTGACCCCATTGACCGTGCGGACGAAGCCTTCCATTGAGCGCTCCCTGCTTGTATTCGGGGCCCACCCCGACGACATCGAGTTCGGGTGCGGAGGCGTGGTCGCCGGCGAAGTGAGGCGGGGAGGGGTCGCGCGCCTCGTCGTCTGCTCGCGCGGCGAAGCGGGAAGCAACGGAACGCCCATCGTCCGCGCGCGGGAAGCCCGGCGCGCCGCGCGGGAGCTCGGCGCCGCCATCGAGTTCGCCGACCTCGGGGGTGACGCCCATTTCAGCGTCTCACCGGCGCACGCGATCAAGTTGGCGGCGATCATCCGCCGGGTGCGTCCGGCCGTCGTGCTTGCCCCGTCCGTGGAGGAAAACCAGCACCCCGATCATGCGGTCCTCGGGCGACTGGTGCGCGACGCGTGCCGGCTGGCCCGCTTCGGCGGGTTGCGCGAGCTGCGCGGTCGCCCGCCGCACGCCATCGGCCAGCTCTTCTTCTACGCGGTCACCTCCGACGCCGAGCCGGCGGGCACCGGTCGCGTGCTGGTAGATGTCTCGGATGCGGCGGTTCGCGCCGCCTGGGTATCGGCCATGAAGGCCCACGTGTCGCAGTTGCGGACGCGCGACTACGTCGAGTTCCAGCTCACGCGCGCGCGGCTGCACGGCCTCGCGGCCGGGGTGGATTACGCCCAGCCGATTTTCCCCGCCTCGCCGCTGCTGGTCGATTCCCTGGCCGGTCTGGAGCGCTCGGCGCGGCGTTTCTGACGATGCCGGTCCGGAGCTTTCGCGTCGGGATCACCTGCTACCCCTCGGTGGGCGGCTCGGGCATCCTGGCGTCGGCGCTGGGGGAGGAACTGGCCCGCCGCGGACACGACGTGCACTTTATCAGCTACGACCGGCCCTTCCGGCTGCCGGCGTCGGCTCCGCGGATCCACTTCCACCCGGTCGCGATCAATGACTACGAGCTTTTCAAGTATCCGGATTACACCCTGCCGTTGTCGGTGAAGATGGCGGAGGTGGCGCGGGATCATGCGCTGGACCTCCTGCATGTGCATTACGCCGTGCCGCACGCGACGGCGGCGATCCTGGCGCGCGCCATGTGTACCCCGGGAAAGGAGCCGAGGGTCGTGACGACATTGCACGGCACAGATACCACCTTGTTGGGGCGTGATGCCGGGTACGGCCCCGCGATCCGCCATGCGCTGACGCGGTCCGATGCCGTCACGGCGGTCTCCGGATGGTTGCGCGATGAGACGGAGCGGCTGCTCAAGGTGCGGCGTCCCATCGAGGTGATCCCGAATTTTTTCACCCCGCGTCCGCCCGGCCGCTCGCGCGCGGAAATCAGGGCTGAACTCGGGGCGGGGCAGTCGCCGCTCGTGGTGCATGTCTCGAACCTCCGGCCGGTGAAGCGGATCGATCTGCTCCTGGAGACTGTCGCCCGTGCAATGCCGGGGCGGGACTTCCGCCTGCTTGTGCTGGCGGGGGGTGACTTCCGCCAGTTCGCGGCCGAGGCTGAGCGGTTGGGTGTGGCGAATCGCGTCCTGGTGCGCGAAAACGTGTTCGAGGTGGAGGATTACGTGGCGGCGGCGGATGTCGGCCTGTTCACGTCCGACTCCGAAAGCTTTTGCTTGGGAATCCTCGAGGCGATGTTCCTGAGCGTTCCAAGCGTCTCGACCGCGGTGGGTGGTGTGCCGGAGGTTGTGGAGGACGGCCGGACCGGTCTGTTGGCGACGGCCGGCGACGGAGCCGGGCTTTCGACCGCCCTTGGCTGCCTGTTGGATGATCCGGAGCGACGTCGCGAGATGGGGCAGGCGGCGCGCCGTCGTGCCCGCGCGTTGTTCTCCGCCGAGGCGGTCGTCCCGCGTTATGAGGAGCTCTACGCGCGCGTCATCGCCGCCCCGCCGACCCCCGAGGGGGTCAGGGCGTTCAACGTTTAGACGCCACGGGGTCCCGGAAAAACGCCTAACGCCCTGACCCCGTGGGGAGGGCACTCCGCTCTCGCCAAGGGGTCGGGGCGTCGTCAACGGTGACGGTTTTTATCATGCCGACCTACGATTACGCGTGCCAGGCCTGTGACCACCAGTTCGAGCACTTTCAGTCGATCAAGGACGCCCTGCTGGAAAAGTGCCCCAAGTGCGGCAAGAAAAAGCTCAAGCGACTGCTTGGGGCCGGGGCCGGCCTGATCTTCAAGGGCACCGGGTTTTACATCACGGACTACAAGAAAAAGTCGGGTGGTGGCGGTGAGTCCAAGTCCGGTGGCGAGGCGAAGTCCTCCGGCGACGGCAAGTCGTCCAGCTCCTCGGGTTCCCCAGCCAAGTCCTGATCATGAGCGCCAGCCGCCAAAGGCCGCAGGGGCCGAGTTGGGGCGAAATAGCCGCGGCGGCGTCGCTCAGCGCGATTCTCGGTGCCGCGCTCGGCGCCGTGATTCTCGCCGTCCAGCCGGTGGTGGGGGTGAAGGAACTGCCGGCGCTGAAGGACCGGCCGGCCGGCAGCGTGTTCTATGTGGAGGGGCGGCGTGATTCCGCGAAGTCCGCGGAGGCCGTGCGCAAGCGGCAGTTATTCATGGGCGGGCAATCCATCTCCCTCAGCGAGGAGGAGCTGAACCTGCTTTTCGCGGCCCCCGCTCCGGTGCCCGGCGAAAAGCCGAAGCCGGTCGAGGTCCCGGTGGCGGGAGTGTTCTCCGTGGGTGAACCCAATGTGCGGATCGCCGACGGCTTCATCCAGATCGCCGCCCCGGTGCGGCTGGCCACGCCGGATCTCGGGCTCAGGTTCATCGCGCAGATCCGCGGACGGATGGTGAAGAGGGCGGAGGGCTTTGTTTTTGAACCCGGCGAGATGTACCTTGGTTCCTGTCCCCTCGGGTCGATCCCGTTCGTCGCCGGCGCGATCCGCTCGCGCCTGGCAACGCTGGAAGTGGTCCCGGGTGAACTCCGAGCGAACTGGGCCCGCCTTGTTGAGGCCTCGATCGAGGGCAGGTTGCTCCGGCTGCGGTTGCCGTGAAACGCGTCGACGGGCGATTCTGGCTGCTGGCGGGAGCGTTGCTCTTGCCCGTGCCGGCGAGGGTGGAGGCCGCCGCGCCGGTTCTGGTGCAGAGCTCGGCCGGTCGTTTCGAGTTCGCGACGATCGATCCGGCCGTCGGGCACGCCGTGGCGGCGATGGCGGAGGAGATGTGGCGCCACTTGGAAAGGCCGCTCGGTCTGCCGGCGGGCTTTTCCTCCCCGGTCTTCGTGCGCCTGCTCCCGCCGACGGGTGGTGGACGGGCCGCGGCCTTCGAGGTCAACATCGAGCCCGGAGGCGTGGTTTCCGTCTGGTGGCGCGGGAGTCTGGGCGAGAGCGCCCTTTTGCGCCGCGCCCTTGTTCGCGGGGTGCTGGCCCGCCTGGTCGTCGCGCAACGCGGGGCGGGCGCGCCCGCCGCGCCCGCCCCTTGGCTGGAGCATGCGTGCGTGGCCTGGTGGCGGGGCAGGGCGGACGGCGCCCAGATCGATCTCGCCCGGTTGCAAGCGGCCGGGATGCGCCCGCCCCCGCTCGGATCTCTGCTGGATTGGCCCGCGGAGGTGGAGCCCGGGCCCCCTTTCGCGGCCGCCATGCTCTGGTTGCTGACATTCCTGCAGGCGGAGTCGGGGGCCGTCGGCGAATGGAAGGCCTTACTGGGTCGTCTGCTGGCGGGCATGGATCCCCAAGCCGCGCTGGCGGCCGCCTACCCCGGACGTTTCCAAGGGGAGTCCTCGCGTGAGCTTTGGTGGCAGACCGGATGGCACCATCATCGTCGTGTGCGGGTGCTGCCCGGGCTGGAGGCGGCCGAGTCGCGCCGGATTCTCGAGGTCATGACCCGATTCGTTTATGCGGCCGCGGAAGAGGAGTCGGACCGGGTCGTTCCGCTCCCGGAAATCGTGGCGCGCGGACTTGAGCCCGTTGTAGGCGCCGAGCTGGCCCGGCGGCTGGAAGCGACCGCGCCGCTGCTTTCATCCCTGCACCCTTTTTACTTGAACGCGGGGTTGTCGCTGACGGAGGCCTTCCGGGCCGCGCTGACCGGAGTGACGGAGCCCCGCGGAGGCGTCGCGACGTTCGAGGCCGACTTCCGGCTCGGGGTGGAACTCGAGGAAGCCTCGCGCCGGGCCTTGGACGCGCTGGAGGCGGCGGCCGCGCAAAGGCGGGGGTAAGACTTGCCCGCGCCCGCGGGGGCGGGCGAGAGTCCGCCCGTGTCCCGGCATTTCAAGAACATCCCCCTCGTCGCGGCGGCGACGATGGTATCGCGGGTGCTCGGATTGGGGCGCGACATGCTGGTGACCGCGGTGTTCGGGATCGAGGCGCTCGCGTCGGCGTTTTACACCGCCTTCACGCTGCCGAACCTCTTCCGCCGGTTGCTGGGGGAGGGGGCGCTCACCGCGGCCTTCGTTCCCACGCTCAACGAGGAGATGCAACGCCGCGGCCGCGAGGGAGCGTTTGCGCTGGTCAACCAAGTCGTGAGCTGGCTCGTGCTGGCGAGCGGCGCGGTAGTCGCCACAGGAATGGCGGGCCTCTGGATTTTCGGCCGCATCGGTCCCGTCCATGGGCCGGCCGGGGTGGAGGGCGTCACGTGGGCCCGTTGGATCGCGGCCGCCGACCTCGGCGTGGTGCTTTTCCCGTATCTGGTGTTCGTGAGTCTGGCCGCGGCGTTCAGCGCGGCGTTGCAGACGCTAAATCGCTTCCTCGAGCCTGCGCTCTCACCCATCTGGCTGAACCTCGCGATGATCGGGTTGCTGGCAGGCGGCGCGTTCGGAGGCTGGGCCGCGGACCAGCGGGGGGCGATGCTGTGGCTCTGCGCGGGCGCCCTCCTGGGCGGATTTCTGCAGATGGTGGTGCCGGCCGCCGCCCTGATGCGCCAGGGTTGGCGTCCGCGGCCCGACTTCGGCCGCGGGGAATCCCTGCGGCAGATCGCGCGCCTGATGGGGCCGACGGTGCTCGGATCGGCGGTCTACCTCATCAACATCTCCGTTTCCCGGTTCATCGGGCTTTCACTCAACGACTCCGCCGTGGCGGCCCTCAACCTCGCGACCCGGCTGATGGAGCTGCCGATCGGCGTTTTCACCGTCGCGGTGTCCACCGTGGTTTTCCCGCTGATCTCGCGGCACGCGGCGGCGGGTGATCACGAGCAGCTCGCCGCCGCTTACCACAAAGGCGTGCGGCTGATCCTCGCGGTGAACCTGCCCGCGGCCGCCGGCCTCGCGGTCCTGGCGGAGCCGATCGTCCGTGTCCTCTTCCAACGCGGGGCGTTCGACGGCGGCGACACCCAGGCGCTCGGTCCGGTGCTGCTCACGTACGCCCTCGGGTTGCCGGTCCTCGCGTGGACCAACATCGTGCTACGCGCCTTGTCCGCCCGGAAGGACACCGCGACGCCGGTGCGCGCCGCCGTGCTGAGCCTGCTGGTGAACATCGTCGGAAGTGTCCTGTTGATGAATCCCTGCGGGACGGTCGGGCTGGCCGCCGCGGGCAACCTGGCCACTGTTTTTCAACTGATCTACCTGCAGACCCGATTGCGGCGGCTGGACGACCGTCTCGGCGTGCGCCCGGTCGGCGCTGATCTGGTGAAGGTGTCGGTCGTCTCGACGCTCATGGCGGTCTTGGTGTGGGCGCTCTGGCGGGGCGCGGCCGGGTGGGCGTCCCGGGGTGTCTGGGCGGAGGCGCTGCTGCTCGCGGCGGTGATCGGCGCGGGCGCGGTGTTCTGCGGCGCCGGTCTCTGGTTGCTGAGGATCGAGGGCCGGGAGGACCTGGTCGCGATGCTCCGCCGTCGCGTTCCGAGCCGGGGCGAAGCCGGATGAAACCGCGTCTGGATTGGTTTCAGGCAGGGCTGTTCGCCGCGATGGGGCTGGCATGGTTGGCGCCATCCCCGGGCGCGGCCGGGGGGTGGTTGCAGCCGGAAGTGCTGACCAAGGGAGCCGTGTCCCTCGTGTTCCTGCTGCACGGCCTGCGGCTGCCTTTCGACGCGCTGCGTTCCGGAGCCCTGAACTGGCGGCTGCACGCGATTGTCCAGGGCACCACGTTTCTGGTCTTTCCGCTTCTCGGGATCCTGCTGTTCGTGGTCCTCGAGGGCGGGATGGCGCCGGAGCTGCGGGCGGGGATTTTCTACCTGTGCGTCGTCCCGTCCACGGTTTCCTCGTCGATCTCCCTCACCGCGGTGGCGCGCGGAAACGTCGGCGCGGCGGTGTTCAACGCCACGCTGTCCAATCTGGCGGGAGTGTTGCTCACGCCGCTCTGGATCGCGCTTTTTCTGACGACCACCGGGGCCACGCGTCCGCTGGGTCCGGTCGTCATCGACCTCGCCCGGTGGTTGCTGCTGCCTCTCGCGATCGGCCAGGGGCTGCGGCCGGTATTGTCCGAATGGGCCGCGCGCCACCGGAGGCCCTTGGGTGTGGTGGATCGAGCAGCGGTACTGCTGCTCGTCTACACCTCTTTCTGCGACTCTTTCGCGGGCGGAATCTGGTCCCGGCAGGGAGTGCCGGCGTTGGTGGCTGTGATCGCCCTCAGCGTGGGGCTGATCGCTCTCCTGACGTGGTTCACCCGGGCGGCGGCACGACGCGCGGGACTGGAGCGCGCGGACCAGGTGACGGCGGTGTTCTGCGGCTCACAGAAGACGATCGCGGCCGGCGTCCCGATGGCGAAAGTGATCTTCGGCGCGCATCCGGCGCTCGGGGTAATCCTGCTGCCGCTGATGGTGTACCACGGGCTGCAGCTGTTGGCTGGTGGTTGGCTTGCCCAGCGTTGGAGCAGGTCGGCCTGATCCGGCGCGGGAAGGTCAAATCTCCCCCAGCCGAGCGCACGCCGCTTCGCGCCCGGGCCCCGCGGGCCATAGCGCGGGAACGGCGGCGCGGCAGGCTTCGATTGCGTGCGCGCAACGCGGATGGAACGGACAGCCCGGCGGCGGATTCAGCGGGGACGGCGGATCTCCCGCCAGCACGATGCGCTGGCGGTTGCGTTCGCGTTCGGGGTCGGGCACGGGGATCGCGCTGACCAGCGCGCGGGTGTAGGGGTGCGCAGGGCGTTCGATCACGTCCACGGCGGACCCGAGTTCCACGATGCGCCCGAGGTACATCACCGCCACCCGG
>SXGQ01048889.1_pt1 | contig 15016 bp, 16 predicted proteins | sample 3178371 | NCBI WGS metagenome assembly SXGQ01 (sample SAMN11356859, study PRJNA531348) | freshwater metagenome | isolation source: freshwater sample F1-20 | place: China: Fuxian Lake, Yuxi | collected 2017-12-25
AATCTCTTCCGCGCCACGGCCGGTGCGGCGATCAACCGTCTCGAGCACACCGTCAGCAATCTGATGAATGTGGTGCAGCGGACGGAGGAGGCGCGTTCTCGTATCGAGGACGCGGACTTCGCGGCGGAGTCTGCGGCACTCGCGAAGGCGAATGTGCTCGCGCAGGCGGGCACGGCGATGTTGGCGCAGGCCAATCAGTCACCGTCGTACATTTTGGCACTGTTGCGATAAGCGCTGGCGATAGGGAGTAAGCATATGGGTATTACAGCGAACACCAATATCTCGTCTATCGCTGCGTCACGCGCGCTGTACGAGTCGCGCACTGATCTTACGCAGGCTATGGAACGGTTGTCTTCGGGCAAGCGGATTAATAGCTCTCGGGACGATGCCGCCGGTCAAACGGTGGTGTCGCGCATGCGCGCGCAGATCACGAGTCTCAATCAGGCGATCCGTAACGCTAACGATGGCTTGTCGATGGTGCAGACCTATGAAGGGGCTGCAGACGAAATCGAAGACATGCTGATCCGCATGCGCGAGCTCGCAACGTTGGTGCAAAACGGCACTTACACCACAGCCGATGGTGCCAACGCGGATCTCGAGTACAAACAGTTGAAGGCGGAGATCGACCGTATCCAGTCGAAGACCAAGTTCAACGGTACGCTGGATATCGCCTCGAGCACCGGCAACCAGACCTATTCGTTCCAGGTCGGGTTCAACGGCGGCGATGCGGTCTCCATCGCCTTCGGCAGTCTTGAAGCATCCGCCCTCGCAGGCGCCACGGTGACTGCGAGCTTTGCGAACGGCTTTTCGGCGGCGGCGCAAGCGTCGCAGATCACGCATGCGGCGTCAGCCGTCACCGTGGCCGATGCCATGCTGAGCAATCTGAACCTCAACCGAGCGACAGCGGGTGCGGTCATCAACCGTCTCGAGCACACCATCAGCAACCTGATGAATGTGGTGCAGCGCACGGAAGAGGCGCGCTCGCGCATCGAGGACGCTGATTTTGCGGCCGAATCGGCCGCCATGGCGCGGGCGAATGTGCTGGTGCAGGCGGGCAGCGCGATGCTGGCGCAGGCAAACCAGTCGCCGCAGTACATCTTGGCCCTCTTGCGGTAAGCATAGGGTATCTCGCGAATCACCATGAATAAACGGAGATAACCATGAGTATCGGAGCAGGCGCAGTGAAAGCGGCTTCGCTGCCGCCGGAGCAGCAGGTCCAGCGAAGAGAGTTCGTGCCGAACAGTGAGTTGACGGCACTCTCTCGTGGCAGCGAAGGCGGGACCAAGACGTCCGCGATCGAGGTTCTGCGCGCAGAACTCGGCGATTCGGTTCGCGTCGTCAACGAGAGACTCGCGCACCGCGGTCAGAGTCTCGACATCGGTATCGATCCGAGCACGGGGGCCGTAGTGGTCAAGGTGTCGGACGACAAGACGGGCGAGATCGTCCGGCAAATCCCTTCGGAGGATGCGTTGCGCGTGGCGCGCAACATCGAAGTTTTGACAGGAATCCTTGTAGATCACAAGGAGTAATCAGGAGAAGGCATATGGCACCAAATGCAGCACTTAAGGCTTATCAGTCGGTAAAACAGGAGTCGATGGCTCACGGCGGGAAGGGCGCCGAGCTCGTGGTGATGCTCTATGACGGCATCATCGAATCTCTCGTCAACGCACGAGGGCACATCGAGCGCAAGGAGTGGCGCGAGTCGGGACACCAGTTCGCGCGCTCGTTCACCATCATTGCAGGTTTGCGCGAGACTATCGATTTCGACCGGGGACAGCCGGTTGCCGATGATCTCTTCAGGTTTTACAACGCATTGACCTCGCAGCTCATCAAGGCGCAGTCGCGTCGTGATCTGGACCTGCTCAAGTCATGCGTCGAAATGGTCACAGACGTCCGGACGTCCTGGTCGCAGTTGGCGGCTCAGGGTGTTACGGGACCGGCCGTGACGTTCAGCCCGGCCGAGACTTCTCGGACGGCAGTGGCACCCATTGGTGCTGCGGTAGCCGCTGCCTACTAGGCGGTCTTGGCTGGCTGAACGTCGGGGATCGCGGCGGGGGGTCAAACCCCCGCCGCTAATTCCTTTCAAGCGCTAAAGAACCGGACTCTCGAGCCGACTTGAAAGGCATACGGGAGTTGACCGTCTTTGGAGCACCACCATGTCAGTCCACGCTTTGAACGCCTATCGATCCACGGACCTGAATTCGCGCTGCGAGACCTCCAGCAAGCGCGACCTCGTGATCATGCTGTACGACGCCGCCATCGATGCGATGGGTGTGGCGCAGCAACACGCTGCTCGGGGCGAGAAGCGGGCCGTCAATGCCGCCACCACTCGGGCGCTGACCATCCTCAGCGGTCTCCGCGAGACCTTGGATCTTAAAAACGGCGGCGCCGTTGCTGCGCATCTTGATGATTTTTATCAGTTTTTGATGCGCCGCCTGGTTCAGACTGTCGGCGCACCCAACGCGGCCGATTTGGCCGATTGCCAGGACTTGCTGAGTCAGGTTCGAGAGGCCTGGGCGGCGATCACGCCGCAAACTGTGGGTGAGGTCAACCGTCGGCTGTTCGTCGTTCATTCCTGATCCTTGCTACTATCGTGAGCTCTAGTTCCGATTTGGATGTTTCTCGGAACGGTTAGCACGGGAGTGGGGATCGGGGTGGGATCGGTCGCTGAGTCAAATGGCGTGCTCGATGACACGCGTCTGCGTGATCCGCTCGGGATGCTCGCCGGCGATTCAGGGGCAATGCGGTCGCTGCGAACCCTGATCCGGCGAATTGCGGTCAGCGATAGCACGGTGCTGGTGGTCGGTGAGTCCGGTACCGGCAAAGAGCTGGTAGCCAAGTCCATTCACCAACTGTCAGCTCGATCACGCCACGCATTTGTGCCGGTCAACTGCGGGGCCATCCCGCACGAGCTGCTCGAAAGTGAGATGTTCGGCCACACCAAAGGCGCATTTACGGGCGCTTTAACCGACCGGCGCGGTCGGTTTGAGATGGCTGATGCAGGGACCCTATTCCTTGATGAAATCGGCGATATGCCCCTCGAAATGCAGGTCAAGCTGCTACGCGTGCTGCAGGAGCGCGTCGTTGAGCGGGTGGGTGACGAGCGGTCTTTCTCGGTCGATGTGCGAGTGATCGCCGCGACGCACCGGCACCTCGAGGAGGCGATCGGAGCGGGAGAGTTCCGGGCTGACCTTTATTACCGGCTTAACGTCATACCGGTCTATGTGCCGCCATTGCGCGATCGCGGGCAGGACGTGCTGCTGCTGTTCGATCATTTGGCCCGTCGCTGCGCGGCACCATCCGGTCGGCCTCCGGTCCGTGCCACCGAAGACTTGAACCGTTGGCTGACGGAGTACCACTGGCCCGGCAACTGCCGCGAGTTGCTCAATTTCGTCGAGCGCCTATCGGTGTTGTGGCCTGGCGAGGAAGTGGGCATGGCCCGTATCCCCTCGGCCATGATGCCGCGACTGCGTAACGCGCCAGTACCGAGCGCCGAGGAGCAACGCGCCGTCCTTGAAATGTGGGATGCCGAAGTCGACACCGCCGGTGGCGACGTCGGAGCCAGCCAAGATCCGGCGCCAGCCACGGTATCGATGAACCCGACGAGGCCCCAGTTGCCGGCGTTCGATAGAGATGGGGTGGCGGTGGATCTTAAAAAGCTACTCGCCAACTACGAGGCCGCCTGGATTCGTGAGTCGTTGCGGGTGGCCTCAGGCAATGTCACCCATGCGGCCGATTTGCTCAGTCTGCCGCGGACCACATTCATTGAGCGGCTACGTAAATACGAGCTGTCGAATTCTCGACAATAACGCTCAATAGCGTCGGCAGCCCCGGGCAAGTCGATGTTTCGATTGAAAAAAAATCGCTGGCATGAGGATTGCTTAGGTAATCCCCGTTGCAGTTACCCGGTGCCTCTGTGTCCGCGATTCTCACCGAAAATCTTGCCCCGATGCCCATTCCTGTACGGGCGAGCGCGGCGCCGCAGGTGGTGTTCGGCGATCCGTTCATGGCGCAGTTGCTGGCGCTTGCGGGGCGGGTGGCGCGTACCGAGGTCACCGTGCTCATCGGCGGCCCCTCCGGTACTGGCAAGGAAGTGCTGGCTCGGTACATCCATGATCGGTCGCTGCGCAAAGGCGAAAACTTTGTTGCCTTTAACTGCGCCTGCCTGCCGGAGTCGATGGTCGAGGACTTGTTGTTCGGGCACGAGAAAGGGGCTTTCACCGGAGCCACGCAACGGTTTGAAGGGTTCTTCGAGCAGGCCGATGGCGGCACGTTGTTTCTCGATGAGGTGGGTGAACTGCCGCTCAGCGTGCAGGCCAAGTTGCTGCGAGTGCTGCAGGAGCGTGAGTTCACGCCGCTCGGCGCGACGCGACCGGTGAAGACCCGGTTTCGTTTGTTGGCCGCGACTAACCGAAATTTGCTGGCGGATGTGCAATCTGGCCGTTTTCGCGAAGACTTGTACTACCGCTTGAATATCTTCCCGCTGCAGCTGAAGCCGCTGCGGCAAAGACCCGGCGATATCGTCCCACTCGCACGAGCGATGCTCGAGCGTCATAACTACATCGCAGGCGCGATGCGGCTCGATGAGTCCGCGATCGCCGCGTTGCTCGCGCACGAGTGGCCAGGCAACGTTCGCGAACTCGAGAACGTAATTCAGCGGGCCATGGTCGTGGCAGAGGGTGACACGGTATCGGCGCATCACCTCGGTCTCGATGCCAGCCTGCCGCAGGATATGGGGGCCCCGATGGTCGTCACGATGGCCGTTTCTGCGGCCGATGAGTCGCAGAGTCTGCTCAGTCGAGCGGAGCCCGAGCCGGAAGCCTCGCTCGCCACTCGGCGCGTGATCCAAGAGGCGGAATTGATCCTTGAGACCCTGAAGGTATCGCCGACGAAGACTTCGGCTGCAGCACGGCTTGGAATTTCGGAGCGCACGCTGCGCTACAAGCTTGCGCGGATGCGTGAGCACGGCTTGGTGGCGGCGGAGCTATGAGTCTCACCTCGGTTGCCATGCAACAGGCTCTCGAGCAATTGCGCGAGATGCGCGAGTCCGTGAGACCGCCCAGCGTTGCCAGTATCGATATCGCGCAGCAGCAGGGCGGTGCCGAGCGTCCCGCGTCGATCAGCAAGAGCTCGTTCGTCGACACCATGAAAGCGGCGGTGGACTCGGTCAACAGCCAGCAAGCCGTATCGCGCGAGCTGCAGACGGCCTACATCCGCGGCGAGGATGTGCCGTTGACCGACGTCGCGATCGCCATGCAGAAGTCCTCCGTCGCTTTCGAGGCGACGGTCCAGGTACGCAACAAAATTGTCGAAGCGTACAAAGAAATCATGAACATGACGGTGTAAGCCCATGGCAGCAGTTGAGGCAGACGTTCTCAGAGGGCGATTGGACAGCGAGGGGGCGGGCGGTGGCGTCATGGTCAGCACCTCCCGTAGCGCTGACTCTGCGACCAGCGGCGGGGCGCTTGGCTCGATGTCCACGGGTGGCCCTGTGGGCGCGTTCCTGCAAAAGCCGGTTGTTCGGACCGCGCTGCCGTACGTCGGTATTGCGTTGGTGTTGCTGCTCGCCATCGTTGTGTATATCTCGGTGTCCACTCCGCCGCCGCGGGCGCTGTATCCGGAGATGGCCGACGCGGACAAAGAGGCCGCCCAACAGCTGTTGCAGCGCAATGGCGTCGATGTGAGTCTCGATCCTGTGACGGGCGCTTTGACCGTGCCGGTCGACAGTTTTCATGAGGCGCGGATCATGCTGGCTGCTGCGGGCTTGCCCAAAGAGGCGGCAAGCGGTGCGTCCATGCTGAACGAGGCAATGCCGCTTGGGACCAGCCAGTTCATGGAACAGGCCCGATACAACGCCTCGATCGAGGAAGAGTTGGCCCAAAGTATCAAGCGGATCAACTCTATCCAGAGTGCGCGGGTCCATCTCGCATTGCCGCGGCAAAGCGCGTTCGTTCGTGATCGCGCTGAGCCTAAGGCATCGGTGATTGTTACACCTTACTCGGGGCGCGCTGTGAGCGACGGTCAGGTGCAGGCGATTATCCACCTGGTTTCCTCGAGCATTCCCTACATGGTGCCGGCCAACGTCTCGGTCGTGGATCAGTTTGGCCGCTTGCTGACTGAGCCTCCCGGGTCCAAGGATCTCAATGCGAAGCAACTCGAACTTCGCCAAAAGATGGAAGCGGACTACGTTGATCGCATCAACCAGATCCTGGCGCCGATCTTCGGTACCTCCAACGTACGCGCGCAGGTCAATGCAGACCTCGATTTTTCGGTGGTGGAGCAGACCGTCGAAAACTACGATCCTGAAAACGCCGGCACGCGGGTCCGCTCGGAGCAGCTCAAGCAGAGTCAGACCACTGAGCCGAGCGCGTCGGGTATTCCCGGCTCCTTATCCAACGAAGCGCCGCCGCCGGTCGTACCGGTTGCTGCGGCGAATGTGACCGATGGCGCGGCAGCCACGCCCGCCGCAGCGGGTGCCCCGGGCGGGGAGCCTGTCCTCCGCGGTCAGGAAAGCAGCCAGAGTCGTAATTACGAGATGGACCGCACCGTGCGGTACGTCGTGGATCCCGCTCCGCGTCTCCGTCGGCTCTCCGTCGGCGTGGCGATCAACGACGCTATCGCCGTGCCTGGCGCGGCGACCCCGCCGGCGCGAAAGCCGCTGCCTGCTGCCGAAATCGTCCGCCTGACATCTCTCGTGCAGGGGGCAGTCGGCTTCAGTGCCGGTCGAGGCGACGTGGTGAACATCATCAGCACCAATTTTGAGCCGCCGAAGACCGAGGCTGTGTTGCCCTTGTGGGAGCAGGACCGGTACATCGACCTGGCCAAATACGTGAGCCTTGCGTTGGCCGTGGCACTGTTGGCGTTCCTTGTGGTTCGACCGATCATCAACCGGCTGACCTACGTCGAGCCGCCGCAAATGACCAAGGAAAAGTTGCTCGAAGCACTCTCGGCCAGCGGTGTGGACGTCAGCCGCTTGGGTGCCCCAGCGGCGCTGGGCGGCGATGCGGTGGGCGTTGCCGATGCGGCAGGCGAGGGCGTGGGCGTTGTCGGAGAGGTCGGCTTGAGCGATACCGATGTTGAGCTGCGCGAGGGCGAGAGCCTTGAGGATCTGCGCGCCCGACTCAAACCGCGCAAGAAGTCCGGCATCTCCGCCGAGATGCTCGACACCGCCAACAGCTACGACGACAAGGTCACCGTTGTGCGCATGCTGGTTTCGCAGGATGCGAAACGAGTGGCTCTGGTGCTCAAGAATTTGATTACGCGCGATATCCGCTAGCTCTTGGAGTCTTGGTATGGCCGATGAGAACAATACCGCGACCGCAGTGCCTGCGGGGGTGGATATGGAGCAAGTCGCGGCTGAGGTCGCGGCTCTCTCGAATACCCAGCGTGCCGCAGTCATGCTGATGCTGCTTGGCGAAGATGAGGCGGCCAGTGTGATTCGTCACCTCGCGCCGAAAGAAGTGCAGCATTTGAGCGCAGCAATGATCTCTGTAGCGGATCTGTCCCAAGAGGCGGTGAGCGCGGTGCTCGACGGTTTTATCGCCACCATCAAGAAACAAACCAATATCGGTGGCGGCATCGATTACCTCGAGAATGTTCTGAAAAATGCGATTGGTGAGGACAAGGCCAGCAGCGTGTTGAGCCGAATCATGCCGGCCTCGGCGAATCGTGGGCTCGAGGTGTTGCAGTGGATGGACGCCCGTTCGATCTCTGAAATGATCGAACATGAGCATCCGCAAATTATCGCCATTGTTTTGTCGTTCCTCGATCATGACGTGGCGGCAGATGTGCTGCGGTTCCTGCCTGAAGGTCTGCGGCCGGAGGTGCTCTCTCGTGTGGCTTCGCTGGAGACCATCCAGCCCACCGCGATGCAGGAGCTCGAGGCCATCATGCGCAAGCAGTTTTCGTCCAACTCGTCGCTGAAGTCTTCGAGCGTCGGCGGCGTCAAGGCTGCGGCGAAGATCATGAATTACGTCAAGTCCGACATCGAGCAGGGCATGATGCGGGCGATGTCGTCGAAAGACGCGGATCTGGCTCAGCGCATCCAGGACAACATGTTCGCGTTCGAAAATTTGGAGGGCTCGGACAATCGTAGTATCCAGACCCTCATGCGCAATGTGCCGACCGAACTATTAATGGTGGCGCTGAAGGGTGCGGATGACATCCTCAAGGACAAGTTCCTGCTGAACATGTCGCAGCGCGCGCGCGAGATGTTCGTCGAGGAGATGGAGGCCAAGGGGCCCATGCGTCTGTCGGAAGTCGAGGAGGCCAGAAAGCAGATCTTGCGGACGGCACGTCGCCTCTCCGATGCCGGCGAGATGATGCTCGGCCGCGGCAGCGACTACGTGTGATGCCGCGCTGATGAGTGTCCCGGTCGATAAACTTCCGCCTCGCAGACGAGCAGGCTTCGTACCGACAGACTCGTTACAACGAGCCCGGCAGCCTGCAGAAGCGATCTTCGCAGCCCGGCATTTTGCGGCCAAGCGTGCCGGCTTTCTGTTGCGCGAGTTGGCGCGACAGCAGGCGTCGGACAGCGTACAGGCTGCCGTCGACGGCGGTGACGCCGCCGAATTGTCCGAGATAACCACCGGCGATGGTGCATTCGTCCCGGTCGAGGTCGACATTGGCTTTGATACGGCAGGGTTTGTCGATCCCGCCGAGGTGGAGCGCCAAGTGGCAGAGGCCGAGGCCCGTGGTCGGACGCAGGCCGCAGCCGAGTTCGCTGCGGCGTTAGATCAGTCGATAGCCGTGTTGGATGCCGCTGGGCGTGAGCTGCTGAAGATGCAATCCGAGATGGAGCGAAAGATGATCGTGCCGCTCGCGCAGTCGAGCTTGCACATTGGTAGCGAGTTGGCGCGACAGGCGCTGCTTGGCGAAGCGCAGCTGGCCCAATACCTGGAGTCGGTGATGGCGGCGATGGGCGGCACCAGCGGCGAGGTGGCGCGCGAACATCTCACCCTGCGGCTGAACCCGCAGGACGTCATCGTCCTCGAGCGAGCGCAGTACAAGCCTGAGACGCTGACGCTAGTAGCCGATCCGACCGTGCCGGCGGCCGGCGTGATCGTTAACGGGGGCGACAAGGTCGTCGATGATCGATTCGAGAATCGACTGCGAGACATGCGTGAGGCAGTGCTCGCTGCGGTCGCAGAGTTGCAGCGCGAATCCTTATCGTGACAACAAGTTTGCTTGAAAGGCTCCCCGTCGCCATCGGCGGCGCAACGCTGGCTGCCCCGTCGGTCAGCGGTGTCTTGACGCGCATCACCGGTCTTTTGCTCACAGCTCGCGGTGTACGCGTGCCGTTGGGCGCGCACTGTGAAGTGGTCGCAGAGCATGGCGAAGGCATCACCTGCGAGGTGGTCGGCTTCGATGGCGAAGAAGTTCAGTTGATGCCGTTGGCTACAGTGCAAGGCCTGTTGCCGGGCGCAGCAGTGCGCCCAGTGACAGCGACGGCGCGGGTCGGAGTCGGCTCTGGTCTGCTGGGGCGGGTGGTGGACGGTCTGGGCGCGCCGCTCGATGACGGTCCGGCCATTGAGCCTGAGGTATACGTTCCCTTGCGTGGCGGACGACGTAACCCGCTTGAGCGTGCGCCAATCACATCGGTGCTCGATGTGGGTGTGCGTGCAGTCAACTCGTTTTTGACCATCGGTCTTGGGCAAAGAGTCGGTCTGGTCGCGGGTAGCGGTGTGGGCAAAAGTATGCTGCTTGGGATGATGACCAAGTTCGCGTCGGCCGACGTCGTAGTCATCGGCATGATCGGCGAGCGCGGGCGCGAGGTGCTCGATTTCGTCCATGAGACACTGGGAGACGAGGGTCGACGACGCGCGGTGGTGATCGCTGCGCCGGGCGATGCATCCCCGGTGATCCGGTTGCGCGCGACGCACTTTACCTGTGCGGTCGCTGAGTTCTTCCGCGACCAAGGTAAGAACGTCTTGTTGCTCATGGATTCGCTAACCCGTGTCGCTCATGCGCAGCGTGAGGTAGGGCTTGCGGTTGGAGAGCCGCCGACGACCAAGGGTTACCCACCTTCGGTGTTCTCGCTCATCAACGAACTGGTGGAGCGCGCCGGTAATGTCAGTGCAGGCGGAGGAATCACCGGCATCTACACAATCTTGGCAGAGGGTGACGATGCCAACGATCCGATCGTCGATGGCGCGCGCGCGATCCTCGACGGGCACATTCTCCTATCACGTGACATCGCCGCCATGGGGCGATATCCGGCTATCGATCTGAATGTGTCGATTTCGCGGTTAGCTCATCGACTGCTCAGCAGCGAACAACGCGATGTGGTGCGAAAGTTCCGACGCCTTAGCGCAGTGTGGGAGGAGAATCGCGATTTGGTGGCCGTGGGAGCCTACAAAGCGGGTTCCGATCCGGAACTTGACGAGGCCCTGAAACGACAGGGTGTCATGCGCGAATTTCTCGGTCAGGACGCCGATGAGCGGGTCGACTTCGCCACCGGATTTCAACAACTGGCGCGGGTGCTCGCATGACGGATCGGGCATCGATTCGAGCAGCGCGCCTGACGCGAGTCGCGAAGGTGGGTGATGCACTCGCCAAATCGGCGGAGCGAATCGCGCTGGATCGGCGGCGATCTCTGGAGGCCGAGCAAGAACGACTTGAGACGGTCCGCAAGTACTGTGGCGATTATGGTCAATTGGCGCGGGAGCGCGAAGTAGCCGGACAGTCGGTGAACAGTCTGAGGATGTATCGGGAGTTCTCCGGTTGGCTGTCGACTCTGTCGCAGGATCAGCTCGATCGCGTGGCCCAGGCGGAGTTCTTTTTGGAGACGGCGGTCGATGAGGCGCGAGGGCGGCGGCGGTTCGCCGATGCGATCGATAAAGCCGCGGCCAAATCGACCAAGCAGGCCGCCGTGGTGGAACAACGACGCGAGCAGGCGAATTTAGATGAGCTCGCTGGTCGGCGAGTGGCATCGGGTTTGCATCGTTAGTTTGCAAAACCACGCTACCGGCAATCAGGTTCCGCATTCATGGCTGTTCCACAGACACTTCTGAGCTCGATCGACGCAGGACGTCCTGCTGTGGTGGGGTCCGCCCCAATTTCCGACGAATCGGTGGATGGCGCTGTTTTTTCCGCATTTTTTGCGGATGCTGCACGCACTCAGACCGAGGTCGGTACCGCATACCTGCCGGGCGAGGGGGAGGCTAGAGCGTTGCCGGATGCGACCGGCAAACCCTTGCCGGTCACGGTTGTGTCAGGGGATCAAGTTCTCGATGGCAGCCTAGAAGAGTTCGCGGTTGGCATGGGCATCGATCGGTCACTGGCTAGGCTGTTGTTGCAAGAGACCGCCGACCCAACCGGTACCTCAATGTCGGCGGACGTGACGGCATCTGCGGCCGTGAAGGCTGACGAGTTGACCGCTGACAAGCGCATGCCCGATCCGGCGGATGCCACGTCGAGCATTTTTCCGCTCGTTCCGGCCGTCGGAATTCCGACACCTGCTGTCGCGATGCGAGCTCCGTCGGCCGAGGCTAAAGGACTGTCGCCTCCCAGTGGTGATGAAGACGTCTTGGGTCTGGCACAAGCGAGCCCCATGCTGCGTTCCATGATGAACGTACGACCTGCGGTGCCGGGCCGGGCTTCGACGGCGAGCACGGCTCTCGAATTGCGTTGGCGAGCCACTGCCGACTATGCGCCGTTCGTTGTACTCGCGGAGACCGCCACAGCGTCCGCCGTCGCCAGTCTCGAACGCGGGGTTCTTCCGCCGATCCTGCCATCGATGCCCGAAGAGGTAGCAAAATCGTTAGATCGCAGCGCCGGCGCCAGTCTCGAACGTGGGGTTCTTCCGCCGGCACTGCCATCAACACCCGAACAGGTAGCAAAATCGTTAGATCGCAGCGCCGTCGCGGTCGATTTGTCTGTCGAGGCCTCGGTCAGCGCAGCGGCGCCACAGCGCGCTGACGGACGGCGCGTGGAAGGCTTAGATTTCGTAGCGGAATCGCGCGTCGTCGTCGATGCCGAGGGTATTGCAACGTCGCCTCAGGCAACACTGCCAGCACAGTACAATCCCGTGGCAAACTTACCTGTGTGGGACGTGATCAGGGTGATATCACCGGAATCGAACCGAGCGGAGCAAGCCCCGGCCTCATCTCCGACATTGGCAGTGCCTTCTGCCGAACAAGCCCCGGGGGATAGAGTGCGGGCATTCGCTGACGCCGTGGCGCAGCGATTGATGGGTCAAGTCAAAAGCGAAACGTGGAACGTTCGCCTAGCGTTGGAGCCGCAAAATCTCGGTGCCATGAATATCGATTTGACGCTGAACGGTACGGACCTTTCCGCCAATATCGGTGTAGCTAATACCGAGGTGCGTGCGCTGCTCGAAGCCGGCTTGCCGCGTTTGCGTGAGGCCCTCGAGAGTTCGGGCTTGAATTTGTCACAATGGTCATTCGCCCAACAAGGCGCCAATTCAAATCGCAATTCCAATACCGAGCGATCGTTCACGCGCCTTTCCCGCGTTCAGGCTGAAGATGGCGCTGACGGCAATATCGACGACGTTGCACTGATGCCGCGCCGGATCGAAGACTCGAACCGCGTGCTCGACATGTTTGTTTGACTCTGTAGACTTCCGAAAACCAACTGATGGTGTATTCCGATGGCAGACAAGAAAGACGACAAGAAGAAAGCGGCCGACCCTGCTGCGCAAGCTGGCGACGACGCTGCACCTAAAAAGAAATCCAAGATCCTGATGTTGGTCCTTGTGGCCGCAGGCGCGTTGGCGCTGATCGGCGGGTCCGTCGGCGCCACACTGTATTTCACAGGGTTCTTCTCGCCCAAGCCTGTCGAGGCCGCCAAGCAGGAAGGCGAGGGGCACGGCGAGGAGCACGCAGAGGGCGAGGGAGATCATTCCGGGGAAGAGGCTGCGCCGGAAGCCGGTGGTGGCGAGGCGAAAGACGTCGCCGAAGTGCCTGAAGCCGAAAAGTTCGCTGCAACCTACAAGCCCATTGAGCGGGACTTCACAATGAACGTGCCGAACTCAAAAAAGTTTGTGCAGTTCAAGGTCGCCTACAAGACCTTTTACGGAGATAAAATTGTCGAGCGCGTCGTCAAGCATCAGATCGCCATCGAGGCGGCCATGCTGACCGCTGCCGCGCAGTTCTCCGAAGAGGAGTTGGTGTCGCTTGAGGGTCGTACGCGAGTTGCGGGCGCCTTACGCGATGCCATGAACGACGTCTTGATCCGTAACGAAGACTTCGGCGGAATCGAGGAAGTCATGTTCACCCATTTCGTGTTCCAGTAATCCCTAGCGCTGACCGAGAACGCTGACATGTCAAAGTCTGGTCAAGTGTTGTCGCAAGACGAAGTCGCGGCGCTGGTCGAAGCGATGCAGAGCGGCAACGTCGAGACTTCCGCTGCGACGTCTGCTGCCGGTTCGGTGCAGGCCTACAGCCTGGTCGCCAACGACACGACCTCGCGCTCGCAGTTGGCGGCTCTCGAGATGATCAACGATCGATTCGCACGGCAATTGCGCGGTAGTCTGCTGACGCTGCTTAGGCAGGCGGTGAAGGTGGCTGTGGTGCCGTTCGATGTCATGACGTTCAGCGCGTATATGCAGAGCCTGCCATCGCCCTGCAACGTCAACATCGTGCGATTCTTGCCCCTGCGCGGCTATGGGTTGGTCACCATCGAGCCGACGATCGTCTACGGCGCTGTGGACAGCTTTTTTGGCGGTCGCGGCGGGGCCAACCTGGAGCTCTCGCCTCAGCGGGGGTTCACGCCTACGGAGGAACGGATTATCCAGTTGCTCCTCGAGACGGTTTTCGCCGATCTCAAGGATGCCTGGGCTCCGGTTTATTCGATCAATCCCGAGTATGTCAGCCGCGAGATCAATCCAGCGTTTGCACAAATCGGTGAGGATCGCGAAACCGTCGCGGTTTGTCGCTTCGATATCGAGATGGGCGCCTCCGCGCGCGGGCAAGTGACGGTCATGTACCCGTTCTCCGCCATCAAGCCCATCCGCTTGTTGCTGCGTGGGCGTCTGCAAACCGGCGAGCGTGATGAAAAAATGGTAGTCAAATGGGCCAATCAGCTCCGTGATGCAGTGTCGGACGCCGAGCTCGAAATGGTTGCCCGGCTCGCGACTCTCAGGGTGTCGGCGCTACAACTTGCGCGGATCAAGCCGGGCGACACGCTTTGGTTCAAGCCGCCTCCGGCCGTGCAGGTGTTGGTGCAGTCCAATCACCTGTTCGACGCCGAATATGGTTCATCTGAAAACAACGCCGCCATACGTATCGAGCGGGTGATAGAGCCCGTAGTCGAGACCAGCAATGGGCTCGTCACAAGTGAGGGTGGGCTGGAGTCACAGGCCGAAGGTAATTCGGTTTCTGGCGTCGTCCCTGGCGGAAAAGACGCGAAGGTGAAAAAGACCCTCGCCAGCAGCAAGAAATCATTGGGAGTATCAGCAGCATGAGCGAGTCAATCAACCAGGACGCAGTGGGCGAAAGCGTCATGGATCAGGGAGTACAACTCGACCTGATCCAGAACGTTACCGTCAGCATCTCCGTGGAAGTAGGACGTTCGTCATTGCGCATTCGCGATCTCGTCAGGCTCGGCCAAGGCAGTGTCGTAGAACTGGATCGCGTTGCCGGAGAGCCGCTTGATGTCTGTGTAAACAATACGGTCATCGCTCGCGGTGAGGTGGTGCTGGTCAACGAACGCTACGGCATTCGTCTTACCCAAGTCGTAGATCCTGAAGACCACGTCAAGCATCTGTAACGGTCGCCAGAGCCAGGGAACATCAACTCGTGGATCCGATTCGATATTTCGTTGCGTTGATTCTGGTGGGCGCGCTGCTGGGCGCGTCGATTTGGGCATTGAAGCGCTTCCGCGGGCAGTTGGGTGCGACGGGTTCGCGTGGCGTCGCGATCGTGTCGTACACCAACCTGTGAACGCGCGTAAAACTTGCAGTCTTGACTTTTGGCGGTAAAACCTTGCTGTTGGGTGTGACGCCTGGCGGCATCTCGCTGCTGGCCACGGATTCGGTCGCCCCTGATTCGGTCGA
>SXGQ01115252.1_pt1 | contig 15016 bp, 8 predicted proteins | sample 3178371 | NCBI WGS metagenome assembly SXGQ01 (sample SAMN11356859, study PRJNA531348) | freshwater metagenome | isolation source: freshwater sample F1-20 | place: China: Fuxian Lake, Yuxi | collected 2017-12-25
ATGCATAGTAAAATCGATTAAACGTATAATCTGTTTTTCGATCAAAGTCAGCTTCGTGTCCTCCATACTCTTTAATACGAAGAATAGTATCAGGAATACCGAAGCAGTTTATTAAAGCTCTTAGTCCGCGTTCAGTTCCTTTAGTACGAATAAGGTATGGTAGATTGTTAATGATACGCTTCCATATACCTCGCATACTATCGCTCGTAGTAGTTTGGTATATCGTGTTGACGCTACCCGTTGAATCTACACCTAGAGCATAACTCCACAAATCATCTAAAGTGCTTCCGTCTTCAAACTCAAACCCAAGATTTTGACCAATAGTGTATAGCAAATCTTTGCTTAATCCTTCAGAAATAGATTCGTTACGATTATATTGTTCAGTAATCTGTTGAATATATGGTAAAATGTTGTCAAAATAGTGACCTGCAACGTTTATTAATGTTAGGTAGTTTTCGTTAGCTGAATCTTCAACAATGTGCGTTGGTGTGCTTCTTAATAACGATTTTATGTTAGATCCATCGTATATGCTGGCAGAATTGATTGCTCCTTCGTACCATGTTAACCCTTGTGAGGATGTTGTTGGAACGTTTATATACGGTTTGGTGTTGTTTGATTTTGGCCATGTTGTTGGCCAAAACTCTCCGTAACTACTGGTTACGTAGCTAGCGGACTCATAATATAAATGTCGTTCGTAAGCATCAAAGGTCCCAATAACTGCGCTTCTTCTATTTCGAGCTAAAGTTAAATTAGTAATAAAAGCAGCACTGCTACTTACTGATGAACTTGGAAGTCCGTTTAAGTCGGTTGTGAGGGACTTAATACGATTGTCAAAAAACTCAAGCTGTTGAAGCTTATAATAAAATCCACGCAGACGTGCTTCAGCCGATGAGTAGGTTACGAAGTTAGAAAAGTCGGTAAAGTCCTGGTTAAGTTCAATTCCTTCCGTACGAGAACTGCTTACTAATCTCTCTTGTAATCTAGCTTTGACTTCCGTATTAGTAGTTAGTAGATCATCTCTATCTTTATATTCTGTAGACGTTTGAGTAGCTGCCCGTGCTAGTGTATCAAAGTTTGCTCCAGCAATTGCTCGCGTTGGTGGTTTTAAGTTTGGTGGCGTTAGTGTTGCTACACCCTCCTCATCATTACTAACTTGCTGCGCTAACCACAGCTCATCTCCAACTACAACTCCAGCTGGTAACGGTGACGACAGCTTGAATATAATGCTGTACGGGTGTTCCGATATTGTAAATTTATCTTGAATAAAATCAAATACTGGAGCGAATGTAGCTTGGTCTTTAAATAAGAACAGATTAGTTAATAGCTGACTTTTTGCTATTTGATAAATTCCAGTTGAGAAAAAATCAAGGAACGATTGGTTGTTAAGAACCGGTGAAGTGACTGGCTGTACACGAACCTCTAGGGCATTAAAACTAATTTCTTGGATTCGTAATTTGTGACCATCCCCAGATCCTAATATATTACGATGAAACTTGTACACATAGCTGTATCGTCCTGCAAGATAGCCAAGCTGCTGTATGTCTTGTTCTACATCGAGAACCGCTGTTGATCCTTGGTTTGTTTCTTCAAAGTAAAAAGTATCTATGCGATAGTTAGTACCAAGGTATACGCTATCTGGATTGTATAAATCAAAGCGAACAGCATCGTTAGGATACTTTGTAATGTCGTTTGGGTAGTATCCAAACTTAAATACCGATTCTACGGGTTTTGGTGTTGGTACGACCGCTGGCGATGCAGACTGTGTTGGTACCCTATCAACTACTGGTATTGTAATTTGACTAGTATCATTTGATTGTGGATTTTTGCCATTCTGATTAATAGCTGTAACAGTTACCTGAGACGGCTTATCTAGCTGTATAGGTTGTGGTTTTCCTGGAACGGCTCCTACACTTGCAATATCTACGTTAAATTTAGCCACTAATCTTTTGTATAAATATACGATAAACCATTATTCGGTAGAAGTCTTTGGCTTTGCTTGAAGACTTGAAGTTCCGTATCCAGCTGGGACAGTTGCCTGCGGTTGTTGTGCATCTGTTCCCAATCCTTGCTGTATTTGTTGTATTAAGTTGTCTTGAGATACTTGCTCCTGCTTAGTTAAGGTTATTGCTTCGGTTTGGTCGTACTCTTTTGGCTTTATAAATTTGTAGTAAAAGGGTCCAGGTTGGTTTGTGCTAATGTATTCTTGGTTTAGCTGCCTCTTTGCAGCTCCTAAGACTGTGTTAGACTCAGGTGGAGTTGCGTAGGTTATATGATTGTTTGGTCTATCTATATTGTCTGGTTGTAATTGGTATTTTATTTTTGTTATTGCACAACGAGGTTCGCGATATTTGTGTAGTGGGTATTTTTTTTCTGTATTTTTTTTTGTTAATGGATCTGCGCTACCTACGTTAAATAGTAGATTATATATTTCATCTTGAGTCCATCCTTTTGCTTGGGGATCTGGGTCAGTCAACGCTGGTGAGTTATTCTTCATTGTTATCTCAACGCTCACCAATCGTGTACCTTGTATTATTGGCTGCCGTGCGCTTACCGCAAAAAACGCACTAGCTCCTGGATCTGTCAATGCTCGATATCTGTTGCCTTCTCTTCCTTCCAATAAGTCTTGATACCAGATTTGGCCGTTTTCGTTTGAGGTTGGCTCCCAGATAGTTGTTGGATATATGTTTCCGTTTTTAAGAAAAGCAGATCCATATCTGTTGATAAAAAAAGCAGCATTTCTATCTAATCCCAAATCTTCAGAGGCACTTTTATACGCTCTAAACTTGTTTGGATGTAATGCACTTTCTCCATAAAAGATTTCGGGTTGTGATTCTAGGTTAATAAGTTGTGCTTTTCTTTCAGCTAACAGCTGTCGGCGAGCGGGAGCTTCTGTTTCCCAAAATTGTAACAAACTGGTATTAGTAGCAATTTCAAGTTCTGCCTGTTGCAAATCTTCTTGTGAAATTCCAGAAGTCGTTGAGAGTCCTGCTCGAGCAATTAAAGCTGTTGCTCGATCAATACGAAACTGATATATTGTTTTTAATTCTAAAAGCTCTTCAAGGTTTTCAATAGACTCTTTAATTTGCTTTACATCAAGTTCAAATAGCACTTTATTGGGAAATGATACTGTAGGATAAAATAGTGGCAGCAATGCGCTAGTGTTTGTGTACTTATTATTGAAAACCTTGATATCGTTATCTCTTGGTTCAAAAAAAGCAAATAAAGGATATAGTATTAATGGGAAAAACGCCTTCTCTTTTACAGTCCATAAGTCTTGAATAGTTGGTGTATTGACTGGAACCGTTTGTATTAGTTCGCCTGACTCGTTATACGCTTTTAGGTTAATTAACACCTCATCGTCTGTGTATGGTATTATTTGAATTGGCGTGTTTTTGTCTGGTTTAATTCGAAATTTACCACCTAACTCGCAGCGTAAAAACTTTCGATAAGTATCTAGGTCTGTTACATACCAATTTAATCGCTTAGTTGTTCCACCTTCAACATACAGTATTTCGTAACGAGAAATTGCAAGCCCTACGTATGCAAAGAATCTTCCTATTACTGCGTCTAATCCAGCTACCTTTCCATCAATTGCAGCAGATAAAGTACTTACATCGACCGATTGTGCTAAAACTTTTTCTGGATCTTCCCCTGGTTGTAAGAATCTAAATCGGGTCTGAGTAAAATATGTTATGTTGTTTTTTGTAAAATCTAGCTCATCCGCTAGTGTATATAAATTTTTGGATGCAGCACTACTGTTGTTGTTGTATTTGTCGATCCATACTGGTCCTGGGAAAAAACCTTGAGGACTGTTGTCAATTGCAAAATCTTCATTTGCAATTACGGTCGGTATTGCTGCTGTATGATTCCACCATTCATAGTCAGATAATCCAATTGGAGTTCCATTTGCGTTGTATTGTGGTTCAATGTTAAGGTCTGTAAATTGCGGTTGTGCTTGTAATATTTTACTAAATACGGGATAAAATAAATTTTTTTGAGAAAAGGCTGAAAAATTAAACGGGTAGGACGTTAATTCGAGTGAACCAGTTGCTACTGTAAAATCTGCTATGGTTGAATCGATTCCAGCAAACTCATTTCTAATTAATGATCGAACTTGATAGCTGCCATTGACATCTAACCATCCATCCAATCCACCAGCACCATCGCCGTTTACAACCAGATTCTTAAACATTGCAGGATTATTGTCTACGTCTAATACATCAATAATAAATGGTGTTGTAGTTACTGTACCATACTCGTTGCTAACTTCACAAATATACTCCCCTGCAACTTCCGCTGTTACTGATGTTTCATCTAAAAACACCTGCGGTGTTCCTTTTCGTTCGTTGAGTCTATTTAGCTCATATATTGGATTACCGTTACGTTTCCATACGTATGTAATATTAGATGTGTCGGCAGGGTTGTTAATACTAGATGGATCAATAACATACATTCTCCACTCTATTGCTGTGTTTTTGAGTACAGTAAATACGTTAAAAATTGGTGTAACTGGTTTGAAGTCGCTCTGAGCGTCTACCAGAGCTCTGGTATAGGTGAGTTGTGAAAAGTTAGATATCGGATGTGATTGAATGATTGGCGCTTTTGGGTTTACTGGTAATAATCTAAAATCTCCTACACGCAATGCTACGTCTTCAGTGTATGTGTTTAGTAAAGTATTCTGCCTGCTCATCTATTTGTTAATTAGTAGGTGCATCACTACCGTCTGTAACTACATCACCGCCCCCTAATAAGGAATAAATAGTACCTTTAGAGTCCCTTGGAACACGTTTTAATGCTTGTAAAGTTGTGTCAACTAACTGCAGTTTGTTAAATGCTGTTGTGTTAATTCCTAAGAAATCAAAGACTCTAGTTAAGTAAAGTCCGTAGTTTTGTTTTTCAAACACATAGAATAGTTGACTATTTAGTTCCTGCATTACAGCTGCTGTGGATGCATCTGAGCCGTCTCCTCTCTGCTGCGCTATAAGCATTAGATACTCATTATCGAATAATAGCTCTATACGCCCTGCCGCTTTATCTGGTTCGTTGGCAACTACCCATAAAGTATTAAACACACCCCTTAGATTTTCATCTTCTTCAATGACATCTCTTAGCTCTCCGGTTTGGTATTTGTTTAAAAATAATGCTGTGAAAAACTCTATATTAGTAGGTGTCGCGACTGACAAGATTGCGTTTGTTTCTCCAACAGAGTCGTATGCTGGTGCTGCTAGATCAACTGCTGATGGTATTTCAAATGGTTCTCCTAACGGATTTTCCGTTATTGATAGCAACGCCTGTGCGTCCGATAGGTTCTTATCGTTTGTATGTATAGGTGTGATTGCAAAAGTAAGCCCAGTTACTAACGCTCTTGACTCGCCTATTGTTGGTAATTTTTGTCGAAGTGGAGTATTTGGTAAGTAGTCGCTATATACTATTTTTCCAAACACATTACTAGAGGCTGGCCATCTGTCATTTTTTCTTGGTCCTAACGATCTAGATGGCCAAGATGTTGTCCACGGAAGCACCTCCCAGAGCTTTCCTAAGTTTGTTGGTAACTCGCTTGACCCCCTTTCGCGCATTACAAGCGCTAAGTCTGTTGCTTCAATATTAATTGTAATACGTACTTTGGTTGTTCTTGGATCTAAGCGATCAATAATAACTTTTTGCAATTTACCATATTGACCATAGCTGTATCTGTCCTCTTGTTTTGGCATTAATTCGTCTGCTACAAACAAGTGAGCGTCTCTTCTGTCTCCTAAGCTAGGCTCATCGGGTGTTGTATATCCCTCATCTCCTAAGTAGTATACTCGATTTTCGTATTTTGGTAGTAAGCTTGTCCACGGATCTTGCAGTGTGGGTGTTCCAATCTCAATAGACTGACTACCTACACTATTTACGTTTAAAATTCTACTTGCAATAGACTGATTGTTTGCGTACTCTTCAAGTGTTACTGTTACCTTTTCTTTGACAAAACCAGGACCTGCTTTACTGAAGTTTTGAATGCTAAGTCTTGCTGCTCCTGGGTAATAGGATCCACTTTGAGCTCTCTGAGATGGTAATGAAAATTCTTCGTTTGGTTCGTAGTTAAAAATACCGTTACCAATATAGGCACAAAAAATAGCACGTAATCCATCCACTCCGTGTACAGCACCTTTTATGTGAGACTCTAGTGGGGTCAAATCGATGTCTTGGTACGCTTGTGCTACTGCTTTTCCGTTATTTACAACGTATGTGTATGGTACCCGTGTAAAATAATTACTATCCACATTTTGTGGAGATGGTGGTATTTGTGAACGGATTACTCCCATGTCTATTTGAAACGGTCTTGGATGCAGCATCTCCGTAGTCCATCCAAACAGGCTTGTATCAAATGGGTCAGTAATAATCTCTTTTAGTTGCGTATTAAGTGGATCCTTAAACGATGACCGCTGCAGTGTGTCGTCTACTACATTCCAGTTTTCTAATCCGTCGTCTGCATTAGGATTTAATACTAAATTAGAATACAATAACGAATCTCTTTCTGAGTTAAAAACCTCTATTGTTATTGATCCTGCATCGGTTGAGCCTATATCGTTAGATACCGTGCAGGTATATGTCCCTGCAAATTCTGGCTGTATGTTGGTAATTGTGAGTGTATTATTTTCTAGCTTAACAGTAGCTTGTTCTGGATTTGCTGGGATCACTAACGGCTCTAGTGCGTTAGGATCAACAATTATTCCAAGAGCAGTTAATTCATCACCTTGTTGATCTCCTGTAATATTGGTTGGTGTTGTCCAATTATAAGTCAATTCGAAATCTGATGGTTTAATTACTAGCTGTCCGTTTTCTACATTTAATATATCAGGTTGCTGTGCCTCTACTCGTAGTTGTATACTAGTTCCTTTTTGCACTTTAATAGTACCATCTGGAAACTCATGCATGTATCCTGGAGTTGCGTCGGCAACTGCGTATGGTCGAATAGGTGGCAAGGACGCTTCTCTGATTGTTCTTATAACAACTGGTGGTCGGTTAATAATAACCGGCATTAAATCGTAGACGGTTTCATTTTCGTTTAACGCTGTATTAACTGTTTGTGTTGTTAATGGATTGCTCTGATCTAAAATACCTTCAGTGTATGTTATAAGCGGTTGCGAATCCATTGATTGTGGGTGCCCAGTTTTGGGCATACCTTGTCTGTTGATATAGTAAGGACCAATATAGTCTGCTCCGTCAAGTGTACGAAACTGACCAAGGGTTGCATGCAGTATGTTATTGTAAGTAACATTCATAGAAACTTACTGATTTCGTTCAACTTTGAATATATAGTTGTTATCGATAATATCGTAACTTGCACCGTCGCTTTGTGGTATTTTAAACATCAATCGATAATATTGTTCTGGTTGAAAACTACCTAAATGTAGTCGAAAATAACTACCACTACTATCTGAGCTTATGTTTGTATAATTACTAAAATTTACAATAACGTCGTCGGACTTTGCAAGATATACTGCATACTGGGATCCTGTCGGTAACTTGTATGCATCTACATAGGCTGATGATGTTGTAAAGGTCAGGGTTGGATATCTGTATCGTGGGTTAACGCTTAACCGTGGTCGGCTATCCTCTTTATAGTTTGTTCGTATATTTGATACAATTATATTAAAATCTCTGTTTGTATCAATTGTTGTTGCGTTTCCTGCATTTACACTATCATCATACTTTGCCTCAATTACTGGACTGTATATAGTACTTGTGTCCTTGCTATAGAATTTAAGAGAGGATGCAGCTGTACTTAAAGTTTGTTCGTCTGTAGCTGAGCGTTTGATTACTAGACCATTTAACGTAATTGATCCACTCTGTACTTGACGTATAATTGGTGTAATGTTAAGATCAAGGTCTGTTGTAGTATAGCTAAAGGATTGTGATGCAACACTTGCTGTATACCATACCCCACCTCCGGTGTTTACCTGCCATGATCCAGTGGTACCGCTAATAAACGATGATGTAGGCCAAGCTGTTCCTGGTAAGTTTTCTCCTTGTCTGTAGTACCAACTTACCCCTTCTGTTGTTGCTGGAGTAGTGTTTGCTTTTCCAATTCCCATATTCCAGGAATACGCTAGCGGTAGCGCCTCTACTGTGTAATCTAATGGGATCTGTTGTGGTTCAGTAGCGTATAATTTAAGACTGTAGTTAAAGCTGTTTGGATTGTATCCTAAAGAGACAATGCTTGCTGATATAGCTGAGTAGTTAAAATCTAATACAATACGGGATACATAACTTGCAGTTGCTGCTGCTCCAGTTGATCCGGTTGCAGGCACTACTTGTAGTTCCAATACTTGGTCAATTCCTGTATTACGATCAGGTGATGCTTCGTATAGCGTTGCGTCTTTTGTGGGATAGAATCTTAGTACCATTTTAGTATGTTGCTATGCGTCCTTTTATGTCGTTATCAGGATATTTTACTTCAAAAATCATAGGATCTAAACTTGGATAAATAATTCCGTTACGCATTGCTTGTGGAATACCATAAAAGATATTACTATATCCTAGTGAAGAATCGTTTAAGTTTTTAATTACTACTCGAGTCACAGTCTGTACTCCAGGTTGTGCCAATAACACACTATACACGTCCGTTAATACTATTGGTTGGTTTATTTGCCATCTGTCGATGTTAAAGTAGTCTTTCATTGCATCTACACAAGACAGCAACACCTCATTGGCGTTGTAGTTTCTTAGTGGAATAACATCAAAATTAACTTGTATATTTACAATATATCCATCACGAATATTAATACTATCAGTCAACATTCTATAATGTGAGATGTATGTTTTTAGATTTTCTTTAACAGCTCTATTTGCAATTGTAAGATTACGATTAGAGTTGTAACCCAACACATACATATTCATAGCTAGCGGATTGGCTACTCGATCTTGTGCATCGCTTGTTAGCAAATTATTTTGCTCATCTGGTGTTATAAATACCTTAGTTATACTACCAAACTCGGGAGGCATTGATAGCGCTCTTATCATGTAGTCATCTCGCGTTACAGCTCTATTTTGGGATGCTAACTGCTTTAGTGCGTTTTGTCTAATCTCGTCTAATGTTTCTTGAGAACGTCCACCTACTGCAGCTTCAGGATTATTTGCTGCTAATGAGTTGAGTATAATAGAATTTAATGTTTGTGTGTTTTGAGGAAAGTTTACAGTATTAGTGTCTGCTCCACCTATGGTTGTAATTGTATTGCTGCCAACATTAGAGGACACTCCCCCACCTCTTAGATATGTCACTGTGAGTGTTGTGTTTGATGGCGCAATACCGTACGCTTTAGTGACGCCAGGTGCATTAGGATCGATAGAAGGATCAATCTCTATTTTACCGGTTGGTAAGTTAATACCAATGTTATCTGGGATTGGTAGTAGCTCTTCGTCTTCTGAATTACTAACTCCTGCACCAAATTGTATTTCTATACCATCATCTAAAATGCGCGTTACAAATCGTCGTGGTACTTTTTTTAGTTTTAACAAATAAGGAATTTCGTCACTATATACTGCTGAGTCTGGGTCGTTGTAAGCTGTATTAGTTACTTGCTCAAATACCGTATCTTGAGCTAAATATGGAACCTCTGTCCATGTGTTACCTTCTGAATCTACAATCGAGTCAATGCCTATGATATCCGGTGGTGTCGTTTCAAATGGAATTTTAATCTTAAAAAATTTTGTAGCTGCTCCTACGGTTATGTCTGTACTAAATGGTGCAGCAGATACAGCCTTTATGGTCTTTTTTGCTAAATAATATTCTACTCCCCCATTTACATCATAACTATATATTGTAGTTGTTGTTGGATCGTCTACCGTGTTGATTGAAAAATCAACAATGTCTTGTATGTAAAAGTTTACAGGAATGCTCTCTGTTAACGTTGCTAAGTTTACTTCAGAGGTTGTCTGCAAACGCATACCGGGATTTATACGCAGAGCATATCGTGTGTCCGGTACCGTATTAGCGCCACTTCCTGAGGCAGGCATAAGTTGATACAAATCAATATCAACAGTTGAGGGAACGCTAACTTTTGGTTTGTATCCCATTGCAGCTGCAATTGCTAGTATGTTTTTTCTCTCTGTTGCTTGTAATATTAAAGACTCCTTTAGTTGTGAATCTACATAGTAGTTAAGCGTATCACCCACATAGGCAATGAGCTCAAGAAACATCATGCCTGGTGATGCTTCATTAAAGTCGTTATATGTGTTTGGGTAATAGGTTTTAACAAAATCAACTAGACCTTGCTTGATGTTGTCAAAATCTCTACCTAAATATCTTACGTCTTTTGATGGAGGTGTATACATATTATTCTTTTACTACTGAGCGGCTTCTACTTCTAGTTGTATTGATCGTGTATCAATCTGATTACCCACTAAACTGATAGTCAGATTAATATTTACTCGATTTGGTGATAAATCAGGAGCATCAATAACCAGCTCGTTAATAAATATGTATGGAAGCCAAATTTGGAAGTTATCTCGTATACTATCTTCTAGTTCTGAGAATAATTCCTCCGTTGCATTTTCAAATAATAGCCTACGTAAGTTACAACCAAATGTTGGAAGCATCGGTCGCTCACCGTGATTAGTAAATAGTAGGTTTTTTGCGTTAGCAACAGCTTGATCTATTGTAAGATAGTTCATCTTAAATAACGAACCATAAGGTGCATTTGTTGGTAAGTCTAACCCTATTGCTACATCAATAAGTGTGTCTAGTACTGGTCTGCGAATCTCTACTGCCATTGCTTATTTTTTTATAGGTCCACCACTCACCCATGCATCACACGTTCGAGCACCTGCACATTTGAACCAAAAGAACTCACAGAAACCTAAGTTAGCTTCCTTTGCTATTGTATCTCCTTCCTCACCTATTGCTTTTTCAATCTTTTTAATTACGTCAGGTTTTTGATTAAACGCTCCACAGTTGGCACAACGAGATTGCTTTGCAGCTTCAACTGTAGTGTCCCACATCTTAGCTTTATCTTCCCAAAACTGAGCAGATCCTTTTTCGTCAGATGGATTAAGTGGGCCGTATCTGTACTCTTTGATTGTTACGTTGCGATTGAGGGTATTAAGGTCCAAATCTTCAATAGCATCGTGAGGCTTAACGGTTTTGTTGCCAATCTCTTTTTCCTTTTTTAATGCTGCAGGAGTATTGGGTCCATCAAAATCTGATAGATTACCTTCTAGTATAATGTCACGTATGACTTGTTTTAGTTTCATTATTTCATTCCGCTCTTTTCGTATGAGCTTTTCAATACACCAGAGTAATATTTCATGAAGGCTGCTGTTGGATCATTGCTATATTCAGATGGTACGCCAAAGTTATCATCATCCATTTGCTGTCCAAAGCTCATAGCGTCACTTGCGTCGAAGTGGCCCATGCTTCCCCACTCATTTGCAGCTGCTTCCTGGATTGGTGCAGATGTTCCGTTTCTTAAATCATTGGCTGTTTCTCTTAGGATATCTCCAAGTGGCCCGCTCATAGTAATTCCAAAGTCTTTTGATGGTTTTTGTTTAGGAAGAGGCATTGGCTGTCTAGCTTGCGTACTTTGTCTAGTTTCTGTGTTCAAATGGCCTCTCTTCTGCTCTAGCAGTATTGGTGTTAATGCCGATTTTAACTCTTCACGAATGACTGAGCGTACCTCTTCTCTAATTAGTTTTTTTAAAATTTGTGCAAAATCTGATGCTTTCATAAATAACGGTTTATAATAAATAGGCAGTACTTTGTGGAATCTATACTGCTGCACTTGCAGCTAGTGGAATCGGAATGATTGGGCCGTAGCCATTAAAGGAGAAGGGTGGATTGCTATATGCTGGATTTGGATATAAAAGTCCCTTCATATGGCTTAGTTGCTGTTCAAATTTAGCAGCAATCTCACGTATATATACTTCGCTACCATCAACAAAGCTGTTGCTCTTTAATCGTGGAAACTGTCCTATAGACAACACTTGGAAGCTAGTCCCTGAGGAGTTCTGCCATGTAGCACCGGTCCAGAATAACGTAGTGGCCACTCTAAGCAAACCTGATAACACTAACCCCTCCGCATTTAGCAGCTTATCTTTAATTTTATCTAACGATTCCTGATGCTCATCACGATACTTGTTACCTATAGCTGCAAGATCCACTTTTGCTTGATCTAGAAATTCTTTTACTTCTTTACGAACAACTTCCTCAAATTCTGACAATAAAATCATAAGGCGATCCATTGTAGCTTGTAAAAAGGATCCTTGACGCTTAGTAATTAACTTGTCTAGTCTCACTAGCTCCTCATATAGATTGTATTTTCCAATAGTTTGCTTTCTCATAGACTCCTTTTTTTCTTGTGTAAATTTACGAATCTCTGCTCGTTTTTTGCCTAATGCAGTTAGTGCTTCTGGAGTCGGTTGTGTTTCACTTTGCTGGTCAAGGTTGTTTTGTTCTGATATGTATCCTAACGCCTTACGTATCTGTTGCTGTACTTTGAATAAATACTTGCTCTCTAAATCCACAAGTGCTCGTGTGAGGTCTGCAGATTTAATAATGGAAGTTGCTAGCTCGCCTTTTAAGGCTATTCGTATTTTACGAAGACTGTCTATAATGGAACCAAAGGATTGATCGCTGGTATAAAAATCAATAATGGCTCCTACAAAACGATCAGCTTTTAAATTTGACGTAGAAAGATCATTAAAGTCTGCTACAGTTTGTGTTGTATCTGCAACAGCTTGCTTTAAATCTTCTATAAAACCTCTACCGACCTGCACGGCTTGATTTGGTATATTTGGTAGTAGCGGTTTTGGATTATCATCATTTATTGCTTGTATTGTTGTTACAGTCAAACTTACATACAAATCAACAGTTTTTAATATATCAATAATTTCTAAAAACTTTCTTCGACTAAGATCAGCATTGGCATAAGCAGACTTGTCTGGTCCGTTTACTGTGTCCGGGTCGAGACCCACTACTTGGTAATTATACTTTCCTTGTGCTATTTTTCTAAGGTGTGCTTCGTTGTCTTTTGCTGAATACTTACCTAATCCTATATTGGCTAGTAACGCTCCTGCTGATATGCTTATTTGTGCAATAGCTGTTGACTTTTTTCGTAATAACTCAACTTTAGCTTGATATTGTTTTATACGGTCTAGCTTCTCTTTTCTAGCTTGTTCTTTTGTTAATCTATCAGCATCGGCTGTTCGTAGTGGTACTAAATCAATAAGTGCGTTTTGGATTTTTTCTTGAAGTTTTTTAAGTTTAACAGCTTGTGTTTGTAAAAAAGCTTTAAACTTCTTGACCTGACTGTTTATCCATCCACGAATACGCTGAACAAGTCTTGCTGCCAACTTCAACACTGATATCAGGGATTGGGATGGTCTAACTACTAGTCTATTAGGAGTACGATTTTGTCTTCTAGCTTGTCGCGCTTTACGGTCAATCTCTTTCTGCATAGCTTTATCTCGTCTATCTTCTTCTGACTCGCGAGGATACCGGAAAGTTACTTTATCGTCATCTAGGGTTTGTGCTAATTCTTTGATTTCGTAAAACTGAGTTTTAATTGCGTTGAGTTGTTGTTTATAAACTACATAGCGTTGATCTCTTTGTTCGATAAACACTCTAATGTTTTGAAAACTCAACTTAGTCTCGTTGGCTATTGCTGCAAACGGCTCAATTAATTCTTTTATTCCTTGTTTTATAAAGTACTGTCTAAGCTCGCGATCAGCTTGTGTATTGTCCCCGTTTCCTCCTGTGGTTATAGTAGAAGTTATAGTAGAAGTAATCCTCGACCTACTTTCAGATACTTGAGCTTGTGCCGCAGCAATGCTCCCCGATATGTTTGCATATATAGTTTGTACTTTTTGTTTTAAAAACGGAATCTCAGAAACAATAAGATCGTTATTTATAGCTAAGGTTTGTTGTAATATGTTATTAGATTTTGATACAATTTGTGTAATTGCTTTTTGTTTTTTTCTAATTTTTTTAAACTCTTCTTCGTTTTCTTTTTGAAAATTTTTTAAGTCTTCTTTGGCTTGTTTAAGTAAGGTAAACTTGTGTCGTGGCTTTTTCTTTTTTTGTTTTTCAGCTATCTTTTTTTGTATATTTTTTTTCTCGTCTTCAATTAAAGTTGTTATACGATTTTCTAACGATTCTTTTATTTCTTTTATTTTACGTTCTATAATCTGCAGTAGAGGTTTGAGTTCAGTCTGGATTACCTTAAACTCACGATAGGATTGTTTGGCTTTGTCAATAACCGACTGCACATCAGCTCTGTCGCTCGATAGTCTAGCTACTAGTGTTCCAAACGAGTCAGGAGTTACTATTGCTTGCGCTAGGTCTTTTATTTTTTCAACAATAAACGTTGTTTTATTAAACTGTCCTTTACGTCGATATTGATCGCTTAGGTAGCGAGAAATCTTCAGTAATGATGCTGGTATCGATTGTATGTTCTTAAAATCTAAACTAGTTACAGTGTTGATAATCTCAATCTCCTGTAAGTCTACATCAAACTTAAACTCTTTCTTATCAAGATCTGATCGAAGTTGTTCTAAATCTTTCCGATAACCGTTTTGTATAGTCTCTGCTAGTATAGCAAAGTTTTTTATTTTATTAGGTATGTCTGCTATCTGCTGCTTTATTTCAAATGCTTTTATTGTTAGTGCTCTTACTCTTCTTATATTAAATTGCTGCTTACGTATGATAGCATCTAATGTTCTTACCGAGTCGTCAATATCTTGTTGTCCCAAAACCAACTCACGAGCTACGTAATACTTTGATAGTACGTTATACATTTTTTGTTGGCTTGTAATACTGTTAGGCTTTATGTAGTTATCTTGTTGTGTGCTTATTATTCCGTTAGTTGGCACTCCTCCTGCTGCTGATGTTAGTGCTGGTGACAATAGTGCTGGTGGTACTCCTTGTGGTTGCCCTTGCATTATAGTGTTTTCGTATTATTCAGAAAGCTTTCCGCAGATATTATTAGCATAGGTAATTATTCCCAATTCTATATCGTTTAGGAATGGTTTTATAAAG
>SXGQ01500539.1_pt1 | contig 15015 bp, 12 predicted proteins | sample 3178371 | NCBI WGS metagenome assembly SXGQ01 (sample SAMN11356859, study PRJNA531348) | freshwater metagenome | isolation source: freshwater sample F1-20 | place: China: Fuxian Lake, Yuxi | collected 2017-12-25
CAAGCGTGCCGCGGGTTGCTCGCCCGATCGGCCAGGTGGGCCGCACAGATGGATGGTCACCCACGGGACCCCGGTCCTGGGACAGAACCCCGCCTACAAGCCGACTCACCATCGCACACCTGGGAAGACGGTCCGAAAAGGGCTGTTGACCTGGGCTTTCACCTTCACATGGGTTCACGGTGGATCACGCTCGATCACGTCGTTTCGCGGCCATTTCGCGGCCCGCCGCGGCCCAACCGCGGCCCACGGACCCCCTCGACAGCCGCGTCGAGACAAGTACGATGGACGTGCTCTCGGCGATCGGAGCACTGCCCTCGGCAAACGTGCGGCCGCCCCTCAGCCTCCCGAAGCAGGGAGCAGTCGAGTGGCGCACGTCCAGAAGCGGAACCGTGGTGGGAAGACGACCTGGCGGGCGCGGGTCCGCCTGCCCGACGGTCGGGAGCGGTCGAGGTCGTTCGACCGCAAGGTCGACGCCAAGCGGTGGGTGGTGGAGACCCAGGCGGAACTGAACCGGGGCAACGTGATCGACCCGCGAGCCGGTCAGGTCACGCTGGCCGAGTACGCCGCGCAGTGGCAGGCGGCGCAGATGCACCGGCCGTCCACGGCCGAGGCGACCGAGTCCCGGCTTCGCCGGCACGTCCTGCCGACGTTCGGTCACCGCCCCATCGGCTCGCTGCGCCCCTCGGAGATCCGGGCGTGGGTGAAGGGGCTCTCGGGGAAGCTGGCGCCGACGACGGTCGAAGCGTGCTACCGGCTGTTGGCCACGATCCTGAAGGCCGCCGTCGACGACCGCCTGCTACCCAGCAGTCCGTGCGTGCGGGTGCGGCTGCCCGACAAGTTCAGGGGCGACGTGGTGCCGCTCACCGTGGAGCAGGTCGAGGCGGTGCGGGCCGAGATGCCGGAACGTCTGCGTGCGGCGGTGACGCTCGCCGCCGGCGTCGGTCTGCGTCGGGGTGAAGCTCTCGGCCTCTCTGTCGACCGGGTCGACTTCCTGCGTCGCCAGCTGACGGTCGATCGCCAGCTGCTCAAGGTCGCCGGGTCCGCTGACGCCTTCGGTCCGCCCAAGACCCGGGCGAGCGTGCGCACCGTGCCGGTTCCCGACATCGTGCTCGAGGACCTGTCCCGGCACTTGGCGACGTACCCGGCCGAGCCGGACTCGCTGCTGTTCGTCAACGCCCGGGGCCGGCCGTGGTCGTACTCCCGCTTCGCCGAGGTGTGGCGCGCCGCCGCCGACGGGGCCGGCCTCCCAGACGGCACGCGCTTCCACGACCTTCGCCACCACACGGCTTCCCTGCTCATCGCCGCGGGATGCTCGGTGAAGGTCGTGCAACGCCAGCTCGGTCACGCTTCGGCCACCGAGACGCTGGACACCTACGGGCACCTGTGGCCCAGCGACGAGGAGCGGGTCCGGGCTGCGGTCAACCGAGCCTTCGAGCGCCAGTCGACCGATCGTCCCCCGGTCAGGGATGAGGTGCGACCGGACGAGTGACGGGTGCGCGGGCGAGGTCGACCGCTGCCGGCTCGGCGGACACCTTCGCCAGCCGGGCCCGCACCGCCTCAGCGGATGAGACATCGGTGCCGGCGAGCACGTACACGTGGTTCCGATCCCGGCCACGGGTGAGGGCGGTGTAGCCGGCTTCGGCGTAGAGGTGCTCGTCGCCGTACAGGAGGGCGACGTCGTAGGTGGCTCCCTGGGCCTTGTGGACGGTGAAGGCGTAGCCGTGGGCAAGGTGGCCGTCGGCGAGGTAGGTCACCGGGAGCTCGATGCGTTGGCCGGCGCGCTCGACGACGAGCCCGTCGTCTGTAGCGCCGACGACAGTGGCGAGGTCGCCGTTGCGGACGCCGAGGCGTCGGTCGTTGCGGAGGCAGACCACCGTGTCGCCCGTGGCGTATTCGGTGTCCGTGTCCTCGATCTGCGCCACGATCTCCCCGAGGCGACCCTCGGTGGCGAGGTGCGTGCGGGCTCGGTGGTTGAGCTCGGTGACGGCGTCGTGGGTGAGGGCGATCATCACGGCGTCGGTTCGGTTGCTCTTGGCGGCGGCCCAGTCGGCGACCATCTGATCGAGGAGGACATCGGGGTCGGCGCCGAGGGTGAGGCGGCCGGCTCGTTCCAGGCGGGTGACGGCGCGGGCAGTGCGGCCTCGGCGGAGGTCGAGGGTGACCTTTCGTTCGTCGTCGTCTCGTTGGCGGCGGTTCTCGACGAGCCGTGCCGCCCCGAGGCGGCGTTCGAGGGCTGGGTACAGGCCGCCGGCCTCGATGGGCGGCAGCTGCTTCGGGTCGCCGACGAGGACGAGCTTGGCGTTGGCCCGGTCGGTCAGGTCGATGAGCCGGGCGAGGTCTCGGGTGCCGACCATTGCCGCTTCGTCGCAGACGATCACCGTGCGGTCGGTGATGCGGAGCCGGCCGTCTCGGACGTCGCCGAGGAGCTTGGCGAGGGTGTGGGAGGGGATGCCGCTGTCAGCGTGAAGGCCGGCGGCGGCTCGGGCGGCGAGCGCGCAGCCGATGACGTGGTGATCTTCGGCTTGCCAGGCGAGCCGGGCGGCGCCGAGAGCGAAGGTCTTGCCGGAGCCGGGCGCGCCGACGACCAGGTCGACGCCGTTGCCGCTGGCACAGACGTGGCGGACCATGCGCCGCTGCTCGGCCGCCAGCGAGGGACGGGCGGCGAGCGCTCCGGCGAGCGTGTGCTCGTCGACGACGGCCACCCTCGTGTCTCGACGGCGGCGGGCGGTGTCGATGGAGCGTCGCTCGAGCTCGAGGATCTCTGCGGTCGTCCAGCGGCCGGTGTCGGCGAGCGGGATGGCGAGTGGTGACTCCAGGAACGAGGTGACCGTCCGGTTGATGTCCTCGAGAGCCGCTCCGTCCGATGAGAGCGCTGCCGTCGTGGCGACCAGATCCGGGAAGCTGAAGGTCGCTCGGTCGAGCACGAGGGCTTCGGCGAGCTCCTCCCCCGTCGGCAGCCGCCTCTTGGAACGAGCAGCCGGAAGCCGACCGACGTCGATGCCGGCTTGTGCCGCCTCGTCCCGCCAGCGCCGAAGCAAGTCGTCGCGGACAAGGCTGTGGTCCTTGGGCTGGCGGGTCTTGAGCGACGCGGTCTGGGAGGCCCGCTCGCTGCTGCCGCCTACGGCAGCGAGCTCGGCCTCGATGGCGGCGCGCCGCTTCGAGAAAACCCGCCGGGCGCCCTTCGGGATGCCGGCGATCTCCGCCGAGCCCTTCACGACCGGATCGAACCCGACGCCAAGGCGACGATGTAGCTCGTGGCGCAGGACCGCTTGGTACAGGTAGCCAGCAGCTCGGCGGTGCTCGAACAGGGCCGTGCCATGCAGGGCGGTGAACCGGCCGTCGGCGCCCTCGGCCATGTTGGCGATCACCAGATGCGTGTGGACCTGCGGATCGGCAGCCCGGGAGGTGAAGTGGGTGAACGCGGCACCGATCAGCCCATGTGCGTTTTCCGTCCGTAGGCCGTAGCCGTCGCGTCCGCCTCGGCGGACCCGGCAGGCGTTCGCCTCGAGGTACTCGACCGTCGCCTCGACGGCGGCCCGGTGGGCCCCGAGCGCGGCCGCCGACTGCTCGGCATCACCCAGAGCCCAGAGCAGGGACACGGACTTCGGAGCCGACAAGGTGAGGTCGAACCCCACCCGACGGATCTGGCGTGCCGGCAGCTTCTCGCCGGTGACCGGATGGCGCTGGTCGAGGATGGCCCGCAGGTCGTCGGGAACGACGGCACCGTCGAGGCCGAGCCGAGGTGAGCCGGCGCCGATCCAGACGCCGGCGTGCTCGGGACGGCGGACGTAGTACTCCTCGGCGCCCCGGGCGATGACCTCGAGGTAGTAGCCCTGCGGGTTGGACGAGCGGAGCCCGGTGATCTTCAGCATCACCCGACTAGGCCTTTTCGCCGCCCGAAACCTCACGCGAGCCCGACGCATTTCTCGGCCGGCGGCCGGGCGAAGCACTTTCAGTGCACCTGTGTACTTGGAGGGGGTAAGCGGGACGGGTCGGTTCGGGTAAGCGGTCAGGCCCTCGGGGGCGGCGACATTCTCGGGGAGGTGGCCTGAGGTTCTGGTCTCTGAAAAGGCCTAGTGGGGTGATGGACGGCGTCGAGATCGAGGACCGGTTGCTGTGGCCTGAGCAGGTTGCGGAGATGCTCGGGCTGCCGACCGGGACGTTGGCCAATTGGCGGTACCAGGGGCGTGGCCCGGCCTTTGTGAAGATCGGCCGCCACGTCCGCTACCGACGGAGCGACGTCGCCGAGTGGATCGAAGAGCGCGTCGTGCTCGCCGGCGGCCAGTAATCCGACCCGGGCATCGGGGACGCCCGTCGACGGGATTCTGGGACATGGTCAGCGCGTTGACCGTCCCACCGACCCGGCGGTAGGAGACAGCCATGCCTGCCAGCCTCGGTATGGCCGTCTGATTCCATGGGAGGTCAACTCGGACTGGTCCGTGGGCCTCGCCGCTGGTTCAGCTAGGACGACCGTTGTTCTCTGCGCATGAGCGCCCGCAGTGTTTCGGCGTTGGCGTAGCCGACATGCCGTGCGATATCGGCGGTGGTGAGATGGGTGGTCGCGCTCAGGTGCCGGGCCCGTTCGAGGCGGAGACGCTGGACGAATGCGAGCGGTGTCAGGTTGAGAGCGGACCGGAGTCGGCGTTCGAGTGTGCGTCGGCTGGTTCCGATCGTACGAGCAGCTCGGGCGACATCGAAGGGTTCGTCGAGACAGGCTCGGACGTGGCGTTCGAAGTCGATCACGATCGGATCTTCGTGGCTGAGGTGTTCGTACGCGACGTACGCAGCCTGCGACGGGCGCTCGTCGACAAGGAGCAGCTTTGCCACGTGCTGCGCGAGGTCTGGGCTGATCGATCGAACGATCGACAATGCGAGATCGATGTGAGCGAACGCGGCGCCTGCGGTGATGAGGTTTCCGTCGGACACGACCATCGTGTCGAGATCGAGGTCGACCGTCGGGTAGCGCCGCCGAAACGCTGGCCCCAGGAACCAACTCGTCGTCGCTCGGCGCTCATGCAGGCGGCCGGCCTCCGCGACCGCGAACACGCCAGTGCACGCGGCAGTGATCCGGGTGGTCGAGCCATCGAGTTGGCCGAGTGCCTCGACGACCGCTCTCGCGGCCCGCTGCTCGAGGGCCTGCGCCGTATCGGCGGCGGTGAGCGTGCCGAGCGCTGGCACGATCACCACGTCGAAGTCGGCGAGTTCCGACAGCGGCTGCTCCACCGCCAACGTCATCGACGTCGTCGTGACCATCCGCCGCTTGGACCCGGCGATCTCAAGCCGGATCGGAGCGATCCTCGGATCGACATCGCCTCGGACCGCATCGGCCACACGCAGGATGTCGATCACCGACGCCACGGCCGAACCGAAGCAACCGTCTTGGACGACCATACCGATCCGCATGACGCAAATGATAGCAACCATGCCGTATGCGCCACTATGACTCGAGGCTGGTCCGCAATAGGTTCAAGACATCGCTCGGGAGACCGCCTCCCGGCACGACAAGGAGCACATCATGTCTGCACCCACTGACCTCCCCTACGCATTCGTCGCCAAGATCGTCGCCAAGTCCGATCAGGGTGACGCCCTCGCCGAGCTCCTGCGAGGGGCCCTCGCCCTCGCCAATGACGAGCCCGGCACCATCGTGTGGTTCGCCGCGCGCACCGACGAGTCCACGTTCTGGATCTTCGATGCGTTCCCGACCGAGGACGACCGGAACGCGCACGCCACCGGCGCGATCGTCGACGCCTTGACCGAGAATGCCGACAGGCTCCTCGCCCAGGCACCCGAGATCCTCCCCGCCGACGTGCTCGCATCCAAGCTCCCCTAGCCTGACCATCGCACCGGTACGACGCCGGGGACGACCGCTCGTGGGGGTGATAGGTCGAGACCCAATCCGTGAGCACACCAGTCCCTGGCGTCGCGATCCGCTGCCGGAGGACGAGCGCCACGGGCGCCAGATCGGTCCAGCATCGCTCAGGCATCGTGGCGACGAGCACTGCCCGGAATGTGCCGGTATGCCACGGCCTGTTCGGGTATCCCCGAGGATCGCGTCTCCGGAGACGGGTCAGAGCGGGTTCGCCTTGTGTCTCACCCGTCGAGCGGATTCGCGATGTGGAGGCCCCGACCGGATGCGGCTTCGCACAGCGCGCCGTCTGCACTGGTCAGGATCTCGGCCTCGATGAGCAGCGCGCCGGCGAGGTGGACAGCGTCATAGCCGCGCAAGCCGTCGGCCTCAGCAAGATCGGCTGCCGCAGCGATCAGATCCTCGCCGACATCGACGAGGTGCAGCTCCTCGATGAGTGCTTCGGCCTCCCGCTTCGCTTCACGATGCTGGTCGGCGGCGAGCCGCCCTACCCGGTGGGCTGCGGCCAGCGCCGCTCGAGCCTCGACAACGACCAGACCGACCGACGCCAGCACGTCAGCCGAGTCCCAGATGACCGCTGCCACGTCGGATCCCGCCTCCTCGACGACGAGCTTGAGGAGCGTCGAGGTGTCGACGTAGGTGATCACCGACGCTGCTCGGAGACGAGGTCGGTCACCGAACCCTTCGCCTCGATGCGCCGGCTCGGCCGACGCCGAGTCTTTCGAGTGGGTGCGCGCACGACGCCGGCTGCAACGAGGTCTGCCAGCCGGCCGGTCGACTCATCGATCGCCGACAGCCGGGCCACGGGACGGCCGCGGTCGGTCACGATGACCTCCTCGCCGGCGCGCACCCGCTCCAGGTACTTGCTGAGACCGTTCTTGAGGTCTCGGATCCCGACCTCCGTCGATGTGGCTACTTGCATGGCGTCATGGTAGCTACTTATCGCGCCGTCGGCATCAGATCCCGCCACGATCGGCTCGGTCGCAGCGAGGAAGTCCTCGCGCGTCATCCGCGGGGCCGACGACTGCCTGACCCGCTCGATGTTCGCTTCGAGCCAGGCCCGCTTCTCTGGATCGGCGAGGAACTCCTGCGCCACGTCCCAAGACCGTTGGTAGGCGCTCTGGAGTGCCAGCTGCTCCTCGGTCAGGTCCTCGCGCCGTGCGACCACGAACAGCACCGTACTGACGCCGTCCGACAGCGACCGGCGGCCGCTCTCGCGGCCCAACCGCGGCCTGAGGCGGCCCCAATGGCGCGTTTGCCCAGGTCAGCGCACTCTCCGGTCTGAACCCCGCCTACAAGCCGACTCACCATCGCACACCCCTAGCCGGGGCTCTTGCACATCGGTCGGTCGCTCAGACCTCGTCAGTCCTCAGGCAGTCCTCAGCAGCTGGAGCCAGGACGCGCTCCAGGACGTGCGCAGGGACGCTGCGATCGTCTCGGAGCCGGCGCACGCAGGTGCCGCCGAACGTCGGTTAGGTACTGGCGCGCGTCCGAAACGTCTCGTCCGACACGCCGAGATCTCCGGCATTAGGCCCCGCCCCGCCGCAAGCGTCGGGAATCAAGTGGACTGTCCCGAGCCTCTCGCACCCGGGTCGCCACGCCGATTGGCTACTGCGGCCCCATGTTTGAGTGGTTGCTCCGCTCGACCGCGTGAGCGCGCCCCATCTCGCTGAACCGTTCGGAAGGCAGGTCCGCCGCATCCTGGCGGTTGCGAAGGACGTAGAGGATGACCCCGGCTCCGGCGACGATCATCGCAAGCATGATGACGGTGACTGCGAGGTCTCCCATTTTGTGCACTGTGCCTGGCGGCCGGCGCACTGTCACGCGTTTCGTGCCTGTGGTGTGGCCAGGTACCGCTCAGCCGAAGTGTCGGTAGTCGGCGTCGCTGTATGCCAGCCTCTCCGTTCCTTCCATCTCACCTAACAACCTTTCGGCTCCTCTGCTCGACCAGAGAGGGCACCATTGCTGCGTGGGACTCACTCGCGAGGCGCTGACGGAGTTGGGATGGGATGAGGCGACCATCGAGCGGTGGGTCGCTGAGGGTCCTGACGTTGAGGTTGAGGATGCCGTCGGGTGGCAGGGTCTGGGAATCGGTCCAGAGACGGCGACCTGGTACGCCGGCGTCCGTCCGTCGATCGCAGACGAGTGGCTGGCGCATGGGTTCGCCGTAGATGAGATGGTGCGCTGCCACCGCAGCCGAGTGCCCTTGGCTCGGGCGCTCCAGTGGCGAGCCGATGGTCGGTCACTCGACGACACTGTCGTGTGGGGTAGCCATGGGTTCTCGCCGGCGGAAGCGGACGAGTGGGCGTCGGTTGGACATGACGTTCGATTTGCGCACGCCAGTCGCGCAGCCGCCACCAACGACACGACAGGGACGTGGGTCGTGACAACCCACGCCGGCGCGTCGCTTCGGGAACCGATCGACGTTCCGGACGAAGCGCGTGATCGCGGAGCGGAGCTGGCGGAGATGTGGCCGCACCTGCGCGATCGGGAATCGCTGGGCGACCTGTGGGCGGGGGTGCAGCGGCCGCCGCCGAGCGAATCGCCGGAAGCACCCTGAGCCGTCCCTGTGTGCCGATCGTCGTGGCTCGACGCCGGGGCTCGGGTCGGTCGGCCGACGCTCGCGATTCCCAAGTAGGCGTGACTCACCGCTGGATACCGGGCAACCTGTGGGCGGGAGGGAACCAGTGCTTGGCACCCAGCGTCGGAGAACCATGCGCTCTGTCTGGAGAGCCACGATGGTCCTCGTCGCAATCGCGCTGGCGGCCGGTTGCTCAGATTCAGGGGCGGAGCCGCCTGCGGCCGTGCCGGACCCGACGCCAGAGGTGCCGGTCGTGACGTTGGTGTTCGAGTGCTTCGGGGAATGCGGTGCCCTCCAACCTCCGGCTCTGCCGTCGGTGGCCGTGTATCCGAACGGAGAGACAGTCACTGCGCAGTTCGAGGACGGGAACCAACTGACCGTTCGACGCGGCACGGTGAGCCCTGAGACCGTCGGTGACCTTCGGGACCTCGCCCGGGCAGCGGAGCTCGGAGGCGACGGCGTGCTCCCCGAGCTCCGGATCCCCGACGACATCGGAATCGCTGACGGTGGCGGCAGCGTCTTCAGCTTGCGGTCGGGTGCCGATGTCGCCACTCGCAACGTCCCTCACCTCTACGAGGAATCGGACTTCAACTCTGACGGGCTACGCGCGAAGTACCTGCGGCTCCAGAAGGCGTTGCTCGCTCTGCCGGCGGGGGAGCCCTGGGATTGGTCGCAGGAGGCGCTGCTTGTCGAACCGCTTGGCCGGCGGGACTCGGCGGCGGACCCCGAATGGGCGGGACCGGACTTCCGACAGCGGTTGACGGACACCGACCTGGGACCGTGCGCAGTCACTGCGTCGCTTGGTCCGCTCACGGCCAACGCGACGTTCGAGCGGCAGTACAGCCTGGGAGATGAGGCGTGGACGGTTGTGCGCCGCCCGTTGATGCCGCACGAGGAATCATGCTCAGACGTAGACGAGTTCTCCCGGGAACGCTGACGACCACGCCTGCTAGTCCGTCCCTATGTGCCTGATTCTGTAGCGGCAGGTCGTTTCGGGTCTCCGTAGCGTCCGAGAGGTCCTCGACGGGCTGGTCCGCTATGTGCCTGCCGACGCGGGTTCGCGCCTGGCTTCCTAACGAGCTGCCAGCCCTTCGAGGGTCTCGTCGTGGTGTGGCTCGAAAGAGGTCCGAGCACATGACCGATCCGCAATCAGGAGTGCCCACCGCGATCCCCAACGACTCAGAGGGGACTGCCGCGCGGAGGGGTGACATCTGATCTGTGGTGCCGGATGGTGCTGCAGCGAGAGGATGTGCACCATGCCCAAGCCGTATCCCAAGGAGTTCCGTGACGAGGTCGTCCGGGTCGCTCTCAATCGTGAGGACGGTGTTCGGATCGCCGACATCGCGAAGGACTTCGGGATCACCGAGTCCTGCCTCGGCAACTGGCTCGCCGACGCCCGCCGCGGCGGCCAGGAGCCCGAAGCCCGGACGGAGATGGCCGAGCTGCGGGAGGCGAAGAAGCGGATCCGTCTGCTCGAGCAGGAGAACGAGGTGCTCCGTCGAGCGGCCGCGTATCTCGGGCAGGCGAACCTCCCAAAAGGCTGATGTACCCGCTCGTGCGCGAGCTTGCCGTCGACGGGATCCCCGTCGTGGTGTCGTGTCGGGTACTCAACCTCGCCCGCCAGCCCTACTACCGCTGGCTCCGATCACCGTTCACCGACCGCCAGCTGGCTGAGGCCTACCTGGCCAACGCGATCCACGACGCCCACCTCGATGACCCCGAGTTCGGCTACCGGTTCCTCGCCGACGAAGTCCGCCAGGTCCTCGACCACGCCGGCGTCTCGGACCGGGTCGTGTGGAGGATCTGTCGGGACAACCAGTGGTGGTCGGTGTTCGGGAAACCCAAGAGAGGCAAGGGCTCCAAGCCCGGCTCGCCATCCCACGACGATCTCGTGCACCGGGACTTCACCGCCGACGCACCGAACCAGCTGTGGCTGACCGACATCACCGAACACCGGACCGCCGAGGGCAAGATCTACCTCTGCGCGATCAAGGATGTGTTCTCGAACCGCATCGTCGGGTGGGCCATCGACGAGCGTATGAAGGCCCGGCTCGTCGTCGCCGCGATCGAGATGGCCGTCGCACGCCGCGGCGGTGACGTGGCTGGCTGCATCCTTCACTCCGACAGGGGCAGCCAGTTTCGCGCCAGGAAGGTCCACCGGGTCCTGGCCCGGCATCGGATGGTCGGCTCCATGGGCCAGGTCGGCTCCGCCGGCGACAACGCCGCCATGGAATCGTTCTTTGCACTGCTCCAGAAGAACGTCCTCGACCGCCGCCGCTGGGCCACCCGCAACGAGCTCCGCATCGAGATCGTCACCTGGATCGAACGGACCTACCACCACCGCCGACGCCAAGCCCGCCTCGGCCGATTGACCCCCATCGAGTTCGAGACCATCATGACCCCTCAGCCGGCAGCCGCCGCCTGAGCAACCGTGTCACCTCAACGCGCGGCAGTCCCGTTCACCCTCGAGACCCTCGCTGGGAACGACCGCAAGACCAGCGGCGCCTACTACACGCCAACCCCCCTTATCGACTGCGTCCTCGACTCCGCCCTTGACCCGCTCCTCGACCGAGCCGAACGAGATCCCGAGCCAGCGGAGGCTTTGCTTGACTTGACGGTGTGCGACCCTGCCTGCGGATCCGGGCACTTCCTCGTAGCGGCCGCCAAGCGCATCGCCCACCGTGTCGCACGAGTTCGAGCGGAGGGCACCGAACCGACGATCGAGCAGAGCCAGGAGGCAATGCACGACGTTGTCGCCCGGTGCATCTACGGCGTCGACCTCAACCCCATGGCAGCAGAACTCGCCAAGGTCAGCCTCTGGCTCGAAGCTCTCGCTGCGGGCCGGCCGCTCGGCTTCCTGGATGCACACATCAAGGTCGGGAACGCACTACTGGGTACGACCCCGGCCCTGCTCGCCGCCGGCATCCCTGACGAGGCCTTCGCAGCAATCGAGGGCGACGACAAGAAGGCTGTCAGCTCCCTCAAGAAGCAGAACAAGCACGAAAGGGCCGGACAGGGCAGCCTCTTCGCGGAGGCCAGCATCCCTGTTGACAATAGGGACATCGCTAATGTGGCGCGCGAGATTGACTCCCTCGCCGGCCTGTCACTCGCTGACGTCCACCTCGCTCGACAACGACAGCGCGAGCTCGAGACCTCGGCCGGCCTTCGACGTGCCCGGCTCCTCGCTGACGCCTGGTGCACAGCGTTCGTCGCTCGAAAGGAACCAGGTCAGCCGAGGATCACTCACGGCACCATCGAAGCATGGAGCCGCGAGGCTCCCGGCGATCAGGATCCGGCCAAGCAGGTCGTCGCTCGCGCTGCTGCTGAGTACCGATTTTTTCACTGGCACCTTGAGTTCCCCCAAATCTTCGCGAGTGACCCGGACGCTCCCGGGAATGGGTGGCGGGGCGGCTTCGACTGTGTGCTTGGAAACCCGCCCTGGGAGCGGGTGAAGCTTCAGGAACAGGAGTTCTTTGCTGCACGAAGCCCTGACGTTTCGGGCGCACCGAACGCCGCTGTTCGCAAGCGACTGATTCGAGCACTTGAGACCGTCGACCCCGTGCTCTACGACGAATTTCGCAGAGCCAAGCGACGCGCCGAGGGCGAGAGCCATCTGTTGCGTTCCTCAGGCCGCTACCCGTTGAACGGGCGCGGGGACATCAACACTTATGCCGTGTTCGCCGAGCACGACCGTGCAATCTTGAGTAACTGCGGAAGACTCGGTGTGATCCTGCCCGCGGGCATCGCAACGGACGCAACGACCCAAGAATTCTTTCGGAGTCTCGTGGCAACGCGGTCGCTCGCTGCCTTGTACCACTTCGAGAACGAGGGCCGGATCTTCGAGGGTGTGCACAACGCCTTCCGCTTCTGTGTCCTTGTGGTGTCTGGCTCGAAGTCGGAGTCGCCTCGAGCAGACTTCGCCTTCTTCGCCAGGCATCCGGCGGATCTAGGGCGTGTCGGAGCCCGCTTCACGATGAGCCCCGAGGAGATCCAACTTCTGAATCCGAACAGCGGCACATGCCCAGTCTTTCGATCCCGGCGTGACGCGGAACTAGCGCTGAACGTCTACCGCCACGTGCCGGTGCTGGTGAAACGTGGGAAGCCCATAGCGAATCCGTGGGGGGCCTCCTTCTCGACGATGTACCACATGTCGAACGACTCGAATCTGTTCGCAACCGCTGATCAGTTGGATGCCGACGGGTGGACTCGCGACGGCAATCGATACCGGCGAGGTTCTAGTGAGCTACTCCCTCTGTACGAGGGGAAGATGATTCACCACTTTGATCATCGGTTCGGGACCTATGACGGCCAGACTCAGGCGCAGGCGAACAAGGGCGATCTTCCTCAACTAACCGATGAGCACCATGCTGATCCGCGACTGCTTTCGATGCCACGCTACTGGCTTGCAGCAGAGCCTGGCCCATGGCAGCTCGGCTTCCGAGATATCACAGGTTCAGAGAAAGTTCGAACGATGGTGGCCGCACTCATGCCAGGGCTCCCTGCTGGGCACACTCTTCCGGTGGCGTCGACTGAACGCGCCCATCTCCTGGCGGGAATTTGGAGTTCGTTTGTGTTCGACTATTTCGCACGTCAGAAGGTGGGGGGGACCCACATGACCTACTTCGTTCTCGAACAGCTCCCCGTACCGAGCCCGGATGAGTTGGATGCGGAACGGCCCTGGGGCTGCGCGTCATCCATGCTGGAACCTCGTGTCTTGGAGCTGTCCTATACCGCGTGGGACATGAACCGCTTCGCACGAGACCTCGGAGACGAGGGACCACCTTTTCGTTGGGATCCAGAGCGGCGCTCGGTGCTCCGTGCGGAGGTGGACGCTGTTTGCTTTCATCTGTACGGAATACTTGACCGGGATGATGTCGACTACATCCTTGGAACCTTCCCGATCGTAAATCGCAAGGATGTGGAACGCTTCGGTGAAGAGCGAACTCGCCGACTCGTGCTTGAGAACTTCGACGCGATCACTGAGTCCGCACGCGCTGGACTGGCGTTCCGATCAACCCTCAGTCCGCCTCCTGGTCGGGGTCCCCGGCATGCTTCCCAGGAGGACGTATAGGTGGAGACATGGTTGGAGCGCACCGGTCTTCGTCTTCGTGGCGTCCTTCAGTACCTCTCCGAAAGCGGTGGCGTCGGGACCCGCCAAGACATAGTCGGGGCAGTCGAACCGCTCCTTCCTCCGAACGAAGAGGAGTTGGTCGAGCGACGCAACGGCACGGCGAAGTGGCTGAACGACCTGCTCTTCCAGACGACCAACCTCGTCAAGGCCGGGTGGATGACCAAGGACGGCGCTGGGACGTGGACGATCACCGACGAGGGTCGACAAGCGCTCCGGGACTATCCAGACTCGACCGAGTTCCATCGCGAGTCGACACGACGGTTTCAACAGTGGCGTCGGGAGCGAGATCGAGCGCGTCAACGCGCATGGCTCGTGCGTGGCTCGTCGGTGCTCGGCGTGAATCTCGTGGACACCTGGTTGGCCGACGGGTTCGTCAGTCTCGCCGGCTCTCAGCTCCGTCCGATCTCGGAAGGGGTGACCGTCCAGGAGCTCGAGACGATCGCAGGTGAGGACTACAGCCACCTCAAGCACCATGAGCTGAAGTCCAAGGTCGACGAGATCGTCTCGTTCGTGACGAAGATGAGCGTCGGAGACCTCGTCCTCACCACCAGCGAGCAGCACGTGTTCGTGGGTGACGTGACCGGGGACTGGACCTACGTCGAGTCGGATGGCGGACGCTCGAACCTGCGGCGGGAGGTGGCGTGGCGCAACCCTGACGCCCCAGTCGACTACGCGGACTTGCCGACCCCGCTGCCTGCCCGGCTCCAGACCGGAGCCACGGTGCTCGATCTCACGAACGAGCTTGCCGTCATCGATGCACTCGGGAGCGGCGGGGTCGACCTCTCGGATCCGGCTGTCGCCGAGGAAGAGCCCGAGTTGAAGCGCCACGAGCACTTGCCCGAGCCCTCGTCCGGGCTGGCCGCAGCGCTCTTCGTCGACGCCGATTGGCTGGGAGAGGTTCGGGACCTGCTCGACGAGCGCCGACAGCTGATCTTCTACGGGCCACCCGGAACCGGCAAGACCTGGATCGCACAGAAGCTCGCCGCCGACCTCGTCGGCCCGGAGCAGGTCAAGCTGGTCCAGTTCCACCCGGCCTACACCTACGAAGACTTCTTCGAGGGCTACCGGCCGACGCCGGGCACCGCTGCGGGGACGATCAGCTTCGAGCTCCGCGCCGGACCCTTCCGACAACTCGTCAACCGGGCCCGTGAGCACCCCGACCAGGCGTTCGTTCTCATCATCGACGAGATCAACCGAGCGAACCTCGCCAAGGTGTTCGGCGAGCTCTACTTCCTGCTCGAGTATCGGAACCAAGCGGTTGACCTCCTCTACTCCTCCGACGAGGAGGGGTTCACACTCCCGACCAACCTCTACGTGATCGGCACGATGAACACCGCCGACCGTTCGATCGCGCTGCTCGATGCTGCGATGCGTCGACGGTTCGCATTCGTCGAGCTGTCGCCGGACCTCGAGCCGACCCGCTCATTGCTCGCCCGC